>WUUC01166751.1_pt1 | contig 18638 bp, 7 predicted proteins | sample 6278441 | NCBI WGS metagenome assembly WUUC01 (sample SAMN13675441, study PRJNA597444) | soil metagenome | isolation source: soil | place: USA: Washington | collected 2017-10 | reverse complement strand
GCGTGGGCAGGATCTCCTCGAAGCAGGTGTCCCAGTTCAGCGACGCGAACTGGAGCACCCGGTCGGCGGGGGTGATGCCGAACAGCCCGCGCAGCGCGCGCGTGGCGGTCGCGATGGCACCGGTCGGGGTGGCCACCGGTTTGGGCGCACCGGTGGAGCCGGACGTGAACAGCACGTAGGCGGTGTCGGTCGCGGTGGCCGTGTCGCAGGCCTGCCGCATCGCGGCGAGGCGCTCGGGTGGGAACGCCGGGTCGAGCGGGCAGTAGGCGCCGCCTGCCAGCCAGACACCCAGCAGGGCGGTGATCGTGCCGGGGGTGTGGGCAGCGGGCACGCCGACCACCCCCGGCGCGGCACCGAGCCGGGCCGCGTACCTCGTGGCGCTGTCGAGCAGCTCGGCGTAGGTCACCGGGCGCCCGTCGTGGACGAGTGCCACGCGGCCCGGGCCACTCCCGGCGACGGCGAGGAACTCCTCCACCGGACCGGCGGATCTGCCTGTCTGCATGGCAGCCGAGTCTGGCCGCGAAGCCCACAGATTCACTTCAGATCGACTGCGAATCGGCTGTCTGGCCGGCGGCAAGGATCCGGGCATGCCCGATGTCGCACGTGAGGAGACGACGGCAGATCGGCGGCGTGATTACATGCAGCTACGCCACAGCAGCACTCGGGACCCCTCGACGCGGAGGATCGGAGCTTTGCCCATGACGAACGCGGCCGAGCGCGAGGCCCTCGCCGAGTACCGCCGTGCGAACGTGCCGCTCTACAACGACAACAAGCTCAAGCTCGGCTTGTTCTCCATGAACTGCAGCGGTGGCATGAACGTCTCCACCGCCCCGAGCAGCTGGACCATCGACTGGAGCTACCACCGGCAACTGGTGCGGAAGGCCGACGCGCTCGGCTTCGAGGTCCTCGTCCCCGTGGCGCGCTGGCGGGGCATGGGCGGCGAGACGGACTACACCGGCGAGAACTACGAGACCTTCACCTACTGCTCGGCGGTGGCGGCCAGCACCGAGAACATCATGACCGTCGGCACGGTGCACGCGCCGCTCGTCCACCCGCTCGTCGCCGCCAAGGCCGGGGCCACGATCGACCACGTCTCGGGTGGCCGCTTCGCGTTGAACCTGGTGATGGGGTGGTCCGGCCCGGAGTTCGAGATGTTCGGGGTCGAACAGCGCGACCACGAGGCGCGCTACGAGTACGGAGCCGAGTGGATCGACGTCCTCCGCCGGCTGTGGACCGACGGGGAGCCCTTCGACCACGACGGTGCGTTCTTCCGGCTGAAGGAGGCGCGGTCCAAGCCCAAGCCGATCCAGCCGCGGCCACCGATCCTCAACGCGGGCAACTCACCCACGGGAGCTGCGTGGGCGGCCCGGCACGCCGACTTCAACTTCATCTCCTTCGCCGACATCGAGGGCGCCCGCGACTACACCACGCAGGTCAAGCGGACCGCCGCCGACGAGTACGGCCGCGACCTCGGCGTGCTCACCTACGGCCTCGTGATCTGCCGCGACACCGAGAAGGAGGCCGAGGAGGTCCACCGGCAGATCGTGGACATGGGCGACTGGCAGGCAGCGCACAACATGATGTCGGTGCTCGGAGTCGAGAGCGGCTCCTTCGACGAGCAGTTCCGCGGCCCGATGGCCGAGTCGATCGTCGCGGGCGGCGGTGCCGCCAAGGTGGTCGGCACCCCGGAACAGGTGGCCGAGCACCTCGGCAGGATCGCCGACGCGGGGATGGACGGCCTGATGCTGGGCTTCCTGAACTGGAACGAGGAACTGGAGTACTTCGGCGACAAGGTGCTGCCCCTGCTGGAGCAGAGCGGTCTCCGCAAACCCCTGCAGGAGCGGTGATCGACGGGCTGTGCCCGTGTGGGCGGACCGAGCTCGTCACCAGGAGGGCGGCATCGGCACCGTCACGGAAGTGGCGGTGTGTGGGGCAGTGATGCCGCCAGCGTGGAGAAGTAGGGCCAGCGGGACCAGGCCTTCACGTCGCCGATGACGTACAGCCTGCGCTTCGCGCGGCTGACGGCGACGTTCAGCAGGTTGGGTTTGCTCGACGCCCACTGTCGTGAGCCGTGGCTCCTGGGGTCGCTGCCCAGCACGAGGATGACGACGTCGGCCTGCTTGCCCTGTGCGGTGTGGACGGTGCCCGCGACGAGACCGGGATGCTGTCGCGACCGCCTGCGGAGCTGGTCGGCGACCGCCTTGAACGGGCCGATCGCGAGCACCTCCGTCATGTCGAACTCGAGTGTCGCGAGCGTGCGCAGGATCCGGTCGAGCTGCTGGCCCTCGGCGGGGTTCCAGTGACCGTTGGCGTCCCCGCCGGCCACGTCGATCCACTTGGACGGCGGCAGCGTCGGGTAGGTCCCGGCGAAGGCCGTGCCCGCGGCCGTGCCGGTGCCGTCGATCATCAGGCCGTCGTAGACGACCGAGTTGACGATGTGGAACATCGGCTGGTCGCAGCGCCGGTGCACGGTCAGCGGCACCCCGACCCAGGCCCGCTCCTCGCCGTCGGGGAGCCAGGTGCCCAGCGCGGTCTGCCGGTCGGCCAGGCGCTGGACCGACGTACGGGTGGCCGACCACTGCACGTCCACGCCGAGGTCGTTGCGGATCGCCTGCTCGGCGCGGAACGGCACGGTGACGATCGGCTCCAGCTGGAGCGGGTCGCCGACGGCCACGGCCCGCCGCGACCGCCACAGCGCGCCGACCGCCTGCTGCGGCGCCGCCTGCCCGGCCTCGTCCACGAGCAGCCAGCCGAGCGCCTCCCTGCCGAGGTGACCGAAGAGCCGGGAGAACGACGCGAACGTCGTGGACACCACGGGGACGACCAGGAACAGGCTCTGCCACGCGGCGAGCGCGGCCTCCTCGGGCGCGTCCTTCGGCGCGGTGCCCTCGACCACGTCCATGGCCGCACGCAGGTTCTGCCCCGTCTGCTTCGCGGTGTGCCGCAGGAACTCCTTGTGCAGCGCCAAAGCCGCGAGGAAGTGCGCGCTGCGCGCCTGGTTCCACTCCTCGTCGGTCCAGAGTGCGGACAGCTCTCGGCGCTCTCGGTCGGTCCACCAGGTCTGGTCGGGGAACGCGCTGCCGAGGGCGGCCGCGGCGTCGGCGAGCTGCTTGTCGACGGCGGTGAGCTCAGCGGTGGTCGTGCGGACCGCCTCCTCGGCGGTGTTCTCGGCGCGGAGGGCCTTGGTGACGGCCTTGTCCGCCGCCGTGACCCGTGCCCGGGCGCGATCGAGTGGCTCGTGTGTGACGGTGGGCAGCGGCACGCCCTCGTCCAGCAGCCGCCGGGCCGAGGAGAGCGAGTCGAGTGCCGTGTCCACCGCCGTCTGGGCCGCGTCGAGCTCGTCCTGTGCCAGGTTGACCTCTCGCTGGGCCGCCAGGAGCTGCTTCGCGGCGACCTCGATCTCGTCGGCGAGCCACCGGTCCTGGTGCCGCCACCTCTCGCCCGCCGCCCCGAACGTCGTCAGCCGCGCCCAGAACGTCGGCCGGGCCGCCTGGTGGTCGGCCCGCCGCTGCCAGTGGGTGGCCCGCTCGACCTCGCGCGCCGCCACCGCCCGTTCCGCGTTGGCCTTGCGGCCGTCGCGGATGCGGTTCACCAGGGCGGACTGTTCGGCCACGACCCGTTCCGCGTCGGCCTTGCGGGCCACGGCGGCCTCGGTCTGCTGCCGCTGCCGCTCGCGGGCGATGCCGTCGGCGACGGCCGTCTCGTCGGCCACGGCACGCACGGCGGCCGCCCGTTCCTCCTTCGCGGCACCGACGCGTGCCGCCGCCACCGCGACCGCCTGCCTGTGCTCGGCCAGCGCGGTCACGAGCCGGTCGCGCCGCTGGACGTCGCCGTAGGTCCGCGACCGGGCGTCACGGATGGCCGTCACCCGTGACTCGGCGGCCCGGAAGCATGCGACGGCGGCGGACCAGGGCTGCTCGGGTGGCTGCAGTGCGTACCGGTCGAGCAGCAGCTTCATGCCGTACCACGGCTCGACCTCGTCGTCCGCCGGCTTGCGGTACCAGAACGCCGACGTGAACCGGCTGCGGTTGGCCTTGTTGCCCAGCCGCGCCGCCACCAGCCCCCACGCCCTCTCGCCGGGCTTGTCGGGCTTGCCTGGCTTGTCTTCGGGCGCGCCCGGGGCGTCGTCACCGGGCGAGAGCAGCTCCGACGCGATGTCGGTGAAGTAGTCCACGGCGGCCGCCTGCTCGTGCCACGACTCGTCGATGGCGCCCGCGGCGGGGATCTCGTCGGTGATGTTCTGCACCGCGGTGTTGTTGCTGGACGCGACCACCACCTCGAAGCCGGTCAGCTCCTTGCGCAGCGGGTTGATCGTGCGCCGGTACTGGTTCGTGCGCCACTCGAGTTTCTTGCCGGTGAACGCCGCGGCCGGTGTGGACAGCGCGGCCAGGCGTCCGGCCCGCTCCACGACGAGCGCGGCGACGAGGTCACGCAGCATCGTGGTCTTGCCGGTCCCCGGCGGACCGTTGACGCCGAGCAACCCGGCGCCGGTCATGCCGGCCGCCGTGCTCACGGCGAGCTGCTGGCTGAGCGCGAGCGGGTGGGCCGGCCTGGTCGGCCACCGGCCGGCGGAGACGGCGGCGGGCGCGGTCTGCGCCATCACCACGTCGAGGCGGGACAACACGTCCACCCGCTTGTGGACCGGGACCTTGTCCTCGGGCCGGAGGTACGTGCGCAGCGCGGCACCGAGCCTGCCTTTCGCCGCCTCGCCGGCGACCTTGTGCAGGTCGTCGACGATGAAGCTGTTGAGGAAGTCGTGCGTGGCCGGCTTCCCCGCCGTGGTGCGGCTGATGACCACGCTCTCGACCAGGATGTCCACCGCGCCCAGTCCGGGGGGCACGCCGGTCCCGCGGACGGCGGCCGCGAGGCACCGCCCCAGGGTGCCGTGGTCGAGGACGACGGGCTCGGGCAGCACGGGAGCGCCGTCGCCGGCCACGTCGGGCAGGTCCTCGCTCGTGATCTCCTCCAGCGCCCGGCCGAAAGCGGCGGCCGCTTTCTCGAAGAGCGAAAGCCAGTCGCGCACATTGTTCTTGTCGCGCAACACCTGGCCGAGCCCCCAGGCACAGGTCGACAACACCTCGGTCTCCCGGACCGCGTGGCCTTTCCCGTCGACGACGAACGCGGCGACCGCGCTCTTTCCGTGCGGCCGCCGGTCGAAACTCTCCTCGTCCGGTTCGAAGACGTGCTTGAGCGTGTCGAACACCGCGGCGAGCCCGTAGGTCCCGAGGTAGACCGTGTGCCGCCAGACGCGATCGTCTTTCAGGCGGCGGCTCTTGAGCTTGTGGCCGTCCTCCCACGGCAGCGGCTCACCCGCCCGCACGACCGAGTGCCACTTGGTGGCGTCCGGCTTGCCGACGTCCTGCGGGCTGAACATCTCCACGATCTGCCAGAACTCGACAATTTTCGCGTCACTTCGGCCCGCCAACCCCAGCTCCGATCGCTATTCGCCCGGACAAATCCTCGAGAGGGCCAACGTACCGGGTGCGGGGGTTCGTCCGACGAACGCCCGGCGCTTCTCGACAGCGCGGTGTTTTCGGCGGTCACGGGATTCCCGATCCGTTTCACTCCGCCGCCGGTCAACGCCGATCACCCCGGCGGTGTGTCATTCGGACACACACCGCCGGGGTGATCGGCTCTCGCTGTCAGGCGGTCAGGTCCCGCTGACCACCACGGGCACCGTGCTGGTGGTGGTGGTCCCGTTGCCGAGTTGACCGGAACCGTTGGCGCCCCAGCTCCACAGCCGTCCGTTGGCCTGGGTGCTCACGCTGAACCCGGAGCCGCCGGCCGTCGTCCCCAGCCCGGTGAGGCTGCCGCTGGGCGTCACCGGTGGCCAGCTGTTGGTGGTGGAGCCGTTGCCCAGCTGGCCGGTGCTGTTCTGGCCCCACGACCGGGCGGTGCCGTCCGCGCGGACGGCCAGGGTGTGCTGCACCCCCGCGGCCACGGATGCGACCGCGGTCAGGCCGGACACCGTGAGTGGCGTGGAGCTGCTGGTCACCGTCGCGGGGTTGGCCCCGAGCTGGCCGTTGTTGTTGGAGCCCCACGCCGCGACCGTGCCGTCGGCCCGTACCGCGACCGCGTGGTTCGACCCACCGTCGACGGCACCCGGCCGCAGCGACACCCCGGTCAGGCCGCTCACGGTCACCGGCGTGGTCCGCTGGGTCGTGGACCCGTCGCCGAGCTGGCCGTTCGTGTTCTGACCCCACGACCGCGCGGTGCCGTCGGAGCGGACCGCGTACGCCGACGTCGAGCCCGCTCCGATGCTCACCACCGACGTCAGGGCGCTGACCTGGGTCGGCACCAGCCGGTTGGTCGTGGACCCGTCACCGAGCTGGCCGTTGGTGTTCTGACCCCACGACCACACGGTGCCGTCGGACTTGAGCGCCATCGAGAAGTTCGCACCCGCGGCCACCGCGACCACGCCGCGCAGGTTCGGCACCACGACGGGCGCGGCGCTGGCGGTGGTGGAGTTGTTGCCGAGCTGGCCGGAGGCGTTCGCGCCCCAGGCGAGCACGACACCGTCCGACACCACGGCCAGGGAGTGCGCGTCCCCGGCCGCCACTCCCCCGGCCGTCGGCACGGCGTTGGACACGCCCCACGCCTGGACGGGCGTCGAGGACGCGCCGGTCGTGCCGTTGCCGAGCTGACCGGAGGCGTTGGCGCCCCAGGCGAGGACCCTGCCCGAGGCGTCGGCCACCAGTGCGTGGCCGGTCCCGACCGACACGTTCGACCGCGGCCGGGCGAGGTTGATCCCGCTCAGCGCCGCCGGGCCCGCGGCCGTGGTGGTCCCGTTGCCCAGCTGGCCGGAGGCGTTGGCGCCCCAGGACCAGATCGCCCCGTCGGGCCGCACGGCCACCGCGTGCTGCCCGCCCGCGGCGAGGCCGACGGCACCGGTCAGGGTGGCCACCGCCACCGGCGACGTGCGCTGCGTGGTGGTGCCGTCCCCGACCTGCCCGCTGGTGTTGACGCCCCAGCCGGCCACGGTCCCGTTGGTGCGCACGGCGAAGCTGTCCGAGGTGCCCGCGCTCACCGCGGTCACCCCCGTCAGCCCCGACACGACGGTCGGCGACGTGCGCTGGGTCGTGTCACCGTGCCCCAGCTGCCCGTTGGCGTTGGCACCCCAGGAGACGACGGTGCGGTCGGCCCGCGCGACCACCGAGTGGTCGGCACCCGCCGCCACCGCTCCCGGCGTGGTCGCGACCCCGCTGACGCCGGTGATCTGCGTCGGCGTGGTGCGCTGCACCGTGTCGCCGAGGCCCAGCCTGCCGTCGGGGTTGGCGCCCCAGGCCCACGCGGTGCCGTCCGACCGCACCGCGAGCACGTGAGCGGCGCCCGCGCTGATCCGGACCACGCCGGTCAGCGTGGCGCCGGCCCGCACCGCGGTGGTGCGCTGCGTCGTGGTGCCGTCACCGAGCTGGCCGTTCGCGTTCTGCCCCCAGGCCCACACCGTCCCGTCGGACTTGAGCGCCGCCGAGTACGACGTGCCGGCCGCCACCGCCACCACGCCGGTCAGTCCACTGACCTGGACGGGCACGGAGCTGCTCGTGGTGGTGCCGTTGCCGAGCTGGCCGTTGGCGTTCGAGCCCCACGCCCACACCGTCCCGTCCGCGCGGACCGCGAGCGAGTGCGAGCCCCCCGCCGCGACGGTGTTCGCACCGCGCCGCGCCGCGGGCAGGCGGGTCACCTGCAGCGGGGTCGACGAGGCCGTCGTGGTGCCGTTGCCCAGCTGCCCCGCCGCGTTGCCGCCCCACGCCCAGACCGTCCCGTCGGCCCGGAGGGTGAGGCTGTGGCCGGTGCCGGCCGCGACCCCGCCGCGGAGGTCGTCGATCGCGGCCCGGATGTCGGGCAGCGGACCGATGTGCCGCGTGTCGGTCGCGGGCTGCGGTGACCCGGTGCGCTTGAGCAGCGAACGGATCTCCAGCGGCGACAGCGGCGCGCCGGACTGCTTGAGGATGCCCTGCACGGCCCCGACCGCGCCGACCACCATCGGCGCCGCGCCGGAGGTGCCGTTCATGTTCGACCAGTACATCCGGTTCGGGTCGGTCTCGGCGGGGGTCAGGTCGTTGCGCCCGGTCTGGGGGCCGCCGAACGAGGCGATGCAGTTCGCCCAGCCCTGCACGTCGACGCGGGTGCCGTAGGTGCTGAAGTCCCGGACGGTGCGCGGCGCGGGGTGCGGGTCGGCGGGGTCGCACTCGTCGGTCCACGGCATCGTCGACGACGGCTCACCGGCACCGACGATGATGGATCCCGAGTCCGGCCGCGCCATGAGCATCTGCGCCCAGAAGTCCGTGCCGTCCAGGTCGAGGCTGCCGTTGCCCGCGGGCTGCACGACCGTGACGCCTGCCGCGGTGGCGGTGACCACCTCGTCGTAGATCGGGCCCCAGATCTCCCACGGGCCGCCCGCGAGGGACACCTCGAACCAGATCACGTCCCCCGGCTGGGAGTTGGTCCTGGCCAGGGCGACCGAGCCCTGCCAGTCGTCGCCGTTGACCAGCTGCAGGCGCGCCTCGGGCAGCAGGCCGTTGAGGCCGACGCCGTTGTCGTCGTCCGCGGCGACGAACCCGACCGCGGCGGTGCCGTGCAGGTCGCCGCCCGCGGGCTGGCACGGCGAGCCGACGATGACCTGCAGCCGGATCGGCGGGCCCGCGGGGGCGGGACGGTTGGCGACGTCCTCGTGGCAGGTGTTCCACAGGTTGCGCATGGCCGCCGACCGCACGGGGCTGGTACTCGCGGCCGTGTTCCCGGTGCCGAGCTGACCGCTGCCGTTGGCGCCCCACGTCCAGACGAAGGTCTGGGTGTTCGGGTCGGTGTCCAGGCCGGAGGTGTACTCGACCGCGACCATCTGGGTGGCTCCCACGGCGACCTGCGTCGCGCCCTGGGAGAAGAACACCGAGGTGGGCGTGGTGGCGTTGCCGGTGCTGCCGATGCCGAGCTGGCCGCTGCTGTTGAGGCCCCACGACCGGACGGAGTGGTCGGTGAGCGTGACCGCCGCGGAGGACCCGCCCGCGGCCACGGTCGCGACCGTGCTCAGGCCGGGGACGGCCGCCGGGGTGAAGTTGGTCGTGGTGGTCCCGTTGCCGAGCTGGCCGGCGGCGTTGGCCCCCCACGACCAGACCGCACCGGTGGACAGGCGCACGTAACTGGCGGCCGAGGCCGCGGCGGCCTGGGTGGCCGCGCTGACGCCGGTCACGGTGAGGGCGGTCGAGCTGCTGGGTGTGGTCGCGGGGTTGCGGCCGAGCTGACCGGAGGCGTTGGCGCCCCAGGCCTGCAGCGCGCCGGTGGTCCGGACCGCGAGGGTGTGGCTCGCGCCGGCCGCCACCGCGCCGGGCGCGGTCGAGATGCCGCTGACGCCGGAGACCGTGACCGGGGTGAGGCGCTGGGTGGTCGTGCCGTCGCCGAGCTGGCCGGAGGCGTTGGCGCCCCAGGCGCGCATGGTGCCGTCACTGCGGACGGCGACGGCGAAGGTGCTGCCCGCGGCGATCGCCGTCACCGAGGTCAGCCCGCTCACCTGGACCGGGACGGTGCTGGTGGTCGTCGTGCCGTTGCCGAGCTGGCCGTTGCCGTTGGCGCCCCACGTCCACACGGTGCCGTCGGACTTCAGGGCCATGGAGAAGTTGGCGCCCGCGGCCACCGCGGTGATGTCGGTGAGGCCCGGAACCGCCATGAAGACGGGTGAGCTCGTGGTGTTGCCGAGCCCGAGCTGACCGCTGCCGTTGGCGCCCCACGCCCGCACGGTGCCGACCTCGGAGGTGCCGATCTTGGCGACCGTCAACGAGTGCGCGTCACCGGAGGCGACCGAGCCGAAGGACTGCGCGGCGGAGTCCCGGCCGCCCGCCTCGACGTCGGTGACGGTGATGCCTGCGCCCTTGCCGCCGGGCAGGGTGTGCGCGAAGTCGGTGTCGATGCCGGAGCCGGGAGACGCGCTCGTGCGGTAGACCTGGTTGCTCTGCAACGGGTCCACGGGTGCGGTGACGGCGTCCGGTCGCGCGACGGCGAGTTCGACGGACGGGAGCGCGTTCAGGTCCTCCAGCAGCGACTCGATGTCACCGGCGACGTCGACGTCGAACCAGGAGTTGAGGTCGGGCAGCTCGCGGCCGGTGCGCGCCTCCAGGCGCTCGCGTTCGGCGTCGACGGCTGCCTCGGACCGAGGTTGGGACCTGGTGAAGGTGGTCCCCGGGTACCTGGCCAGGATGTCGCGCAGGACAGCGGTTTCCGGACCGTTGTCGGCGACGGGCCCGCCGTCGCTCACGCGGACGTCGCGGTCCTCGCGGAACTTCACGGCCATCCGGGTGCGGGAGAAGTCGTCGGGCAGCGGGCCGCGGGTGCCCGGCATGCCCTTCTCGGCACTGTGGTCGTAGACGGCGACGGCCGGGGGCTGGGTTGTCGGCGCAGCCGCCGCCTGCGTCGGTGGACCGAGCGGGACCAGGACAGCCGCGCCCGCGACGACCAGGGCGGACAACGCCGCGGATCTGTATCTGTGCTTGGAAATGCGCACCGGTGATGCCTCGACTTTCCGTGCTGTGCAGCGGAATTGCGACCATAGCATTCGGTGCACACGACGGGACCCCGCATTTGCAGTAGTGGGCAATGCTCGCGTCCGCGCATTCGGATCCAGTTCCGGACGGTGTCACGGCGATCGAGCGCGCTGACCAGGAATGCTGGTCGCCGACGCCGACGACTGCTATGTTCGAAGTGTGGACTTGTTGGGGGTGAACGGTTCTCGCACTGGGTGACAAACTTTTCCGGCCCGCCATTGACTGGCGCGCCGTTCCTCGCCTGCTCACCGGAGGGATCGGCGATACTTTCGACACTGGTTTCCGTCGGGCGGAAGTGAACGGCAGCAACGTTTCGTGCTGTGGCAGGAACCATTCACACCAACCACGGCGCGATAAGGGATGCGCCGCGGAAGATGATCGTCCGGTGCCACGCGAAGTACTTTTCGGACTTCGCGTGGTGCGCTCGGCACGGTCGGCCGGTCAGCGCCGTTGTCCGGTCCCGGAACGCGCCGGGGACGCCGTCCAGCGGGGCGGTGCGGACGCGGCCCGCCGGGTCGACCGTGATCCAGCCGGTCTCGTACAGGGTGTCGCAGCCGAAGTCGCACGCGAGCATCGCGACGTTGCGGAGGTCGCGGCGTTCGCTGTCAGTGCAGACGGCGCGGCGCTTGACGTGGGCGGCGACCAGGAACTCGATCGGGTACGCGTCGCCGCAGAGCGCGCACGGTGCGACGTCGCGGCCGTCGGCGAGCAGCGTGCGCAGCCGCGCCTGTTCCTTGCGGATCTTCACCAGGGCCACGGCGTCCGTGGGCTCGTCGACGGTGTCGCCGTCCCCGAGGGTGATCGTGGCCGGAGTCGTGGACACCTGGGCGTTCGGGAGGGTCGCGAGCACGGCGCCGACAAACGCACTGCGGTAACCGAGTTCCTTGACGTCGACCCGCACACTCCGCTGCTCGCCGAGGAGGTCGAGTCCGTTCTGGACCGCCCTGAGCGGCACCGGCTGCCCCTCGGGCGACTGCCTCGTGCGCACCGTGACGGTGTCGCCGTCCATCGCCAGGACCATGTTCGGCTGACCGCTCACGGTGTGGATCTCCACGCCGACCAGCGGGCGCAGCACGTCCCGCGCCCGCGGCGACCGGCTGTCATCACTTCGAGGGTGTAACACCACATTATCGTGACACACAGTTATATTACCGAGTGTCACCCCTGTCTAGTGACGCCCGGTCGGGGAAGCAGGCTTCTGACAGTGAGCGAATTCTCGCGTCATCAGGGCGCAGGAGGTCGAGGGCGGTCACCACGGCGTCGCCAGCTGGCGTCGCGCCGGCCCCGCTACCGGGTCTCATTGAGACGCCTCTCTCCTGCGCCGAGGTGGTAGAGACGTCGGATAGCGGGTATCTCCGGGCCATGTTGACACGTATGCGTGACTGGATGAAGTCCGTGCTGGGCGGGTCGAAGGACGTGCGCTCCCCCGTCGAGGAGGGTGACGTGCACGACGATCCCGGGGTGGCCGGCAACCGCGCGTTCGGCGGCGACCGGGGTCGCGACCGCCACGACGACGCGTCCACCACCGGGCCGGGCGAGAACGGTGAGTTCGTCGGCCGGGTGGGAGGCAACGACGACGTCGGTGCCGTGGGTGAGACGGGCGCCGAGGCACGGGCGCGCCGCGACCGCTGACATCACCTCGCGGCACCGGTACCGACCCACGTGTGGCCCGGGTGGCACCACCTCGACGTTCGCCGTTGTCACCGATCGGCGTGGCCGGGCGTGGGAGCATCGGTGGGGGTGGCCGGGAGGTGGGCGTGTTCGAGCGGGCGCGTTCGTTCTTCGAGAACGACGGGGCGGTCGTGGGCAGTGTGGTGGACACGCCGGTGACCTGTCCGGGAGGTGCCGTCAGCGGCCGGGTTCGCGTCCAGGGCGGCAAGGGGGACATCTTCCTCCGGGAGGTCGTGGTCGGGCTGGTCGCCCACGCCCAGATCGAGGTCGAGGACCACGAGAAGCACACCTGGGAGCCTTGCCTGCGGCTGTTCGCGGTCGATCTGCACCGCGCCGTCCTCGGGCGGGACATGTGGGTCGCGGGCGGGGAGGAGTTGACGTTCCCGTTCACGGTGCCGGTGCCGTGGGAGGTGCCGATCACCGCCGTGGGCCCTGCGATCCTCCCGGTCACGGTCGGGGTGCGCACCGAGCTCGTGGCGCTCGACGCGCGTGACGCGAGCGAGCTCAACCCGGCGGTCCAGGTACAGCCGTTGCCCTCGCAGCGGCGGGTGCTGGACGCGCTCGGGGCGGTGGGAGCCGAGTTCCTCGACGTCGGCCGGCCGGTCGAGAGCCCGCCCACGGGCAGTTCTCCCCTGGTGCTCAGGTTCGTGCCGCCGTGGTGGTTCGCCACGGCGGTGGAAGAGGTGGGCCTGACCTTCGTCACCACCGAGTGCCGGCTCGGCGTGTACCTCGTGGCCACCAGGCGCAGGAAACTGTTCACCGCCGGACGGCGGGTGCCCGCCTACCACGTCATGACGCACGAGCAGGCCGCGGTGACCGACTGGACCTCGCTCATCGGCGGCTGGCTCGCCGCCGCGGCGGGGACCCGGACGAGGTGACGCGCGGTTTTCGCGCGTGCCGGTGTGACCGGTCCCGCCGACAGCACGATTCCGCCCTCGTCCCCGCTCGCCGGCTGGCATGATCGGGCGCTGGAGTGCGGAGGGGGCTCGGGTGCGAGGACCGGCAGTGGTGATGGGTGTCGTGCTGGCCCTGGTGGCGGCGGGGTGCACGGAGCGGACCGGGCCGTCCACCGGTTCCGGCTCGGCCGCGGTGGACGTGGACGCGCTGGAGCTGGGTGAGCCCGAGGTGCTCGACGGGGTGACGATGGTGCGGTTGTCCCCGGACGGGTCGCGGCTCCTGCGGCTCGGCCGCGGCCTCTGCGTCACCGGCCTCGACGGGGACGACGACACGTGCGTGGCGGACACCGCCGCGGGTGCCGACGTCGTCGCCGACGTCGACAACGCGCAGTGGTCGCCGGACGGGACGAAGATCGCGTTCACGGACGACCTCTTCCGCGTCTTCGAGGAGCCGGACGTGTGGGTGTTCGACGTGACCTCCGGCGAGGTCGACAACGTCACCGACGACGGCGTCGACGACTTCGACTTCCGCGAGGCGGCGGCCCCCGGTTCCCGCTTCGACGTGCGGCCGTCGTGGTCGCCGGACGGCAGCGAGATCTGGTTCGCCCGGGCCGACGACCTGCGCGACCAGGTCGAGTTGATGTCGGTCCGCGTCGGCGGTGGGGAGGCGACCCGCATGCGCCCCGTGGCCTGCCGCCTGTTCGAGCTCACCGCGCTCACGTTCACCGCCGACCACGCGGCGTGGACGTGCGGCAACGGCGACAACGAGGTGCGCACGGGACCGCGGACCGGCGACGACGAGACCGTGGTGGTGCCCGCGGACGACGGGCGGGACCACGCCGCGCTCGCGTTCTCACCGGACGGCTCGCGGTTGCTGGTCGACTCGATCGGCCAGTACGGCAGGGGTCCGGCGCGCGGTGGGCTGGCCGTGGTGGTGCCCGTCGACGGCGACACCGACCCGCGGCCCGTCGCCGACGGGGACGTCGCCTTCCCCACCTGGGCGCCCGGCGGCGAGGCCATCGCCTTCATCGAACTCCCCGGCACCCTCAAGGTCGTCGCCGCACCGGGCGGGCGTTCCCGGACACTGCTCGAGGAACCCCCGATGTTCGCCACCACGCGGCAGTCCCTCGACTGGGTCGACGGCTACCTGATGCTCCGCGTCGGCGACGAGACCCGGCGCTACCCCCTCACCGACTGACCCGCGGCCGGAGGTCCGGCCGCGGGAGCACGGGCACTCGCCGATGGCGGGAGCGGCTACTCGCGGACCGGTGACCGCTCGGCCGATCCCGGTGCCGACGCCGATGCCGATGCCGATGCCGCGACGAGCCGTGCCAGTTCGGCGTGGAGGTCGGCGGCCCAGCCGGTGACCGTCGTCTCGGTGAACAGGTCCGTGGAGTACTCCCAGTGGACGCGGTTCCCGTCGACCCGCACGTACAGCTCGGTGCGAGCCACCCCGGGCACCACGAGCCCGCTGGTCCGCGACTCGACCCCGGGCAGCGCGAGCCGGGGTGGCGGCGTGGTGACCACGGTGAACAGCACCGTGGGGAACTGGCGGTCCACCCGGTCGGGGGCCACGGCCGCGACCACCTCGTCCAGCGGCAGGTCCTGGTGGTCCAGCGCGCCGTACAGGGCGGCCTGGAACTCCTCCACCGCCGCGTCCCGGACCGGCACCAGCACCGCGTCCCCGACCAACCCCACCACGCGCTCGAACTCGGCGCCTGCCCGGTTCGCGCTGGACGTCGCCAGCGCCACCGACTCGGTCCCGCACACCCCGGCGAGCCACGTCGCGAACGCCGTCGCCAGCACCGCGTACGGGGTGCCGCCGCGCTCGGCGGCGAGCGCGGCGACGCCCGCGACGATCTCGTCCGGCAGCACCGACTCGTGCACCGCGCCACGACCGGACACCGCCGCCGGTCTCGGCCGGTCGGCGGGCAACGCCGGCACGATGTCCACTCCGGACAGCGCGGTTCGCCAGTACCGCACCAGTTCCGCTCGCCGTTGCGGCGACGGGCCGGCCTGCTCCCACCGCGCGTAGCCGGTGTGCGGCACGGCGGGCGGCAGGTCCGGGTCCCTCCCCTGCCGGGCCGCCGTGTACAGCTCCGCCAGTTCCTCCCACAGGATCCCCAGCGACACACCGTCGCACACCACGTGGTGCAGCACGACGACCAGCACCCACCGGCCGCCACCCAGCCGGGCGAGCCGGAACCGGTGCAGCGGCGCGGTTTCCAGCGCGAACGGCGCCGCGGCGAGGTCCGCGCACCACCGGCCGGCGCCGGTGTCGCCGGTGTCCCCGAGGTCGTCGACCGGGAGCGGCACGGGCGCGGGCGCGAGGACCTCCTGCACGAGCGTGCCGTCGTGCTCGGCGACGCGCACCCGCAGTGCCGCGTGCCGGTGCACGAGTGCCTCCACCGCCCGGCGCAGCGCGTCCTCGTCGAGATCGCCTGCCAGGTCCACCCGGTGCGCGACGTTGTAGACGGCGGGGTCGACGCGCTGGTGGTGGCGTCGCCACAGCCTGCGCTGCGCCGTGGTGAGCGGGGCGGTGCAGGCCACGGCAGCGGTGCCGAGCCGCCGTGCGAGCGCGCGGATCGTGGGTTCGCGGAAGAACTCGGTCATCGACGGGGCCCGGCCGAAGCGCTCGCGGATCCGGTTGAGCAGGCGCACCGCGGACAACGAGTGCCCGCCGAGCGCGAAGAACGACCGGTCGACCGGCACCGGGTCGCGCCCGACCGCGGCGCAGTACAGCTCGTGCAGTGCGAGCTCGGCCGGGGTGTCCGGCGCGGCGCCCGGCCGGTCGGCGGCGCCGGGGTCCGGTAGTCGGCGGCGGTCGAGCTTCCCGTGGGCGGTGACGGGGAGCCGGTCCACCGCGACCCACTGGTGCGGGACGAGGTAGTGCGGCAGCAGGGTGCCGAGCCGGGGTGCGAGCGAGTCGGCCGCGGTGCCCGTGTCGAGCACGACGTAGGCGACGAGCTCCGGCTCACCCGCCGGGCCGGACCTGGTCACGACGGCCGCGTCCCGCACGCCGGGGAGGTCGGCGAGCACCCGCTGGGTCTCCCCCGGTTCCACCCGGAAGCCGCGGATCTTGACCTGGTCGTCGCGCCTGCCGAGGAACTCGAGGGTGCCGTCGCCGCGCCAGCGGCCGAGGTCGCCGGTGCGGTAGCACCGGCCCTGCGGGGCGTCGACGAAGACGGCGGCGGTCTCGTCGGCGCGGCCGAGGTACCCGGCGGCGACGGCGAGGCCGCCGATGGTGATCTCGCCGACGGCACCGACCGGCACCGGTTCGCCGCGCGGACCGAGCACGTCGACGGTGACCCCGTCGATCGGCGCGCCGATGGGCACGGTGGTCTCCCGCCGCGGGTCCACCCGGTGGGAGGTGACGATGATCGACCCCTCGGTGGGGCCGTACTGGTTGTGCAACCGGCAGTCCGGGTGCTCGGCGAAGAACCGGCGCACGGACCGGCTGAGCACCACCGGTTCGCCCGCGGAGATCACGGCACGCAGGTCCGGCAGGGTCGGCCCGGTCTCCAGCAGGTACCTGAGCGGCGTGTACGGCATGAACAGCCGCTCCACCCGGTGGGTCCGTGCGACGGCGGCGAGGGCCGCGGGGTCGTGGCGGGCCGGGTCGTCGACGAGCACGAGGCAGGCACCCGCGGCGAGGGTGCCGACGATCTCCTGCACGCTCACGTCGAACGAGGGCGAGGTCCACTGGAGTGTCCGCAGCGGCGGGAAGTGCCCGGTCTGCCAGCGGACCACGTTCGCGGGCCCCCGGTGCGGCACGAGCACGCCCTTGGGCCTGCCGGACGAGCCGGACGTGTAGATGCAGTAGGCGATGTCGTCGGCGCCGACGGACACACCGGCCTGGGCGGACGGCCGGGTCTCGGGGCCCAGGTCGGCGTCCGGGGGCAGGGTCTCCTCGGTCAGCAGCAACGCGGCCGCGCTGTCGGCCATGACGAGGGCGACCCGTGCCGGGGGCAGGGACGGGTCGAGCGGGAGGTAGGCGGCGCCGGACTTCAGCACGGCGAGCAGGGCGGCGATCAGACCGGCTCCCCTGTCGAGCCGCACGGCGACGAGGTCGCCGCGGCAGATGCCCCGCGCACCGAGCCAGTTCGCGAGCCGGTTCGCCCGCCGGTCCAGGTCGCGGAAGGTCCACTCGCGGCCGCCGCCGGCCGGGGTGGCGTCGACCAGCGCGGTGGCATCGGGGGTGCGGTCGGCCTGCCGCTCGACGAGGTGGTGCAGGCACGGCGGTGCGGGCAGTCGCGCGCCCTGCCAGGCGGCCACGCGGGCGCGTTCCGCGTCGGTGGCGGCGGTGAGCGCCGACAGGGGCGCCGCCGGGTCGTCGACCGCGCGCCGCAGGGTGACCTCGACGTGGGTGAGCAGCCCGCACACCGTGTCGGCGGTGAACAGGTCGGTGTCGTACTCGACGGACATCCGCAGCCCGTGGGTGTGCCGGGTGAGGTAGAGCGACAGGTCGAACGGCGCCCGGTCGGCGGGCACGTCGAGGATCGTGGCGGCGACCTCGGGCGTGAAGTCCACGGTGGACTCGTGCTCGAACTCGATCATCACGGTGAACAGCGGGTTGCGGCCGGGGTCGCGGACCGGGTTGAGGATGCCGACCAGGTCGTCGAACGGCACCGCGCGGTGGTCGTACGCGTCGGCGGTGGTGTCGCGGACGCGCCGGGCGAGCTCGGTGAACGCGGGGTCGCCGGACAGGTCGACGCGCAGCGGGACGGTGTCGAGGAACAGGCCGACGTGGTCGGCGGCGTCCCGGGGGCGGTTGTCGACCGCGGTGCCGACGACCACGTCGGCCTGGTCGGCGAACCGGCCGAGGACGGCGGCGACCCCGCCGAGCACGGCCATGAAGAGGGTGCCGCCACTCGCCAGGGCGAGCGCCGCGAGCCGCTCGACGAGCGTCCCGTCGAGCTCGCGGGTGAGGGCGGCGCCGTCGCCGGACCGGGTGGCGGGGCGGGGGTGGTCGGTGGGCAGGCGCAGCTCCGGCGCGCCGGCGAGGCAGGTCCGCCAGTACTCGACGTCGGCCGGTGTGGCGGCGGCCTCGGGGAGGTCGAGCGGGGGGAGCGCGGGGAGGTCACCGCCGGGCCGGTAGTACGCGGCGAGGTCCCGGACGAGCACCGCGGTGGACGCGGAGTCGAACACGATGTGGTGGGCGGACAGGAAGAGCAGGTGGTGGTCGGGGGCGAGCCGCACGAGCCGCGCGGCGACCAGCGGGCCGTCGGCGAGGTCGAACACGGCACGACCGGTGGTGTGCAACGCGTCGCGCAGCGCCTCTTCCTCGTCCGCACCGGGTGGTTCGACGAGCGGGCAGTCCACGGCGGTGCCGGGGAGCACGACGCGCCGCGGCTCGCCGTCGTCGTCGGGGCGGAACACCGTGCGCAGCGCGGGCTGGCGGTCGACGACGCGCCGCAGCGCCTGCTGGAGGGCGGCCGCGTCGAGGGGTCCGGTGAGGCGGATCGCCTTGGTTCGTGGTAGATCCGCTGGTCGGGGTAGAGCCGGTCCAGGAACCAGATCCGCCGCTCGGCAGCGGTGA
>WUUC01165096.1_pt1 | contig 18639 bp, 11 predicted proteins | sample 6278441 | NCBI WGS metagenome assembly WUUC01 (sample SAMN13675441, study PRJNA597444) | soil metagenome | isolation source: soil | place: USA: Washington | collected 2017-10 | reverse complement strand
GCTTATCAGAAGGACGAAATCTTTTTTGGGTGAAAAGTTCTTCAAGCTTTTGCAAAGCAATAAGGGCCTGCTCACCAAGGTCTTCTCTTCGGCCATCGCGATCATCCAGGGGAAATGTTTTACGGATAAGGGTGAGGACTTCAGTTTTTGTCTCACCGTTGTAATTTTTCAAAATTTCTTCTTTTTGCTCGAAAGGCGCATCTCGGCTGGCGAGAGTATAGATAGCTTGCCGGGGCATTTCATCGAGTTTGGAGTGGAGTTTTGATGGAAGTTGAAGATAGAATTCGTAGTATTGTAAAAAATTGTAAGGCGTTTGTCGATTACCATAAGTATTGATCAGCCAAGCAGAGAAGGCACCATCGCGGTATTTTTTTAGAATATCTTGGGCTTTTTGGATCCGTTCGCCGTGTAAGATAGCGGCTTGATTGTTAATCGCTTTAATCTCAGATGTTAGACTAGAAAGAGTTTCGAGATCATCCCCGATCGGATACGCAGATTCGCTTTTGTAGTCGTTTAAAAGAGCTTCTAAGTCTTCTTTTTCTTGGGAAGTCAGAGGGCTGACCTTGAAGACACCTGCAAAGCTCGAGAGATTCCCTTTGGAGGAGATCTCAGCAAGTTCGGTCATTTTGGAGAATTTTTGCTTGAGGCGATTGAAAAGAAGGTCGTTTACTTTCGACATACTTTAGACCCTTTTGTACGAAGGCGTTTAAGAAATTCTTTTGCCAAAGAGGTATAATCTTCAGCAGCCCGGGAAGTTGGTGCGGTATCAAAGATGGGTTTCCCAAAGATGGAGGCTTCCGAAACGGAAATGTCGCGGCGGACTTTGGATTTTAAAATTTTACCCGGAAAAGTTTCTTCGATGACATCGAGAAAGGCGGTATTGCTTTTGCCACGGGGATTCCAAAAAGAAAGAATGACTCCAAGAACATTGAGTGCGTGTCTTTCTGAGATGCTTTCCATGAATTGAGATAATCTTTGGAGCCCTTTTACGCTGTAAAATTCAGGCGTTGCAGCAACAAGTGCATATTCTGAAGCAATCAACGCTGACTCTGTCAACCAGCAAAGAGAGGGAGGCGTGTCGATTAAAATGGTGTCGTATTCTTTGAGAATAGGTTTCAAAAGCTCGCGGAGCCTTTCATGAGAATAGCGGTCGGCGGCTAAGGCTTCGGTGACTTCCACACGCTCTAGCCAAGTATCTGCGGGAATAAGCGACAAACGGGGATGAGAAGTCGGCAGGATTACTTCAGCGATCTTTTTTTTGCCTTGGAGCACAGAGGCCAAGCTGTCATGGGCATCAGGATCATAGCCAAGGCCAGTGGTAAGATTGGCCTGGGCGTCGAAATCGATTAAGAGTACTTTTTGTTGATGAAATTTTGCAAGGGCAGCTCCTAAATTCAAAGAGGTAGAGGTTTTTGCAGTTCCACCTTTGAAGCTACTGACTGTGATCGTTGGCATGCGCGAACTCCGATTCAAGAGATTTATTTTCCATCTCTTTGTGAAGGGCTTGCAAGAAATGCTCTAGGCCGATTTCTCCATGGACAACATTATCGCGAGTCCGCAAGCTAATTGTTTTATTCTCCATCTCTTTGTCACCCACGGTGAGCATATAGTTGATCTGGAGCAGCTGCGCATTCCGAATTTTCTTGTTCACTGACTCATTCGAGTCATCGACATCACAGATAAATCCTGCTTTTTTTATTTCCTTCATCAGATGATGGGCGTACTCGCTATGACGGTCTGCCACGGTGATCACACGAACGGGTAATGGACTGATCCATAGAGGAAATCTTCCGGCGAAGTGTTCAATCAAGATGCCGAAAAATCGCTCAATCGATCCAAAAACAGCGCGGTGCAACATGACAGGACGTTTTAGCGTTCCGTCCTTATCCATATATTCGAGCTCGAATTTTTCTGGAAGCGCCATATCGAGTTGGACGGTTCCACATTGCCAAGATCTTCCTAAAGCGTCTTGGATATGAATATCGATTTTGGGTCCATAGAAGGCACCATCGCCCTCATTGATACGGAATGGCTGGCCCCATTCTTCCAATGCATCTTTTAGTCCAGCAGTTGCAATAGTCCAATCTTCATCGGTGCCGATACTTTTTTCAGGCCGTGTGGAAAGCTCCAACCGATAGGAAAGGCCAAAAGTATCATAAATTTCTTCTGTCAGACCTAAGATGCCTAAAATTTCAGCTTTGATATCAGAGGGTTGCATGAATAAGTGGGCATCATCTTGATGGAAACTGCGCACGCGCATGAGACCTGATAGGGCACCGGACGCTTCATAACGGTGGACATGTCCGATTTCAGCCACGCGGAGCGGCAGCTCGCGATAACTATGGCTGTGAGATTTATAAAAGAGCATGCAGCCAGGGCAGTTCATCGGCTTGATGGCAAATGCCCTTTTTTCAATCTCAAAGCTATACATATTGTCGCGGTAGTGGTCCCAATGTCCTGATGTCTGCCACAGTTCTTGACCGCAGAGCAGCGGAGTTTTGATTTCGATATAGCCTGATTTTTGAAGCAGCGAGCGTAAAAATTCAACTAAGCGGTTCCAAATGACCATGCCTTTCGGATGAATGAACGGGATTCCCGGAGCTTCTTCTTTCAGAGAAAAGAGATCGAGTTTAGGACCTAATATTTTATGGTCCCTTTTTTTAGCCTCTTCTAAAAATTGAAGATAGTCTTTTAAAAGTTTTCTGTCAGGAAAAGAAATTGCGTAAACGCGAGTAATCATTTCGCGAGTAGGATCACCTTTCCAATAAGCGCCAGATGTCTTTAAAACTTTAAAAGCTTTGATTTTACCAAGATTATTCAAGTGGGGGCCGCGACAGAGATCGAAAAATTCACCTTGTTCATAGCCGGTGATCGGTCCTTCTTCAAAACCTTCGATCAGCTCAACTTTATAAGGATTAGATTTAAAACGGGCGATTGCCTCTTGTTTGTCTTTGAACAAATGACGCTTGACCTGGTAATTCTCATCGATGATTTTGCGGACTTCTTCTTCGATCTTGGGGAAATCTTCTTCGGTAATAGTAACATGGGCAAAATCGTAGTAAAAGCCATTTTCTAGCGGTGGTCCAATCGTTGGCTTTGCATTGGGGAAAAGGCGTAAGATTGCCTGGGCTAGGACGTGAGCAGAGGTGTGCCAGAAGATTTCTTTGCCTTTGGGCTCATCAAAGGAGATAAATTTAATTTTATCTTCATCCTTCGCAAAGTGTTGAAGGTCGTAGAGAGTGCCGTTAATCTCGACTGCTAGGGCCTCGTGCGGGTTTCTTAAATTCATCTTATCAGCGAGTTCTTTTGCAGAGCAGGCATCAGCCAGCTCCATCCATTGATCATTGACTTGTATTTTCATAGATTTACATGTTAAATAGAGATCATTCTAAGCTAATGGCAGAAAAAACCGAAGAAATTCCGTTCCAGTATTCATGGTTGATCCATGCCTCCGTGGCAATGGACCATTCTGGAATTCAAGATTCTTACTGTTTTCGGGCAGTCAGTCTAGCTCGGGTACTGGCTGAAGTTCTAGTTGATGATAAAGGTCAGTTTCATCCCTTTTTAAGACCGCTTCCTCATTTTTATTATCCTGCAGGAACTTCAGATGAATCGATCTGGCAACATCAATCAAAATTTTTAAGAAGATGGAATGCTAATGCCGAATTTATAAAAAAATTTCGCAAGTTCTCTCTTCCCCTATTTCACAAAAAAGCTGAGGAAATGGTCCGGGCTACTCTTTTACTCTCCCCGACGGCACCCCTTTCCGATACCCATGTTCGGCGTGCTGCTATTTGTGCCTGTTTAACGCCGCTGCGCCAAAGTGTTGGATCATGTTTTGCAACAGCACCTGCAATTTTAGTCCAAGGTCATTATCTTGATCTCTTTATCGAAGATCTCTATGAACTTCTGACGGTGGGAAGGCTGCGAAGAGTTGTAGAAGGTGTTCAATATACAGTTCCCTTAAGTTTGACATTTGGGGTTGGAGATTTGAGGAAAATCATCGATCCTTCTTTGGAATTTTGGGCATCTCCGGGATTAATCGCGGCCTTGGAAACTGCTCAACTAATTCCGTTGCAAGCTCCATTTCAGCAAAAAATAGAGAGAGCTAAAGATGCACTTTTGCCGCTATATTGCCCATCCATGACAGTGCAGCAGCTATTAAAAAAAGCAATTCATTCTTCCAAGCTGGAAGAAGCGTGCATTTCTTTTAAAAGCATGGCTGATAATGCACTGCTCAAAGCTTGGGAATTTACACTCGCCTCGTTTTCCGATATTAAAATGGAATTTTCGGCGTGGAACTTAAATTGGAGCGTGGGACTAAATCCCCAGGAGAAAGGAGGCATTGGTGCAGCGCTCTATGAGGCCTTGGATACCAAACTTCAAGAGGCTAATGAAAAAGTTACTGAATACTACCTTGCCGCCCAAGAAGCGTTTGATCAACTCAAGGCAACAGAGAGGATCATGAAACAAGCTTCAACTGAAGCTGAGATCCGCCGTCTAAGGGCTGAGCGCCAAGCTCGGATGCATCATTTGAGGATCTGTGAAGAACTAAGAGATGAATTCCAGCTCAAAGCAAAAGTTTATACAGAATCTTTTTCTTTTTTGATTCGTCAATACGCTATGAAATTTCAAGAATATTTCCAGGAGATCTACGATGCAGAAATGCCAGAGATGTTTAAAGGCCCTTATGAAGATCGCATGGCAGGATTTCGGCTTGTTTTTAAGCACGGAAGGAGCGATAGCTCTCTTTGGACATTGATTCACAATTCCTCACAATTTATCCAGGCTTTAGTCGAGTTTTTTACATTAATCGAACATCCCCTCACGCATACCTGTCAGACGACAGTAGAAAAAAAAATTATTGAAGAGATGACAACTGTTGTCATTCAGCATGTCCAGTCGAAGCAGTTCATCCAGGCAGTGATGGCCCAAGCGGAGGCTTCAAACCGACTTCCCTGGGCTTATCTTTCCGGAGGATCGATTAACCAGTTGGTCCCGCTCTATTTTCGAACGGCAACTCTACAGCGGGAATCGCGAGAAATCCAAGATGAGCTCGATCTTTTTGTTTTTTTGCTTGAGACTTTAAAAAGCCTTCCTTCTCAGTTGACACAGAGATTTTTAGAAGATCCGACGATGAGCCTTTTAATGGAATCGCCGACTCACGTTTTTTCTCTTCTACCAGGCTTGCCATTATTTAAAAAAGGATGGGCAGATGAAGGCTTTACCTATACGTGGGTCCGAGATCAATTTTTGCTTCCTGGAAAAGAGTTTTACAGTTCTATGCAACTTTCACCTGATGAGCAGCGGGAGCTCATGCGCCGCCTCTCTATTAAGGGAGATGTATCTTCTTCTGCGACTATCGAGATGTTTTGTGCTAAGTGTCCCCAAATACCAGAAAAAGATCTCGCTGCATTTCTCTACCGAACACTTCCTCTTGTTCCTGCAGCCCATTGTAAAGCTGTTTTACAAAAGCTTTTGGAGAACGATTATCCCGTTATTCCTTCTCAACTGCCTGATTTTCTATCTTCCCAGGAAATTCAGCAGCTTGCCAAAGCTCAAATTACAACAGATATCGACCGGCATGCCAATATTGCAGCCCGCGCAGCAGAATTGAAACTTGCTCCCACAGCCTGTATTTTTGCCGATACCAACTGGCCTCAAGGATATTTTGCATTTGTCATCCATCCTATTACATTGAATTTGGAAGTCTGGAAGTCGGATAAAATAGGTTCTCTTGCAGCACCTCTGCCTCTTGTCAAAACATGGCTAGGAAAGGGAAAAGAGTTTGCTTGGACGCTCTACACAAATAAGATTTGAATTTTGCAGCAATGACTTTTAAGATAGACGCATATGAAAACTTATTTTTTAGGATTTTTTGTTGCCGCACATTCACTTCTCGCCGCTTTGTATATGGGGAATCCTGCTGAGCCAGAAATCATCGATACAGGACTTTTTATATCGCCAGATTGCAGTATTGGAGTCAAAATCGGCTATGAGGGCGATTGGGTTTTTGATCGATTGCTCAAGTCTTATGCCGGATCTCACAGAAAGATCGATCATTTTGAAATTATGAGGAGCCAAGGCGTTGTCGTTCTGAATTATCTCGACCGTTTTGAGATCTATGGGACCGTAGGATCCATGAGGAATCACTTCTGGTACCGTCCCCACGCGGATAATAAACGCAGGGAATTTGAGACCAATAACCATTGGACGGCTGGCGGAGGAGCGAGATTCTTGCTCGCACAGTGGGGAAATACTGGACTTGGTCTTGATGGCAAGATCCAATATGGAAAGCCGCAGATTGAATGGATCACAATCAATGGCGTTTCCTCCTCCTCAAGCGCTCATGTGGCCTATCATGAATGGCAGGGATCTATCGCGGTTTATCATACGCTGGGATTTTTTACGCCCTATCTGGGTATTAAATATACAAATGTTCATGCAAATGTAGATGGACTTTCAAAAAGTGTCTATCCTCATAAACATTTTAAGATGACCAATAGATGCCGTTTCGGCATGGCGCTAGGATGTACGCTGTCTCAGGGGAAAAAGATGGATGTGAATCTAGAAGTTCAGTTGATTGATGAGCAAGGATTGACTTTTGGTGGGAATATCAAGTTCTAAAAAAAGGACGAGAAGAAACTTCCCGCCCTCTATATCAAGAAATCTAGAAACTAGCGCTTACGTTTCGCTGCTGTTTTCTTAGCTTTTTTAGCTTTTTTTCTTTTCTTAGCCATTCTCTCCTCCAAGGTTAAAAGAATATTCCTAACTTCTGAATAACGTTGGCAGGATTTTTTAACAAGAAGACTTAAGATTTTTTTTAAAAATCTGCTTTTTTTTATTATTTTCCTCCAAAAAATGTCAGTCTTTGCAAAAAACGGATAGCAGCTTTATACTAGGGTTCCTCATAATTCAGAATAGAGGTCCTATATGAGTTTCTATCGCCGCCTAGCGTTTTTAAGTTCTGCTGTCTTGATGACAGGCATGGTATATGCCGATGTACAAGATGAAGATATCCAAGCTCTGCGTGATTGGATCAATTCTAAAAGGATGATCACCGTCCGCGAATTAGGCGGTCAGCTTTCTATCAGTGGAGAGGTGCGGGCGGAAATGCAAGCTAATAATGCAACCCTCAATGGAGTAGCTCAGCGGGGAAGAGGAACAGGAAAGTCGAATACTGATTATGATGTCGAATGCAATCTTAGTATAGACTACCGGACAGAAAATACCTGGGCGGCTGCGAAGATTAAATTTGATAACGATGCAGGAACTTTCACTGAGCATTTTGGCAGCGGAACGAATAATAAGATCAAAGTCGAGAAAGCTTATTTTGGATATCGTGTCATCGATAAAGACCGGCATACAGCAGATATCGAAGTCGGACGAAGGCCTCTCTTTCTTGTTTTTGACTCTAAACTCCAATTTCTCTCTAACTTTGACGGTGTTAATTTCAAAGATAGCTATGCCGTTGATAAAGTCGGAGATCTCTACTATCAATTGGGCGCTTTCATCGTCAATGAGAAGAAAGATCAGGCAGCTTATATTGGAGAACTGGGCATTTTAAACGTCGCTAATACTGGTTTTTATACCAAGTACTCTCTGATCGATTGGGACACAAAAGATATTAGTAATGTCCCTCAAGAGTTCCACTTTATTGTCTCTCAGCTCATGTTGGGATATAAGTTCATTCCTCAGCCTTGGGACAAAATTGTGAACTTCTACCTCGGAGGACTCTATAACCACCGGGCGCGTGCTACAGAACTAACTTACAACAGAAGGGCCAATTTCGGCGGTTATCTCGGATTTTCTATTGGACAGCTTAAAAAAGCCGGAGATTGGAGCTTTGAAGCCAACTATCAAGTTTTGGCTGCACAATGTGTTCCTGCTTTTGATGTCAGCGGTGTTGGAATAGGGGCGCGCAAAGGGCAAGCTTTCTACTACGAAGAGAAGAGTGGCAAACAGATTCCCTTCACAAACCGGCATCAACCTGAAGGAAATGTCAACTACCGAGGTTTCAGGCTAGCATTGCAGTACATGCTCTCCAATAACTTGAACCTTTTCCAAGAGTGGAGCCAGTCGATCACTTTAGATGATCATATCGGGCCTTTCCGCCGCTATAAGCAATATGAAATCGAGCTCATCTACGCTTTCTAGCAGTTAATAGAGACGTTTTAAAAAGGACTTTCTTTAAATAGAATGTTGACATTTCTTCCAGAAGTGTCGACATCAACATAGATGAATTTTGAGGTTTTCCCTTTGAAAAGACTGAAAAGTCCGGGAGAACTAACTAAAGTCTCAGGTAATTTCTCTGCTTCAACAAGAATGCAAGGATTTGCTGTATTATCGGCCATTTCTTTGGCCACTTGTAAGAGAGGCCGTAATGCATTATCAGATTTGATCAGCTTTACTGAAAAAAAGACCCAGTTGAACCAAGGAAACCGTTTTTTCTCTCCTTGCCGGATCAAAAGATGAGCATTGGGAGCTACGCTTAAAAGAAGCATTGCTTTTCTCCAAGAGGCTTTCTGCAAAATCAGAATAGAGCCGGGATTTTTCTCTAGAATCTCTAGATTAAGAGTTTGAATATGATTGAGGGGATGGAGAATTCGACGAGAGAAGAATGAAAGGAAAAGGTCTGAGAGCCTGGACATCATCAATAAAGAGAGAAGAAGTGTTAGACATCCTGTGACAGCAAAAGCAATGGAAGGCGAAAGTCCGAGGATTGCGCTATATAAATAAAGGGCTCCAGAAGCTAGCAGGACACCACAGAAACTTAAGAAATTATTCGCCGCGATAATCTGACCCCTTTTTTCATTGGGGCTAAAAAGCTGGATGAAAGCATCGAACGGAACAATGAAAAGCCCTCCGAAAAGCCCTAAGAGAATCAATAAAATTACTACAGTTATTAAATGATGGCAAAAAACCCATAGCAGAAATAAGGAAAGAGCAATGAACAATCCCGCGAAACACGAAAGTCCTAGCTCGACTCTTTTTTTGGAGACCTTTCCGCCGATAAAAGCTCCTAACGCAATCCCGAATGCTGTGCTCAAGAAAAGATATCCCCCTGAAACTTCGCTAAGTTTTAAAGCAAAAATAGCATACGGAATGATGTTCAGCTGGATAAAGGCTCCAATAAATAAAAAGTAAGCAGAACCGCAGACAGCGACTAAAAGATGTTTTCGGGAATAGCAGAAGATCAGGGTAGAATAAATTTCTTTAAAGAAAAGAAAGTTTAATTTTTTATCACTTCCTTGTGCAGGGGTTTTTCGTATCCCAAAAGTACTCAAGAAGCCGATTATCGCAATGAGCAAACAAAAAGCAGCTACAATGACATAGTCCCGATGGGTGATGTCGGTCAAGAAAGAAGCCAAAAAAGTTCCGAGAATGACGGCTAAATAGGTAAAAGAGGTGATTAGGCCATTAGCGCTCGAGACGCGCTCTTTGGGCACCAATTCAGTAATGATCGCATATTTGGGGGGACCGAACATCGCGCTATGTGTCGATAAAAGAAAAAGGAGACAATAACATCCCCAGGCACTTTTATAACCAAAAGCGATCATGGCAAGGACCATTGTTCCCATTTCAATCCCTTTAAACAACATCATCAACCGTTGTTTGCTAAAACGATCGGCTAAAACTCCGGCCGTCGAAGAAAATAACAGAAAAGGGATCACAAAAACCGCACCAATCTTAGCTAGAATAATGCTGGCATGCTCGGGTCCTTTGATATCGATCAGCAGGTAAGCGATAACAAGTTTGAAGATATTGTCATTAAGGGCTCCCATAAATTGAGCAATATTGAGAAAATGGAGAGAATGCTTATCAGGACGTGAAAATCCAGGCAGCTTAGACATGAAGTTAGTCAAGCCGTCGAACCATGTTTTTTTTAGGAGCGCCATAAGAGTTACTTTAACATGAAATATAAAACCTCGTTATGAAAATTTTTATTTCCAATCATCTAGAAGTTTTGGCAGAGCTTTTGAAAGAAGAGCTTTTTCAAGGCAAGAACCATCCTTTTGACAAGCGGTGGATTGTCGTTCCTAATGAAAGGGTCAAACAGGAGCTTTTCCTGCAATGGGCACACGATCCTCTCTTGCAAGTGGCCACTGGTTATAAAATGATCAATTGGTGTGAAGCACTTTCTCGGCTTTTTCCTCATCTGCCTTCTCAAGCTGAGCTTTCCCTTAAAATTGAAAATGCATTGAAGTCTGTGGAAAATGCTGAACCTCTTTTGGCTTATTTAAACCATGGGGGGATCCCACGTAAAGCCAGCCTCTGTGATCGGATGAGCACCCTGTTTTTGCACTACTTAAATCAACCTGAAGAAAAACTCGTGCAATGGTTAGAAAAAACCGGCTGGCAGCAGTCTCTCTGGCGTGCAATTTTTGGAAAGGATATCCCCTGGAAAACCCCAAATTCTTTAGAAGGAGCGGTTTATCTTTTTCATCCTTTCCAATTCTCTCCTTATCATCTAAACGCTTTCAAACAAATGAAGGCAACTTGTTTCCTTTTTTCTCCTTGCGCAATGTATTGGGGAGACTTTCATACTTTGCAAGAGCAGGGTTATCTCTTAAAGAGAGCGCAAGCCAAGACTCGAAAAGAGCTTTTGCAGTTTTTTGAAAATGAACACCCTCTCCTAGCTAATTGGGGTAGAAGAGGCCGTCAGCTTTTAAGTTTTTTCGAAGATGAAGAATGGATTGATGCATACCAAGAGCCAGTTGCTGATTCTCTTTTAAAAACCCTTCAGGAAGAGATGTTGACATTATCAATTTCGGAAAAAATCCCTGATTCATCCATTCAAATCCATTCCGCTCCTTCTAAACTTCGAGAAGTTGAAGTGGTTTGGGAAATCATCCAGCGTCTTCCTTTCAAACCTTCCGAGATTTTAGTGCTCGCCCCCGAGATGCAAAGTTATGCTGCGGTTATTGAGCTCGTTTTTCGACAGAGAGGAGGTCCCTTTGATTTTGCGATCTTTTGTTTGGAGGCTCGTTCGAAAAGCCCCCTTATGCAAGGGCTTGAGGCGCTTTTGGCGCTGCCTCATTATAGATTTTCAAAAGAGTCCGTTGAAAAACTCCTGTTCTGTCCTCCTTTCTTGAAAAAATTTGATTTTACGATTGATGATGCCCGTCTTCTTCTCAAATGGATCAGCGAGGTCCATATTCGTTATGACTTAAAAGGAGATCATCCAGGCTCCTGGGAAGAAGGATTGAAACGCCTCGTCAAAGCATTAGTGACAACAGTTAGAGATAACCGTTTAACAATTGACTTTTCTGAAGCAGATGTCTTAAGTCGGTGGATTACTGTTATTCAGCTTTTTCAAGAAATTGCAGCAGAAGAGCAGTCTTTGAAAGAGTGGGCGAAAACTCTAAAGTCTCTAGTCGATCAATTCTTTTCTCCAGATCCTGATGATGATTTAATGCGTGAGCTCGACAAACTTCAACAAATGGATATAGAAGGAAAATTCCCATTCTCCAGTATAGAGCCTATTTTGAAAAATATATTTCAGCAAAAGAGCGGCACCGTGCAGGGCTCTCATTTGCAAGCTGTTCGTTTTGCCTCTTTAGAAAAAGGGGCATTAATCCCTGCAAAGGTTGTCATCCTTATGGGAATGGAAGAAGGCAGTTTTCCGCGGCAAGACTCTCCCTCATCTCTTCAGCAGCTTCCTGTCTCCAGCTGCATCGAAGAAGATAAATATCTTTTTTTAGAAGCGTTTTGCAGTGCAAGAGAGATGTTTATCATAACCTATCTGCGGATTCACCCAGAAGATGGAAAAAGTCAAAAGCCCTGTCCGATGGTCGAAGAGCTTTCTCAATATTGCTCTCATCTTCCTATCGTCGATCATCCTTTTTCTCCGTTTGATCCTGCCTATTTTCAGGAAGGCGGCTTTCGAAGTTTTTCTAAATCCCATTTTGATGCGTTGCAAAAAGACACCATTCCAGAGCCTAAAATTTTCACGCTTCCTCCAGCTGCCCTTTCCATTCTCGATATCCGCATGCTCCGCGGCTTAGCCCGCCATCCTCTACAGTTCTTTTTCGAAGAAAGGTTAGGGATCGATTTCGAATGGAGAGAGCACAATACTGAATTTGTTCTTTCTCCCTTAGATATGGTTCGTTTAAGGAAAGCTTCCCTTAAAAAACCTTTAGAAGCATTGCTCCATGAGATGGAAAAAGAGGGAAGATTGCCTGTCGGTTCTTTTTCCAAAGCCGCTGTTCAAAAAATTCGAAATGAGATTGAAGCTTATCATGAAATGTTAGAAAAGCTGCATGTCCGGCCTGAAGAGATCTATGCTATCGAATTAAAATCGTCTTGCAAACAGCCCACGCAGATCGATGCTTATACCTGGATATATCCTGCCTTGCATATTAACAATATTGTGATCCAAGGAAGAATCGATGAAATGTCTCCTCAAGGTCTTCTTTTTCACGGGGAAGACACACTAGCGGATCAACTCAAAGCGTGGCCTCTTTTCTTGATCGTCAATAGATTAGGACTATCACCTCATCTTCTCTTCACCAAAAAAGGAAAAATCAGCGAACTTAAATCGTCGCAAGACTCCCTTGAGAAATATATTCGTTATGCAGAAAAAGCTTTAATTATGCCGTCCCCTCTTTATCCCAAATGGGCAAGAACCCTTTTCAAAGAGGGAAAAATCCCTGTAGCAGAAGAAGATGAAATCATTGCTTGGGCTCAAAAACGGAATTTGCTTCCACCCATCGACCTATGGCTGAAGGCGTGGAGTCCTTATCTTCAGGAGGTTGTTGATGAGCTCCTTTGATATTTTATCGAGAACAACACCGCTGCAGCGCCGTCTATTTTTAGAAGCATCAGCCGGGACAGGAAAAACATTTACGATCGAGCATCTTGTCGTTCGTCTTCTCTTAGAGACTGATTTTACTCTCGATCAAATTCTCGTGGTGACATTCACAAGAGCTGCCACGCGCGAACTCAGAGTCAGGATCCGTGCGAATTTAGAAAAAACATTATCTGGTGAGCACTCGTTCGACTATTTGACCGATTTGACAGAAGAGCAAAAAGAGAAAATCAAAACAGCCCTTCTGACCTTTGATAAATCTCAGATTTTTACGATCCATGGGTTTTGCCATCGGCTGCTCCAAGAATTTGCATTCGAAGCCTTTGTTGGACTTGAACTTCACGAGTGGGAAGATAAAGAAGAGAAATGGGCTATTTTGCAATTTCTTCGTTCGACAGATCAGCTTTCACCTGCGCAACTAAAACGATTGCTGGGCTCTGTCCGCAATGATATTGAAAAACTCGTTGATAAGCTTTTATCTTCATCTGAAAGTCAGATGTTAGTTTCTTCTTTTGATGAACTGCTTCAGAAAGCTAATAACAATCTCTCTCATCTTTCACCTTTCTCTGTCACCGAGGCATTTGCACTAGCTCGGTCACATTATAAAGGAATGACCTCGCCAGAGTTTGACATCCAAGCCGCGCTTCTTGACCTAGCAGTTCAAAGAGGTCACTTACTTCCTGAAGAGTGGGACCAATTGATTGCAGAAGAAGATCTTTTTTTAGAAGGGATAAAGCCTAGTAATCTAAAGGCGCGCACCAAATTCACAGGCCATCCCTCTCTAGAGCATTTAAGATCTGCACTCTTTCCTTCTCTGGAGTCTGCTAGAGATTCCCGTAAAATTTTCCAGAGTTTAAGCCAAGCTTGGCAAGAAGAACGAAAAAAACTCTCTCGCATTTATGAAAAGGTCTCTCCTGATGATCTCCTAAAAATGGTCCAAGAAAGATTGGCGGAAAAATCTTTCGTTGAAGAGATCCGAAAAAAATATCAGGCTGTAATAGTCGATGAATTCCAAGATACCGATCCCATCCAATGGAAAATCTTTGAGACCCTTTTTTTTGCCGATCCTGCCAAATCGGTCTATCTAGTCGGTGATCCCAAACAATCAATCTATGCTTTCCGGAGCGCCGATATTTACACCTTCTTAGAAGCTGCAAAAGGATTTGGCATAGAACAAAAAGCAGCCCTAACGACCAACTATCGATCGACACACAGCCTCTTAGAGGCATTGAATCGTCTTCTTTGTACAAAACCCTGGATGGACCTTCCAAAGTTAGAGCAGCAACTTTCTGTCCCAGTTTCCAAAGCTGCTAAACAAGGTGATGGAGAACTTTGCTTCATGATCGCCGAGGGAGAGCTCGGGATAGGCAAACGATGGCCAACACCGGAAGTTGAACGGCAGTTCTTTTCTTATATTATTCATGAGATCCTTCGGCATCATTTAGAGCCCCACGAAATCGCGATCCTAGTCAAAGACCGCTATCAAGCACTCCGTGTGAAAAACGCTTTAGAGAAATGCCAGGTCCCTTGCGTCCTTTACCGAGGTGCAAGTTTGAGCAATTCGATCATGATTGATCTTCTTTTAGAATTGATTGAAGCCTGCCATGGGTCTGATTCACTCTCATCTATTAAAAAAGTACTCCTAGGGCCTTTTGTTCGGCTCCCTCTTGAAAATTTGACAGATGAGACGGTATTCCAAGCAAAGGTCGCCTTTGCTGAACTCTCGCTTGTATGGCTCAATAGTGGATTTTCTGCATTTTTAGCTCAGTTTTTGCAAACGAAACTTTGGAAATCAACCGTCTTTCAAGCTCTTTGCTCTGAAGAAGTTTTATATGATGATCTAATGCAGATTGTTGAAAAAATTCTCTATATCCGCGATCCATATCAAATGAGTAAAGCTTTGCAGCTGTTAAAAATTGAAGAAGTCGACGAAAGAATTTCTGCCCATCCGCATGGAGTGCAAATCATGACTATCCACGCCAGCAAAGGGCTCGAGTTTGAAACTGTGTTTGCGCTCGGACTTGCCTGCCGTACTCCTGTAGAAGATAAATTAGAAATTGAATTGAAAGAACTTGATGCTGAAAAAATGCGTCAGCTCTATGTGGCCCTAACCCGTGCTAAGTGCCGGCTCTACATTCCTGTTCCACGCGAACAAAGCGGAAGACCTTATAACCTTGGAGAAGCTTCTCCCATTGAACTTTTCCTAGAAAGAGCCTCGCCTGATCTCAATGCCTTTACTCATGTCTATCTTCATCAAATTGAGTTCAATCAAGCGCTCTATCAAGAATCTAAACCTGTTTCTTTAGTTCCTCCGCCTTCGCAGCACCAGTTTTTTAAACCCTTCTTTCTTCAGTCCTTTACATCGCTTGCGCAAACTTCTGGGGAAAGAAAATCAATCCAAGATGAATCGCTCTCCTCCAGTGCTGAAACAGGGATCATTATCCATCATATCTTAGAACGCTTCTTTGACGAGTCTGTTTCTCTTCCCCAGCTCATTGCTCAAGAAATCAGGGGATCCCATCTGGAAAGTCATGGAATGGTCATCGAAAGGATGATCAATAAAGTTTTAGATCTTCCTCTAGATGGATTTTGTCTGCGGGATCTTGACCGTACCCGCCTAATGCCTGAGATGGAATTTCTTTTTCCTACAGAGGGGACTGCTCTTAAAGGATTTATCGATTTATCTTTTGAATATAAGGGAAAATTTTATCTTATCGATTGGAAAACAAATGTTTTAGAAAATTATACTCCTGAATACTTGACCAAAGCGATGATCGAACACGACTATCTTCTGCAGGGCAAAATCTATGCGACAGCTTTCACCCGTTATTTAAAACTCTATGGCAGCCCGTCATTTGGAGGGGCTTTTTTCCTTTTTGTTCGCGGCCCAGCCGCTTACCATTTCATTCCCGAGGCCTTGCATGTTTAAACAACTTCTTGAGCAGAATATTTTAACTCCGTTGGATCTTTTCTTTGCTGATCTACACGCTAAAACTGCGAATGAAAGAGCATTTTTTGCTGCGCTTATGGCTCTTTCTCGAGATGGACATCTCTGTTTAGATCTTGAAAACCTAGCGCTGCCAGATATTCTTTTAACGGCTGTTCTAGAAGGATCTAAAACAGCATCTTCTCCTTATATCCGCCGTTTAGATAACCTCATTTATCTCGAGAGAAATTTCGATGATGAAACCCGTATTTTGAAACATCTCCAGCAGCTCTCTTTTAATGTAAAGCCGCTTGACTATCCTCCACCTTCCGGGCTTACGGAAGAACAACAAAAAGCGTTGAATCTTGCACTAACACATACTCTCTCAGTCATTGAAGGAGGACCTGGAACCGGCAAAACGTTTTTAACCTCGCATCTTGTTAAAGCAATGGGACCTTCAGCGCAGGTAATTTTGGCTGCCCCCACAGGAAAAGCCGCAGCCCGGCTCAAACAATTCAATCCTCAAGCCACTTGCGGAACGCTTCATTCAATTTTAGGCATTAAATCCCAGCGCCAGCTTACGCGAGGACATTCTTATGTGCAGGCGGATCTGATTATCATCGATGAATCTTCAATGATCGATGCCAAGCTGCTTGCTTTTTTCTTAGGATCGCTCCAACCAGGGCAGCGCGTCGTATTTTTGGGAGACGGCAACCAACTTCCTCCTATTGAATCAGGAAGTCTTTTTGGAGATCTTGTCGATCTTCTTCCGACAGGGCACCTTCAGCAGTGCTTACGGTCGGACCGTCTTGAAGTGCTTGGGCTTGCCCAAGATATTTTAGCTGGCAAAGAGGTTATGCCTCACCAGAAACTCTCGAAAGAATTTATTTTGCAAAAAGCTTTAGAAAACTATTCGCAAGAAAATCAATTCTGTATTTTATCACCGGTTCGAGAAGGGCCTTTCGGAGTGAATAGCTTGAATCAAGAGATTTTTCAGCTCTTCTATCGGCAAATGAAGCCGCAAGATTTACTTGCCGTTCCGATTTTAATTACACGGACCGATTATGAAGCGGAGCTTTACAATGGAGAGGTCGGCATCTTATGGAGAAGCCGGGAGAAACTTCTTCATGCCGAATTTGCACATAGAAAAATTCCTGCCAGTAGCCTTCCGCCTTATGAGCTTGGATATGTACTCTCGGTGCATAAAAGTCAGGGGAGTGAATTTGATCATGTCTTAGCACTGGTGCCTCCAGGCTCTGAAACATTTGGCCGGGAAGTTTTATACACGGCTGTGACACGGGCCAGACATTCTGTGATTCTTTGCGGAGACGCAGAGGTTATCCAGAAAACGGTAAGCCGTTCCAGTCATCGAAGATCAGGATTAAAAGTAAGATGGAAGGATCAGAAAATCTGATCCTTCAGAATAATCGCTTAAGCAATTTTTACAGTGAGACGAGATTTAGTGCGGGCTGCTTTATTAAGCTTATAACGGCCGGTTTTAACACCTTTATCCATTAAGCTATAAAGAGCGCTCAGACGTTCTTTCATCATAGTTTGGTCGCCTTTGGCAACAGCTTCTTCAAAAGAGCGAATAGCTGTTGTTACAGTAGCTTTGAAACTACGGTTTCTAAGACGTGCTTTCAAGCTTTGTTTATTACGTTTCTGTGCAGACGTAATACGTGCTTTTTTCTTTTTATCCGCCGCAGGTGCTCCGCCGGCTTTTTTTTCTTCTGCCATAAATATCCTTAACCCTTAAAATCATCAAATTATGCGACTTTCAAGCTTTAAATTCAACGCTTCTTCTCTCCTAGTGTGGCTAGCGGGCCTTATCACGGCTGGTTTTTTAATCAGCGCAGCCCTCGATCTTTGGGGTTATTTACGACTTGAAAAAAAAAGTATAGCTACCGTTGATAAGTGGAGGATCATTGAAAAATCCTCTTCACAATTCGCCCTTAGAGCCTCTTATACCTTCAATGTTCAAGGGAAAACCTATCAGGGTAAAACCATTCTTTCTAAACCCTACCATCTCAATCGTATCAGTGCTGAGAAGCAAGTAAAGATTTACACTGCTCAGCAATGGCCCGTCTGGTATCAGCCGAGCCATCCTAAGAACTCTTCCATTGAACATATTTTTCCTTTTAAAAAATGTTTTTATAGCTTCATGCTACTCGGGATATTTTTCTACTTTATCTATCTTCGAAATCGTTATTTCGAAAAGAATGTTTTATATTAATTTTTTAACAAAGATCTTCTCTAGAGAAAATATAGTTCGTTACAGGTATAATTTTCAAAAAATTAACTGATTTAGGAGAAACATGGCCTCCATTGGAAACCTATCCAGCCTTGCCTCGATGGCGATCTATACCTTGCACAAAGGAACTCTGACAGAACGCTTTATTCTTGGATCTGCCCTTGTTGGCACCGGAATTCTTATTGCGCATACGATCTACAGATTGGCTGTGCGCATCTTTGCTAAGCCGCAGCCACAGGTTGTTTTACCGACATTTGTTATGAGTCAGGACAGGAAAGATGGAATAAGGAGAAAATTGGAAGAGAAATATCCTTTTCCACCATCACCACCATCAGTTGTCATCCCTGAGCAGCCCAATCCTCCTTCGCCTCAAGAAGAGGCATCACACTCGTTGTTGACAAACCTATATATCGGTGATCGGATTGTGAGGGAAGAAACAAAAGGCCTCTTAGCCGAAGCACTCCACGCTTACCAGGAGCTTAAAGCAGAAATAGATGGAGATGAGGATCGCTTTGTTTTCTTGACAATTAGCTATCTTCAAGCCGGAGAAGCGGGATTGCCAACGACATCAATATGGGAAGAGAAAAATGTCGAGATGAAGATTCCTTCACACTATAACAAGGCCTTTGCTGAATTGGATAACAAACTCAG
>WUUC01070626.1_pt1 | contig 18640 bp, 13 predicted proteins | sample 6278441 | NCBI WGS metagenome assembly WUUC01 (sample SAMN13675441, study PRJNA597444) | soil metagenome | isolation source: soil | place: USA: Washington | collected 2017-10 | reverse complement strand
ATCCAAACGTCAAGGATTATACAGATAGTCTGGATCCTGAAGAAAAAGAACTGCTCGAACAATCAGTGGGCAACTTCAAACAGCTGGGACTGGACTCTGAAGTAAGAATCCTGGATCGCCAAACTTTTGAGAAGCTTAAAGCCGCCCATGAGCGGGGTGAAGTTCACACCAGTAAAGACGTTCTCATCCTGATGACCAAAAATGAGGATGGCACTTTCGATAAGCTTATTATATACAAAGATGGGATGTGGACTCCTGATCCGGTAAAAGTTGCTGAAAGACAACTTACAGGAACAGCACAGGACATTGAGGCGGCGGTTAAAAAGGCTATTGACAACGCAACCGGTGACAATTCATTCGCGCCAATTGCGGTTGATCAACAATACCAGGCTCTCAATAACTTCGAAAAGGCAATGTGGGTGATCAAAGCCGGGAAGACATTCCTTGATGACTTGCGAATCAAGGAACCTTACTGGGATAGCGCTCTAAGCGACGACAATCCGCTACCGTTTCAAGTACCTGATGCCCTGGCCGGTGGTGGTAACGTTGCGATCGACGAGACAAAGGATATTTCGGAGATGGTTGTTTTTGGTTTGAGCATGTTCGATCCAAAGACTCGCCAGGAACTCGTGGAAGGACTGAGGGGTGTTACAGCTGAACAGATTGTCGAGGCATTAGCTGCAATGGTGCCGGACAGAGCTGAAGAGTACACGACCGCGAGTGAAGAGCAGGTGACCTACATGGCGACCGAAGACGGGATCAAAATCGTGATGACGGTTTTTGCGGCTAAAAAATTAGCTGCGCAGCTTCCTAAAATACTTAAGTACATAAAGAACTTCGCAAAAGTTAAGTTCAATCGGGTAATTGTAGATCCTTCCAACACCAAGACTTTGCAGGGGGATATTGGAGAAAGTGACGAACTGGCCGACGCATTCAAGGACAAGCCCGAAGAGATGTCCAACAATTGGGAAGCCGTGAAGGACATGGAGGCAGATACTCCGCTAGATCCATCTGTAAGGCGACACCCTGATGCCATCAAGGATCCGGCAGCCACTCAGAACGCAATCCAAATATTGGCTGGGAACAAACGTCCACTCACGTGGGATCAGATAAAAGCATTATGGAAGCGTGGAAATGATTTCAATAAAAAAGGCAGGACAAAATATGGAGATAACCGTAGTGAAATCGTATTACAAAAGGTTGGCAATAACAAGGCAGGTAAGCGAGTGGACGCTTACATCCCTGGAGAAAGGATCATTTCGAGAAAGGCCTGTAACGTCGATGAAATTACCGAGTCGACCTGGAGAAGTTACTGTAGCGAACTAGTGAACAAATATAAGGTAGGGACACCTCTGAATTCCAGTAAAATGCCAGATGAAGGCCCGTTGAACGGTCGTTACACGTTGGAGATCCCGATGTCGAATATGACTGGCAAAAAAAATATGGAAAGGTTTAGAGAAATAGCTGCCGGGTATGGAGAAGAGGGCAATAAGATTGAGATTATTTTTCTGGAAGAGTAAGTGACAAAAACATGTAATTTTACGCAAAAGACCAGATTGGGATAATGAAACATATCATAAAGGAAATACTAGATCAAATCCAGTTTTCTGATCCTTATATAGCTTTATGTAATAAGTACAACGATTATGATGGAAGCATAGATCCCAAGCGTTCAGATGTCGAAACGATTATTCAGGAACTCGAAGCAGGTTTCGACTATGTTGGCCGGGAGCGACTTTTTCGTAAAGAATATCCAAGCAGGGATTATATAGTTACTTTCATGTTAACGTTCAAATCTGGTCTTATCGAGCCTTTCTATTACATTCGATCAATTGATAAGAAGAACAGGCTCAATTTAGCAATGCGTGACTTTGCAGAAATGCAAGTGCCGGATCTCGAAAAAAAAGTCAAGTATAAGGTGGCATTCGCGACATCCACTGATTCCTTAAAGGCCATTCTCCAGGAAGTTTTCAGGCTTCATCATCAGTTTATCAAAAGTTTTGAACAGTCAGTGGATAGATTACCTCGTAGTGAGTGAGAATAGCAAAACACACGAATACCCTTGAAGTGCCTCGTCCTGATCGCTGTGTCCTTATCCCTCGTAGCCCAAACCTACGCCCAATCACCACGTCTCGACTCTATCACCCATCACTACGATAGCCTTGCCAAAATCAAAACAACTAAAGTCGATTCCTCATCCCAACGCGTCAACAGCAAGATCGACTCCGTTCAACTAAAAGCCAATAGCCTTCTCAACCCTAATCTCAACCTCAACACCCTGACTTCCAAGCTTAAACCCCGGCCCCGATCCAAACCAACCCTCGATTCCGTCCAGGCCGTTCATGAACTTGATTCCATGAAACGTGGGCTCACTCACAAGATCGATAGCCTTAAAGGATTGAACCTTCCTGCCGACCGATATACACATAAACTCGACAGCGTCAAGCAGCTTAGTTCCACCCGGTATATTCAACTAGCCCAGGGAAAAGCCGACGGTATCGAACGGAAGGTCAATAAACCCATCGACGACCTGGAGAGTAAGATCAATAAACCGATCGATAACGTCGAGTCGAAGGTCAACAACAAGCTCTCGGAGATGCGAAAGGAAGGAGGGGAGAACGCAAACCTGCCACAAGGTCTGAATGAGAGCGTCAAGCTCCCGGATGCAAACGTGAATACAAGTTTGAATTCTTCCAGCAGTCCATCGGTGCCCGGCCTTGATCTAAAAGCAAAGAATCCACTCGACAAAATAGATAACCCTGGCGAAGGAAAGATGTCGGAACTTGGGGATGCAAAATCTAAAGTGAACGAAGCGACCGCGAAGATCAGCGACATTAAAGACAAACCGCAGCAACAAGTCGATAAGCTGAAGCAAGCTGGCGAGTTCAAGGATGCGCAGGAAAACCTCAGTAAAGGAAATGAGATCACCGATAAAGCACAGGCATATTCTAAAGACGCGAAGAGCATCGCCAGCGGCGACCTCGGCGAAGTGAAGACCGTTTCAAAAGACGCCGAAGCGAAGATCAAGAATAGCAGTGAGATCAAAGAACTGGAAAAACAAAACAGTGAAGTTGCCAAGTACAAAGACATGGTATCGAAGGGCAATGACCCCGAAGCCATGAAGAAGATGGCACAACAACAAGTTGTTACTTACGCCACCGATCACTTCAAAGGAAAAGAGGATGCTTTGAAGCAGGCGATGGATAAAATGAGCAAGCTAAAGGAGAAGTATTCGGAGATGCCCACAATGGAACAAATGACCAAACGCGTCCGGAACGCCATGCACGGAAAACCATTGGTCGAACGGATCGTGCCGGGCATGACCATGCAAATACAAAAGTGGGGTAACTTCCAAGTCGACTTTAACCCTAATGTCAGCTATCGCATCTCCGGCGTCTGGAACGCCGGGCTCGGTTGGAACGAACGTGTTTCTTTCAGCAAATGGAATAAGACAGTACCTGCAGACCGAATATTCGGACCAAGGGTCTTCACAAGTGTGATCATCAAAAAAGGTTTTGGTGTGAAGGCTGAGATCGAGAAAATGAACTCATGGGTACCTCAAACTGTAGTGAACCCGGACGGCGGACGGCGGGCATGGGTTTGGAGCCTGTTTGTGGGAATCAAGAAGGAGTATAACTTCTCTAAAACTATCCGTGGCAACTTCCAGACACTCTATAATATATACGACGACCACGACAGCAGCCCCTATGCCGATAAACTCGTCGTACGCATCGGGTTCGAGTTTCCCATGAAGAAAAAGAAGAAGAGTTAAGGAGCGTCAATAACTCAACCCATACCCCAACGGAAACAATGTATCCTCTTTAGGATACCCGGGAGCGTCCGGATGTTGATCTATCACTGCCTTTTCCTTGTTCGCCAGTGCATACGGTAATTTCCCTGTTGGTTTGAATTTTCCTGAAATGATGTCCAGGATTGCACCGTCATTCACACCAAACGTCGCCATGATCGCGCCTGCATTTAGAAGTCCACTCTCCTGGTCAAGCACATAAGGCTGGCGAAAGTCAATCGATAAGATTGTTTTCTCCGGGCCTACAGTTTTCATGATGTGCTGGATGTCTTGCAATGACGGTGTCACCTTCCAGGATTTCGCTTTAGCCATGGAGGAAAATGACAGGAAGTTCAATTCGTCTGCGCTCGCTCCGCCAAACCTGAGCCCGTTCACAGAAGCGTCGTTAGTGACATATACTTTAATGATCGCGTAATCGGTATCCTTGTTGATAGCCGGCATACTTTCGCCCTTCTTTGGATCATAGTTGCCAGGAACGACTTTGACCCGTGACCAACCCGGGCCAGCAAACGCCTTCGTGTTCATACCCATCGTAAAGATCCGGAGACTGTCACCTTCTTTTGGAATGGCCAGCGGCAGGCTCATTTTGTTCTGGAGCAATACAATAGATTTTCTCTGTGCGACGTCAGCTTTACGCTGGTTGGCTACGTTACCCAGTAGATATGAGGCACGATTTGGATCTACGTATGGATTTTCAAAAAGTCCAAGTTCGAATTGCTCTTTCAACAACTTCTTCACCGAGGCATCCACCCTGCTTTCTGCGAGTTTGCCGGATGTCACCAGGTTCAGTAGTTGCTTGTTGTCGTTAAAGCCCGACAAGATATCTGTACCGGCATCAATCGCGATCAGGATTTGTTCGTCTATGGTCTTACCCTCAAGACCCCATGCCCTCTCCCCGATAATGCCCGTATCAGAATTCACATATCCCCTGAAGCCCAGTTTCTTTTGCAGGAGTTCTGTAACGATGCCTTTTGAAAAGGCCATACCTACTGTGTTCGGCATGTAAGGCTGATCTACCGGGATTCCGTAATACGCCATAATAGATGATGCTCCCGCTTTGATCGCAGCCTGGAACGGGATCAAATGATAGTCGAACATCTTGCCGGGGTAGACTTGATTCTTGCCAAAAGTATAATGCGGATCACCGCCACCCTCCTGTGGACCACCACCGGGGAAATGTTTTATGGTCATCGCCACGCTGCGAGAGCTCAATGATTCACCTTGCAGATTCATTGTGAGTGTTGTGATGATGTCGGCTGTAAGCTGGGCGTCTTCACTAAATGTTTCATGTACGCGATACCACCTTGGTTCGGTTGACAAGTCGCCCATGTAACCATACATCCCCCGGAGGCCGATTGAAGTCCACTCCTGGCGCATCGTTTGAGCAAAGTCAGCAATTAGGTTCATGTCCCGGGTTGCAGCAAGACCACTTTCCTTGGGCCACGATGAGAACGCACCGGACTCTTCATTGATACCGGCACGGGCATCAAACTCTACGTGGTTACGAGAGTTCGACTTGAACATGGGTGGTATTCCAAGTCTCGTACTTTCGCCAAGCTCCTGGATAGCGTTCATGAATTGAGCCGCTTCGAACGGAGTGATCTGTACCCCCGCAAATCCACCACCCGTCGTGGGGCGTGGAGTCTGTGTGACAACATTTCTAAAAATGAAGCGCGTCATCTTTTCATCTTCGATGAGCTCGGGGGCACGAATCGGTAGCTTTCCCCCGAAGTCGGCATTGAGTGTATTGATCAGCATCATCCCCACTTTTTCCTGTAATGTCATTTGCTTCACCAGGTCATCGATGCGCTGGTTGACCGGCAATCGCCAATCTTCATAACGGTCGAGTACTTTATTCTTATTGAGATCCTTGAAGCGTAATTGATTTACGACTAACACACCCGCCGCACGGGTTTCGATGTCAGGTTGAGATGCGTAGGTTCCTTGTGCACTGCTATTCCCATAAGACAATAGCAACAGGCATATCAGGGATTTGGTGCAAGTGTTTATCATAGTTGTATCGCTTTAGTTCACTTCTAAAAATTCGAATTCTGTTTTCAAAATGAGCTCACCTATGAAAATATACAAATAAAAACGACCTGGAACATCCAGCTAATTGCGTTTTGAGCCTTATTTCGTATTATGTAAATATGTCCAGGATACTTGCATTGATCTTCCTGTCTGCGGCGTGTTTGAGTGCTCTTGCACAGTCTAAACTTGCCATCGTGAACGCCTCGGTTCTCGATGTCCGCGCTAATGCCTTTCGCCCACAACAAACTGTAGTAATTGAAAATGGTTCAATCGTTGCGGTTGATGATATTCGGAATACGAGAAAGGTCTGGAAGGTAATTGTAAAAGGTGTCGTTGTTGATGGGGTTCAGCAATAGCCGGAATATTTAACTTTGTCTATGCTTCGTCATTTCTGGAATTCAGCAGTCAGAAACCTTTTTCGCAATAAGGTCTTCACGGTTATCAATATCGTCGGCCTTTCTTTGAGTATTGCCGTTTGTCTCGCGCTAATCGGGTATGTGAGATATGAGCTGTCGTATGATCAGTTCTATAACGATGGCGACAGGGTTTACAGGATCGACTACTACGAATACCAGGATGGGCAGGCCGTGCTCGAGAGTGCCAGAACACACGATCGGACGATGCTGCTTGCCCATGAATACGTCCCCCAGGTTGAAGCCGCAACACGCATTCTGGATGAGAAAGCTTATGTATTCACAGAGGACGTCAAGATCATCGATCAGAACATGCTCTACGCGGACAGTTCGTTCTTTAAGGTCTTTGATGTCGAAATGGTCCACGGCGATCCCAACATGGCACTCGTTCCGCCAAAAGCTGTTGTGATCTCCGAATCTGCTGCACAACAATATTTCGGCGAGGCCGATCCGATGGGAAAGACACTGTATTTCAATGAACGCCTTCCGTTCATGGTCACCGGTGTCTTTAAAGACATACCTGAAACATCATCCATCGATTACGACTTCGTTTTGTCGTGGTCTACACTTTGGTATTACGGGTGGGTTCCACGGGAAGGAAGTTTTAAAAGTCCTTATACGTTCACTTACGTGAAATTGAAATCTAATGCCGATGTGGAGGCTGTCAACAGGGGATTGAGCAGGATGGCGAATGATCACATCACAACACTGTCGAAACTTCGCCATACAGCCAAACATGAATTGAGACCATACACGCAGCTTCATGTGATGCAACCATTGACCGGCGAGATCAAGCCACCCGTGAACAAGTCACTGCTTTACGCATTCATCTCTCTTTCGGTATTCATACTTGTGGCTGCATGGATCAATTATGTTAATTTGTCTTTGGCGCAATCACTCACGCGAGCAGGAGAGATCGGTGTAAGAAAAGTATTTGGCGCTTCAGGAATTGCCATCAGTGGGCAGTTCATCCTGGAAGCAGTGATCCTTTCCACTTCAACATTCGTCGTCGGCGTGATCGTGTACTTCCTGTTCACCGGCCCGTTGTCGCACCTGATCTTTGTGGAAGTCGCCTTTGAAAAGGTGAGTGTACCCACCTGGATGTTGTTCTTTTTATGTTTTGTGGCAGGCACAACGCTGGCATCATTTTATCCGTCCCATTTTATGTCACGGTTAAAACCTGTGATGATTCTTCGCAACAAGCTGGGTAACAGCCGTGGCAAAGCCAACCTGTTACAGCATGGCCTGATGGTATTCCAGCTCTTCCTCGCCGTTGCCGTTATAGGCATCACTTTCATTGCTCAACGGCAGCTCGGGTTCATGCGCAACTTCGACTCCGGTTTTAATACAAAAGCTACGATCGCTCTACGCGGTCCGGCGTCTACCAATTCCGACTCGCTTCGATATGTGCGGTACACTTCTTTCAGGAACGAGGTGTTGCAGCAGAAGGATTTCGTTTCCGGAACCGCATCGATGAATATACCCGGTCAGGAGATTCGCTTTCATGGCGAAGGGGTCTATGCCGTCGGTTCCAATAACGAGTTGAAGCAATCTCTTTCCGTGATGTGGATAGATAACGGCTACCAGGAGACTTTCGGAATGACACTTGCGGCCGGCAGGAACTTCAATCTTCGGGAAGAGGGATTGACTTGTATCATCAACGAAACTGCTGCGAAAGCGCTGGGATATGGTTCGGCAGAAGCAGCAGTTAATAATTCACTGGCAGGTTACGGTAACAATCCTATCATGATCATCGGTGTTTGGAAGGATTATCATCACGAGTCGGTGCATAAGCCGGTGATACCGATCATGTTCCTTTTCAAGCACCCTCACGAGTATGGATATTATTCGTTCCAGCTTGGATCAACGCACGCTAACTTTATGCCTGGATTGAAAAAGATCTGGGACAAACATTACCCGAACGACACGTTCACCTGTTATTTTATGGATTCGTTCTTTGAAGAACAATACCGGTCCGACCGGCTGTTTGGGAAACTCCTGGGATTGTTCGGGGTGATATCAATCTTAGTTGCCTGCCTGGGCCTGTTCGGAATGGCTTCGCTGGCCATGGTGAAGAGAACGAAGGAAATAGGGGTAAGGAAAGTTTTAGGGGCATCTGTCTTCCACATACTGCTTATGTTATCGCGTAACTATGTAAAGCTGATTGTGATCAGCAGCATGTTTGCGTTTCCGATGGTGTGGTTCGCCACCGCAAGATGGTTACAGGAGTTTCGCTATAAGATTGATGTCACATGGTGGATGATCATTGTGCCGGGACTGATCGTCCTGGTTGCGGCACTCATCACTATAGCGGGACAAACGATACGCACGGCCGCTTCGGATCCGGCGAAGGTGTTGAGGGATCAATAGAGGCTAACAGCTCATCACATGAACCCAGGTGGTGAATGGATTGAAATGGTTGAGTGAGCAGAAATAGGAATAAAAGTCTACAACGGCCGGGCAACTTTGATGCGTTGGTCACGCACTCTCCTGTCAGTAACGCATAGTAACGCGCTGGTTTCAACAAAGGGCTGTATTGGCGGCAACGCACAGTATTTGCTAACCATCGGGTGAGGGGGGGAGTACCAGGATGAAGGCATTTATTGTAATAGCAATGGCTGTTGCGGGGAGCGCAGCGTTTGAGCAAGTCAGGGGTCAGGAGGTAGCATTCGCTTCGGCGGTTGATTACGATGCGGCGGAAGTGAATGCCTCGAGCGAGGTTGTAGATTTTCTTCTAACGGCGACCGATGAGCGGCTGATGAACATCGAGGAAGGAACAATGGCTTCCAGGAAGGGCGGGTCGAAGGACATCAAAGATTACGCCGGGAAGATGGTCAACGACCAGCGAAGGATGCTGGGTTATATCAAGAAGATAGCGTTGTTGCGTGGTCTGATGTTGCCAGACGAAATCAGTCAGAAGAAAAGGGAAGGATGTGACAAACTCGCCAGGCTATCTGGCAGGAAGTTCGATAAGAAGTTTGTTGAAATGATGATTGACGATCGCAAGCGCGACCTGGAGCTCTTCAGGAAGGCAGTCAATTCATCCGATGAGGAGGTAAGGGAGTTTGCGCAATTGTACATTCCCGTCATTGAAAATAGCCTCAAACGCGCCAAAGCATTAAAGAGACTGGTATAAAGCGCCTGGAATAGCTATTCTACCATTAGCTATTCTACCGTGTGCACTTCACTCACTTGAACGACGGGTTGTAGTGGTACGAAGAGATGAAGAGAGTTAACCGTTTTCCCATCGCGTGAGGGCTTTTCTTAACGCACTCGAATCGGAATATCCCAACACGTTGGCTACTTCGGAAACCCGGTAGCCATCGTGCTTCATGATCTCTTTCGCCAGTTCCCGCTTCATGTCGCCAGCCACCTGACGATAGCTGGTGTTCTCTTCCCTGAGTCTTCGTTGTAACGATCGTGTTGTCATGTTAAGTTGTGCGGCCACCACACCAACCGATGGAGCGTTGCCTTTGAAGTCGTGCAATACGATCAGCTTGATCTTCTCCGAAAGCCGGTCGTTATCTTCCAGGAATCGGAGTTTCTTCTCCAGGGTTTCATTAAAGAAAGCAAACAGGGATTTGTCGTAGCTCAACACGGGCAATTGCATGTGCGATCGCAGAAAAGTGATCGTATTGCTTTTTGATTTGAACTGAACGTGGAGCTGGAAAATGCGTGTGTACTCTTTGACCGCGCGGCTTTCGTATGCTTGCGTCACCTTCACCGGCCATACTTTTTTTCCGGAGAGTAGTTCGAAAAGCTTCAATGTCCCCGCCATCGCCATCTCTACCGCCTGACGCCCGCTCTCAGGCTTGGTGTGTCTCCAGAGCACCGCAGGCTCATAACTAATCTTTACTTCACTCCCTGATTCTTCTACAATGAATTTGAACATGGTAGAATACAGCGCGTTGTATTTGCTCAACATCACTATCGAGTCCAGCAGGGTTTGGCTGTTTTGCATCAGGTAGCCGATCATTCCGAGTATGGAAGGATTGAGTTGCTCGCCCATGTGCAACGCGAGCAGAGGGTCCCCGGTCTGGCGGGTTGCAACATCCCATACTCCCGCGCCAAGCTCGAAGGGCACCATCTTTTCCGATTCGGCCAGTGCAGCCGGTTCTATGCCTAGTTCTTCGCACATAGTACGAAAGTCCGCCCCGTGGCCGATGGCCCCATATATAATGTCACGAACGATTACCATTTGGGCCTGCATGTCGCAAATGATCTTGTTTTTGTCGCAAAATAACGAATACGGCCTAATGGCGTCACCGTTTTTAGAACTGTCATAAAAAACTGACTCCTATGTTACCATTTTCGGAAAAAGACAAGACTATCGCCGGCGTCACCGGTATCCTGGCGGGCACAATCGCCACGGCTTGTACGCTACTCGGTCTCGATGCCACTCAATATGATCCTGAAGCTTTTGCTACACCGGTAAAAATACTTCAGATGGAGGACCTGAGCCTTACCAAGCTCCGCTGGTTCATGATCCTCGACATGTTCGGCTACTACCTGCTGTTGTTGCCAATTATTTTCTATGTGGCGAAGAAACTGGCGGTGAAGACCGCGTGGTCGGACATGTTTACATGGCTGGGACTTAGCTATGTGCTGATCGGTGCGATTGGAGCGGCAGTCCTGGCGGTTGTGTGGCCACAAATGATCGATGCGTATCGCAATGCCGCTGAGGGTAACCGGGAGATTTATGCAATGGGCTTTTTAATGTTCAACGATTTCGTCACCGGCGGCCTTTGGAATGTACTCGAGGTATTGCTCGGTGGTGCCTGGTGGATGGCTACGGCACAACTCTTCCACAATAAAGCTCTCAAGGTCACTACGATCGTGCTTGCGGTCGCCTGCTTTGCGGATAGCGCCGGCAATCTTTTTCAAATACATGTGATTTCAGAAATAGGACTTAACGTGTACCTCGTGCTTTCGATGATATGGCCGGCATGGGTAGGTGTCCAGATACTCAGAGAGAAATTTTAATAACACAGCAATATAATTTTCAACATGAAGCGAATATTTGTGAAGATCCTGAAGTGGACTGGTTACTCCTTAGCAACGTTGATGGCTCTTGTTACAAGCTTTTACGTCAAAGCACGATGGTCGACAGACGAGCGTCTGAACAAAAAGTATGCATTCGAGCTCCCGCAGTTTGCTTTCTCGACCGACTCCGCCATCCTTGCAGAAGGAGCCAGGCTGGCCATCACCAAACACTGTAGGGATTGTCATGGTGACCGTATGGACGGTACGGTCTTTATAGATGACCCAATTCTGGCTAAGATCATCGCGCCCAACCTTACGAAAGGCAAAGGTGGCTTACCGGAAGACTTTAACTCGACCGACTGGCTACGCGCGCTGAAGCACGGATTGAAAAGGGATTCGACTCCACTCAGGATAATGCCATCGCATGAGTTCACGTTGCTTGCCGAAGATGATGTGAATGCTCTTATCGCCTATTGCGAACAACTGGAACCTGTCGATCATGTTTTGCCGGCTTCGACATTGGCGCCCCTTGCGTATATTCTTGCCGACCTTGATATGATCCCGCTGATCCCTGCAGAGAATATTGATCACGATCGGCCTCTAACCAAAAGTATGAGGCGTGAAGTGTCTGCTGAGTTTGGAAAATATGTTTCGTTGAGCTGCGAGGGATGTCACCGCAAGAATATGAAAGGCGGTGCGCCGATAGCTCCTGGTTTTCCTGAAGTCCCGGACATCACCAGTACAGGCCACCCTGGCCATTGGACTGAACAGCAGTTCATGACGGTGCTTCGCACAGGCGAAACCCCTGAAGGCAAACATCTCAACCCGAAAGATATGCCTTGGGTTGGCTTCAAGAATCTAAGTGAAGTAGAGATGAAGGCTTTGTTTATGTACCTGAGGAATATTTAAGAAGAGAGGAAATTATTAACTTCATTTTTTTAACTGCCTTAATCGCGCAGGCTGAACACGAGAGTGGAGTTTGTGGTCATCAGTAAGTGGGAATCCTGTATGCGTTTGACAGTAATATGAATTCTGAAAAATCAGTGAAATTACGGAACCTGTCATTTCACTATTTTAGAGATGAAATCGCCGTATGAAACGCAAGCTATTTTTAACGCCGCTCATCTCCTTAATGTTGGTTGCCGTTTCGCTTGGTCAACAACCTGTTAAGACTAATAATGCTGTAGCCAGGAAGGTTGACAGCATTTTCTCTCAATTCAACAACCGTACATCACCGGGCGTTGCTGTATCTCTCATCCAAAATGGTAAAGTGATCGCCCGGAGGGATTATGGCATGGCGAGCATTGAATTGCAAGTTCCATTTTCACATAAAAGTGTCGTGAGAATCGGGTATTCGGAGGCACGGGAGTTTATTTCTATTGCCGCTGTATTAATGGAGCACGACGGTATTCTTTCGTTGAATGATAAAGTCAGGAAGTTCTTTCCAAAATTACCCGAATGGTCTGAGCCTTTAACAATTTGGGATCTGCTTAATCATCGCAGTGGTTTTGTGGATGAATGGTCTACTTTACTGCTCATGCATGGCGCTATGTCGAATCGTTTTGATAAGGAGCAGTTCTTCCGGTTGTTATACACACAACCGGAGCCCGAAGTCGAACCTGGCAGGGGATTTCTATACAGTAATACTGATTTTGGATTATTGCGATTGATCCTGGAAAAAGCCAGTGGTAAAGATCTCAGTGACTGGATGAAGCAACGGATGTTCGATGTTTTAAAAATGAACAATACACGCATCCAGGCAAACGCGCGTGACATTGTGCCAAACCGCGCCACCAAGTATCAATTCGATGGCGATGGCTTTAAGCAAGACAATGTACAGAAGACGTCGCCCGGAGGGAATTATTTTATCCTGACATGCGCTGACGACCTCGGGAAATGGTCGGCGGCCATTGGTGAGCCAGGTTCGGAGTTGAATGCAGCGTTTAATAAACTTTTGGAGAATGTCCGGACGATCCCGGGTAAGAAGAACCACTACATAACGGGACACAGCATTGACACTGTCAATGGTCACAGGGTGGTTATGCATGAAGGTGTCAACGGGGAAAACTACGTTACCCGGATTCCGTCAAAAGGATTGACAATCATAACAATGGGTAACCTGGATGGCCAGGGTTTCTCTGATCAAAATAAGTTACTGCGTGATTACTTGCTGGATGTAAAAAAACCTCCATTTGTTAAGCCAGTCTTTGTGACAAAGCCTGTGGCGATCCCGGAGGCTGAATTGAAAAAGTATGCAGGTCAATACCGATGGCTAAATGTTATGTCATGGGAAAGCCATAATGAACTGAGGAAACTGAGTCATTTCTTTGTGGAGAACGGCAAACTTAAAATGAGGTATAGAGGCACTTACATTATTGAGCTTGTCCCGGTTGGCAAGGATCTGTTTTATTACGAAGAAGGCTTCGGTATGCAGGTGAAATTTATTCCACAGGAAGGCAATACTCCGATGAGGGTGATGACAACTTTTGATGATGGTTATCCGGGCGACACGTTAGAGAAGGATTCAGGTGATCGGTGGACGCCTTCAATTGAAGAGCTTAAAATGTTTACCGGAAAATATTACAGCAGGCATCTGGACTACTACTGGAATTTTGATTTGAATGAAGACGGCAAAATGGTCTTAAAAAGAGCTACAATGCCGGACGCAATTGCTGAACCGGACGGTAATAATCAGTTTCATTACGTCGCTGAGAAAGGTCCGGGAGACGGGTATGACCAATGGATCCTGTTTAATAGGGATCCTGCCGGACGGGTAACGGGGTTAACTGTATGGTCGGCGCGCCTCATGCATCACCGTTTTGATAAGGAATAAACAGGTCCTTTCGCCCAAAAGGACATTGAGAATAGTCCCCTCCTTCCGGTTTGGTTGAGGAAAATATTTCGTCGTAGAACTTCCACAACAAAGTTGTTTTGAGTAAGTGATTGCAATCATAGACGCGTGCTTTGAAGTGTGAATAAATTTGTCCCATAGAACACACAGTTATGAAAAACAAATTTTACGCGCTTACGCTTTTAGCGTTTTCCTTATATCTCAATGGCCAGGCCCAATGCAATGATGTAACCCTGACGACCCAAGCCCAGGTCGACGCCTTTCCAACTTTCGGATGTGCTTCATTGGCGGGAAGGCTTACAATTTCGGGAGACGACATCACTCACCTCGATAGCCTCTACAGTCTGACGTCCGCTACGGAACTCGACATAACAGGAAATGGCAATCTGACAAGCTTGCACGGCCTGGAACAGTTCACGCAGGTGACATCGGGCTGCTGCACTCCGTGGGACAACTTCAGGGTCGAAGACAACGCGCGGCTGGAAAACATCGACGCCCTCTCGGCACTGACTTACGCGGGAGGCAGCGCCTCCATCTCCAACAATCCGGTGCTCGTCGATGTGGATGGCCTGAGTTCACTGAACAGGGTCGGCGGGGCGCTACAGATCTATAACAACGCATCCCTCACTAATCTCACCGGCCTGTCGTCATTAACGCGTATCGGAAAAAAAGACAGCTTCGGAGATGGCAGTCTCGGCATTGGCAGCAACCCATCGCTGAGAAGCATCTCCGGATTAAGCAACGTCGCCGGCCTCCCCGGTAGCCTGGTGATCAATGACAACGACGCTTTGACGGACCTTGATGGACTGGAGAAGATCACAAGTGTCGGAGATGTTCTTTATGTCACAGGAAATGCGTCTCTTGTTGACATCGATGGACTGTCAGCCGTCACAAGTGCCGCCTATATTATAAACATCAGCGATAACGCTATGCTCCCAAACCTGGATGGCCTGAGGTCTCTTGAGGCATTGGGAGGTAAGACCCACGGCGAACTGAAGATCTCAAATAACGCGGCCCTTCAGAACGTCGACGGCCTTTCAAACTTTACAAGTCTGCAACGTCCTAACAGGATACTTACTGTGACCGACAACCCTAACCTGTCGAGGGGCTGCGGGTTGTACCCGTTACTTCATGAAAGTTTTGTCTGTATCGCATGTACAACAACTGTAACGATGTCGGGTAATGGACCTGGTATCAGCCAGGAAGGGATCTATGCAGGCGGGTCCTGTGACGGAACACAGCCCAACGTGCCGACCAGGCCCGTCAACATTGTGTTTTCTGACGTTACATCGACTTCGATCAGAGTGTCTTACAGCGCTGGCGAGGAGATGCCGACCGGCGGGTATGTCCTGATGATGCGCGTTGGCTTATCGTCCTTCCCCACAAACATGCCGTTCGACAGCGGGGAATTTCCGATGGGAACATACTTGGGCGTGACGCCGTCTTCCTGGGTTGTCGCCAACAGTATGGATACAACTCACGTTATTTCCGGGCTGCAACCGAACACTCATTATTTCTTCGAGGTAGTAGCTTACTCAAACGATTTTGACTACTTGTCAGGAGACCCGCTTTCGGGAGATCAAATGACTACAGCATCCGGGCCCGCAACAAGTATTGTCTTTTCTGACGTGACCGACAACAGCATGACGGTTTCTTTTACGCCGTCGGGCGCCGCGGTGGATGGATACCTGACCTTAATGCGTGCATTCGGGGCACCGCTTCCGGAGGATGCTCCCATAAACGGCACAGTATACTCAGTCGGTCAGGTGATCGGCTCGAGTACAATTGTTGTTGGGACTGGATTGGATACTGCCCGATACATCGTTTACCTGATGCCTGATGTGGAGTATTACTTCGATATCATTCCGTACACCAACAATCAGTATGAGATCGAAAATTCTTTGTCGGGTCATCAGCGGACCAACAGTGATGCTCCTTATCCTAATCCCTTTGTGGAAAGTCTCACAATACCGTTTACTGTATCAAATGACGATACAGATGTCCGAATTCTGGTGTCAGATCAAATGGGGCGACCCGTTGCGGAAGTTGTCAATCAGAGCTTTGCCGCGGGCAAGCATATAGCTACATGGGACAGGTCGGACATTAGCGGGGGACGAGCAGGTGAAGGGATCTACATTTATTCGATAGCAACCAGCGACTCACAGACCACACGAAAAGGTAAGATTGTGGCCAGGTAGAACTGGATAAAATTACCGTGGATTTGAAGATCAGATCGATTCCCGCACAATTCAAACCCGAATTTTAATTATAGGTGTTTCTTTCTTCGTTCTTCGATGAACCCGGCGGATATTGAATAGATATTGTAAGCTCCATTATCAAGTGACCTGAACCTTTGTTTATATGGCTCGAGCAACTCGAGAGCGCCCGGTTTGAATTCTTCAATCAGGCGGTTGCTTGAAAAAATAAATAATTTACCATCGGACGTTACCATGGGACAAATTTCGTCCGCTGAAGAGTTGATTGCGTCACCCAGGTTTTCTGGTTTAGTCCATTGGTTATCGATATTGAAACTAATATATAGATCACCAGCTCCGAAGGTGACCTCCTGGTTGTAACCGCGAAAGATCAGGTAGTCTTCATTTGGGGAGATGAATGGGTCTCCCTCCCGCTTGTCGGAATTGATTATACCCGGTAATTTCTCAAACGAGTAGGTCGAATCGGTCTTAACGGCTCTGAACATGTCTCCTGATTTCCCTGTGTTGAAGTAAATGTTTCCACTTTTCGTGATTGAACTGTAGTAATCTCCGTCTTCTGTCAATGAAACGAATTGTGGAGCACTCCAACCGTCTGCAAGGCGCTCGACATACCAGATGTTCGCTCGGCCACGCTCACTGGAGTCGCTAATGGGCCTGAAGGAAGTAAAAAATAGTTGCTTCCCGTCTGGCGACAGTATTGGGTCGACATCTGAATCTTGACCCGAAAAACTGGCAATGCCTGGGGCGCTCCAGGTGTTATCTGGATTAAGCTTCATAAACGAAATGACGCTTTGCATTGGGAAGGATACAGTGTAATAGAATTCATTGCCGTCGGGAGAAAAGGTGCCATTGTACTCAGAGAGATTCGACGACACTATGTCAGGGGCGACAAGCTGCAAGGTATCAGTGGGCTTTATGCCGAAGAATGGTCCTTCTAAATAGTAAGTTTCCTTTTCAGTGGTCGGAGCGCATCCTTGAATCAGGGATATCGCGATGAGAATAGAGACCTTTGAATTTGTTGTCATCTTAATACTGGTTGCGTGATTATTTGGATGCCGGTGTCTTTGGAAGAGCTTTGAGGAGCTGTCGGGTTAACTGTTTGTTAATTTAAGGAGAATTTTATTGTCGACTTCGGGGGTGCTGTTATAAGAAATATCTTCACTGTTAATCGAGTTTAGAGTAGCATTTAGGACAAATCGTGCTAATAATATTTTAATTAAAATTTCAATCATGCCTGGTATCTATCAAAACAAATACAAGCCAGTGTGTCCTGGAATTGATGAGGAAGCGTCGTCTAAATATATAGATGAGGAAGTAGGAACTATAACTTATACTGGAGACTGCGAATGGAGTAAATTCCTTGACGAAGAAAGTTCCAGGGGAAACTATGATCTGATAGAGTGCGTGAGCGCGCTCAGGGAGATAGGGTGTATTTCTATATGGCCGGCAACCGGTTTTGAATCGGTAGTGCGACAAATTAAGGCTGTTAGAAGGTTGCCTTACTATAACGAAATTGTTTATACGATAAGAGAAATGTATGCTGATTTTCCTGATTTTTTATTCGTGGAATTACAGGAAATAATTTTACGGGAACAAAAGAGCATACACGACGTTATCAGGGGGCTCTATAAAGACAATACTGACTTGTTCAGGGTCTCGCCAAGGCGGTTCGAGGAGATTGTTGCTGAATTGCTTTACGCAGATGACTTCATGGTTCGACTGACTTCTCAAACCAGGGATGATGGATATGACATAGAGGCAATTAAGAACATCTGTGGGATTGATGTTAGATTTCTTATAGAATGCAAACGAAACCTTAAAAGCCCGACGGGGATAAGGGTGATCCGAAGCTTCAATGATGTATTAATGCGTGAACGGGCAAATAAAGGCATCATTATAACTACTTCATATTTTACGAAAGGTGCCTGGGAGCGTAAGTATGAAATGAGTCATTTATTGGATCTTAAAGAAAGAGAAGATTTGTTTGCCTGGATTGAAAGATATTGTTGCAGGGGCAACACTCGCTGCGTTTAAATGATCGGATGTTGTTTCGACCAGCCCGTTGCTTGTTCATAGGCGTAACGGATCCTGCAAAGTACCGCCTCCGTCAGAGGACTTCCCATCAATTGCAGGCCAGGAGGCATGTCATTTTCTGCTTTTCCACATGGAAGTGCTAACGCGGGAATACCCGCCCAATGCGCCCTATGCTATGAAATGCAAATGTTATGAAATAAAAAGCCCGCCTACGCAGAAACTGCTTCGGCAGGCGAAGTCGTCCTGCCTGTACAATTCTCGAACTTTTTCCTGGAGGATCTCAAAAGCCTGGCCTCTTTGAGCG
>WUUC01211528.1_pt1 | contig 18645 bp, 16 predicted proteins | sample 6278441 | NCBI WGS metagenome assembly WUUC01 (sample SAMN13675441, study PRJNA597444) | soil metagenome | isolation source: soil | place: USA: Washington | collected 2017-10 | reverse complement strand
GTTGGGGTGGCGGCGCTTGCCGCCGGCGCGGCGATGCTCGCCGTGGCGGCACGGCAGCGGCACACGTGAATCCCCGCGCGGCCCCCTTGCCTGCAGCGCACTCTGTAGCGCACCTCTTCAGAGGTGCGCCGAGTAGCGCACCTGTGCAGCGCACCGGTGTAGCGCACCGGTGTAGCGCACCTCTTTTAGAGGTGCGCCGAGACTGAACCGTCGACTCACACGATGCCTCGCACGCTCATCCCGGGAAGCTGGCTCGAGCTGCTGGATGCGCTGTTTGCCGGATCCTGGAATCCGACGCTCGGCCGCTTCCGTTCGCCCTTCGCGTTTCGCGGACATCCGCTCGTCTCGGAAGATCTCTCGAGCGGGCTGCTCCATCTCGCTTCGGGCCGCATCGACGTGGCGCGCCTCGAACTGCACCTGCTGCGCAACTTCCGGAAGTACGCCTACGGGCAGCCGGGCGCCGATTCGATGTGGCACTGGCTCGCGTTGGGGCAGCACCGCGGCCTGCCGACGCGGCTGGTGGACTGGACGTATTCGCCGTTCGTCGCGCTGCATTTTGCCACTGCGAACCTCGCCCGGATGGAGGAGGACGGCATCGTCTGGGCGATCAACTTCGTCGAGGCGAACAGGCATCTGCCCCCGCGGCTCAAACGGATTCTGAACGCGGAGGGGTCGGATACGGTCACCGTGGACATGCTGCGGCAGTTCGCAACGCTCGCTGAATTCGACCGCTTGGCCCGGCGGCCGTTCGTCGTGTTCCTCGAGCCCCCTTCGCTCGATCCGCGGATCCTCAACCAGTTCGCGCTCTTTTCGCTGATGTCGAGCCCGCGCGCGACGCTCGACGACTGGCTGGGCGCCTATCCGCATCTGGCGTTTCGCGTAATCGTGCCGGCGTCGTTGAAGTGGGAAATCCGCGACAAGCTCGATCAGGCGAACATCAACGAGCGGGTGTTGTTTCCGGGGCTGGACGGGTTGAGCCGGTGGCTCACGCGATACTACTGGCCCAAGCCGGCGAAAGCGCCCCGGCGGAAGCCGCGGACGCGGAGACGTTAACGGGCCCGGCGGGGGGCGACGTCTTCCGATGATTCCGGTGGCCATACGTCTACACCGGTCCAACGCGTAAAGCCATTTATGCTCTTTCCTGTCAAGAGGTGCGCCAGATGTGAGCAAGCGTGCGCCGAGACGCACCTCTAAAGAGGTGCGCTACAGCCAGGTACGCTACCGGTACGTGGAGGCCGTCTTCAGGCGGACCTGACGGCGGCCTGAGAGATAAACGCCTCGATCTCCGCCGCGGGCCGCGCGCCCGTGGTCCGCGACACCTCGCGGCCGCCCGCAAACACCGCGAGCGTCGGAATCGAACGGATGCCGAAGCGCTGTCCGAGATCGCTCAGCACGTCCGTGTTCACCTTCACCACCAGCGCGCGTCCTGCCTGCCGTTCGGCGACCTTGGCGAGCTCCGGCGCGACCATCCGGCACGGACCGCACCACGGCGCCCAGTAATCGACGACGACCGGGACGCCGGCACGCGCGATCAAGCGATCGAAATCGGCGGCTGAGGGGATGTCGATCGGCGCCGTGGGCGCGCTCAGCTCACCCTTGCAGGAGCCGCAGCGAACCATCTCCCCGATCCGCTCGAACCGCAGACGGTTCTTCTGCGAGCAGGCGGGACAGGAAATCACGATACCGCGATCGTCGAGCTGAAATGTCGCCATGGCTTCTGATCACGACGCTGAAATATCGGAACCCCGAAGCCACGAAAACGCCGCCGGCCCACGAAGCTCACGAAGCTCACGAAGAAGATTTCGTGTTTTCGTGTTTTCGTGGTCAAGCCTGTTTACATGACCCACTGGATTCGTGGAGGTTTCATGGAATCCGGTCCGCCAGCAGCGCGACGCTGAGCGCGTACGCGTGCGCGCAGTTGTAGCCGAGCAGCACATCGTAGTTGCGGTACACGAGAAAATGGCGGGTCGAACCCGACACCAGCGAGGCGGGCTGATCGCCGGAGGGCAGCGGTCCGCCCCCGAGCGCCCTGACGCCGAGCGTCTGCCACTCGTCGAGCGGCAGCGGCGCGGTCATATCGCGCATTGCCGAACAGGTACCGGCACGGCGCGCGACGTTCGCCGCGATCTTGCGCGCCGCGTCGCGCGGCACCTGCACTTCGCGCCCCCAGCGCTCGCCGGCCGTCCAGCCGTATCCCTTGAGATAGTTCGCCACGGACGCGAAGATGTCGGCAGGCGTGTTCCAGATGTCACGGCGGCCGTCGCCGTCGAAATCTTCCGCATACCGCACGTAGCTCGAGGGCATGAACTGCGGCTGCCCCATGGCTCCGGCCCACGATCCGCGCAGGTTGGCGAACTCGACGTCGCCGCGGTTGAGAATTTCGAGCGCGTGGAACAGCTCGGCGCGGAAGAACGTCGAACGCCGCGGATCCCACGCGAGCGTGGCCAGGGCCGCGACGGTCGGCCGGATGCCGGTAAAGCGGCCGAAATTCGATTCGACGCCCCAGATCGCGACAATGATGCGCGCAGGCACTTCGTACCGCGCGGAGATCGCGTCGAACAGCTCGCGGTGCTCGGCGAATCGCTGCTGGGCGGTGCGCACCACCGTTCGAGTGAGACGCCGCGCAATGTAAGTCTCGAGGGGCTGGACGATCTCCGCCTGCGTGCGATCGCGCTCGAGCACTACGGGCAGCGGTTCGTCGATGTCGGCGAGCGCGGTGTCGACGATTTCCTGGCGGATACCGCGCTCGAGCGCTTCGGCGCGGATGCCCTGGAGCCATTCCGCAAACGACGGCCGCACGTCCGGCGCGGCGGCGGGCGGCGGGTCCGGGGCCGCGTCAGGCTGGCTGGTCGGGCTCGGCGGCGTCACTGGTGGCTGTGGCGCCGTTTGAGCCACCGGCAGCTCGACGGCGGCCGCCGCCAGAGCGCAGCAGAAGACAAGCGCCAGCTTCATCAGGACAAGTTTACAACCGGGCGAGCGCGGAAAGAGCGCCAGTCGGAATGGTCTGCTTCCTCGTCCAGTACTCCGCCCACGGATCGGCTCGCAGCCGCGACAGCCGCTGCGGAACCGTGGCGATGGTGAACCGGTCGGGCGTGCGCGCCGGCGTCAGCTCGCTCCACGACAGCGGCACCGACACCGGCGCGGGCGGACGGGCGCGGGTGGAGAACGCCGCCACCGACGTGTTCGTCCGGTTGTTGCGCAAGTAGTCGATGAGGATTTTGTCTTCACGGCCAGCCTTCGCGAAACGCGTGGTGAATCGCGACGGGTCCTGCCGCGCGAGCGTTTCGGCGACAGCCCGGGAAAAAGCCAGGCAGGCCGACCAGTCCGCCTTCGGCGCGAGCGGGATCACTACGTGAAGGCCGCGGCCGCCGGTTGTCTTGACGAAGCTCTCGAGACCGAGCGCGTCCAAAAGTTTCCTCACGACCCGGGCCGTCTCGACCACGTCTCCCCACTCGATCGAATCGCCGGGATCGATGTCGATGACGATGCGGTCCGGCTCTTCGAGGTGCGCGAAGCGGGAGTTCCACGTGTGCAGCTCGAGGATGCCCATCTGCACGAGGCCGACAACGGCCGGCAGCGAATCGGCGATCAGGTACTCGCCGACCTTGGTTTTCTCTTGAATCCGGACGCGGCGGAGCGGAAGGGGCGCCCACACCTTCGAGTGCTTCATGTAAAAGCAGTCGTTCGCTTCGTCTTTTCGGCGCGCGCCAGCCGGGCAGCGGACGAGCGTCAGCGGACGATCGGCGAGGTGCGGCACGAGCCACTCGGCGATTGTCTCGTAATAGCGCGCGAGGTCCAGCTTGGTTGCGGCGGCCTCCGGGAATATGACGCGGTCCGGGTGCGAAATGCTCACGCCTGCGACCAGCGCTCGCGACGGGTTGGCACGCATTTGTCGCAGGATAGCAAAGAACGTTCGGGAAACTGGCGCTGAGGGTTCGGGGAGGCCGACGCTGAGGGTTCGCGCAGGCTGACCCTGGCGCGCTGTTGGCACACAATGGGTGCAATGCCACATCTGTTCACACCCCTCACGCTTCGCGCCCTCACGCTCGCAAACCGGATCATCGTGTCGCCCATGTGCCAGTACTCATGCGACGACGGACTCGCCAACGACTGGCATCTCGTCCATCTGGGCAGCCGCGGCGTCGGCGGTGCCGCACTGGTATTCACCGAGGCGACCGCTGTCATGCCCGAAGGGCGCATCAGCCCGCAGGACCTCGGAATCTGGAGTGACGCGCACGTCGCGCCGCTCGCCCGCATCGTCCGCTTCGTTCACCAGCAGGGCGCCGCGGCGGGGATCCAGCTCGCGCACGCCGGGCGAAAAGGGAGCACGAAACGCCCATGGCAGGGGAGCGGCGCCATCGAAGCGGAGGTGGGAGGGTGGACGCCGCTCGGGCCCTCGGATGAGCCGTTTGGACCAGGGTTCCCTCACCCGCGCCGGATGTCGGCGCGCGACATCTGCGACGTGATTGACGGATTTCGGCAGGCGGCGCAACGCGCGCTCGAAGCCGGGTTCGATGTCGCCGAGGTGCACGCGGCCCACGGCTATCTCATTCACGAATTTCTGTCGCCCCTCAGCAACGATCGCTCGGACGAGTACGGCGGATCGTTCGACCGCCGCATCCGTGTTTGCCTGGAGATCGTGGACGCGGTGAGGAGCGTGTGGCCTCCGAGCCGGCCTGTGTTCGTCCGTGTTTCGGCCTCCGATTGGACGGCAGGCGGCTGGGACATCGAGCAGACCGTGGAGCTGGCGCGGCGTCTCGCACCGCGGGGCGTCGATCTGATCGACTGTTCGTCAGGGGGCAACGTGCTCGGGGCGCATATTCCGGTGGCGCCGGGGTATCAAGTGGCGTTTGCCGAGCGCATCCGCAGGGAAGCGGGGATCGCGACGGGGGCGGTCGGCCTCATCACGACGCCTGAGCAGGCCGATGCCATCGTGCGCGACGAACGCGCGGACTGCGTGCTCCTCGCGCGCGAGCTGCTGCGGGATCCGTACTGGGCGCTGCACGCGGCGGCCGCGCTTGGCCACGCGATTGCCTGGCCGGTGCAGTACCTGCGCGCCGCACCGGCTGGAGCCGAGGCGCGATGAAGGACTGCGGTCTCGCCGTGCGCCGAGCGAAATCGCGGCGGCTGGAGTCCGAACGCCGTTGCGTGCGCTGATTATCGAAGACGACGCCACGATCGCAGAATTCGTGACTCGCGGTCTGCGCGAGGCGGGGTTTGCCGTCGACCACGCCTCGGACGGTGACGAAGGGCTCGCCCTGGCGTTCGCGGCGGAATTCGACGTCGCGATCGTGGACCTCATGCTGCCGAAGAAAGACGGGCTGACCGTGATCGACGAGCTGCGCCGCCGCGGGCGCTCGACGCCGGTGTTGATTCTCAGCGCCAGGCGATCGGTGGACGACCGTGTGCGCGGCCTGCAGGCGGGCGGCGACGATTACCTGACCAAGCCGTTTGCGTTCGCGGAACTGCTCGCACGCGTCCAGGCGCTCGTCCGGCGCGCCACGCGAACGCCCGAGCCGACCACGCTGACCGTCGGCGACCTCTCGCTGGACCTTCTCTCGCGCAAGGTGACGCGCAACGGCATCGCGATCGACCTGCGCCCGCGCGAGTTCGCGCTCCTCGAATATCTGATGCGAAACGCGGGCAAGGTCGTGTCGAAGACGATGATCCTGTCGCACGTGTGGGAGTACAACTTCGACCCGCAGACCAACATCGTCGACGTCCTCGTGAGCCGTCTGCGCGACAAGATCGATCGCCCCTTCGAGGTGAAGCGGCTCACGACTGTCCGCGGAGTCGGGTATGTCCTCCAGTGAATCGACGCTGCCGGCGGTAGAAGGCGGCGAGCCGGTCCTGCGGCCGCGTGTGTTCGGGCTCCGCCTCGCATTGTGGTACTCGACGCTGTTCGTCGTCGGCGCCATTCTGATCGTGTTTCTCACCTACTGGCTGACCGCCGCCTCGCTCGCGCAGCGGGACAGGCAAATCATCGATTCGAAGCTCGGAGAGTACGCCACGGTGTACCGGCGAGGCGGGGTGGGCGCGCTGGCCGACACCGTCCGCGCCGAGCAGGCCACCGCCCCCGAACGCCTCTTCGTCCGCATCGTCGATCGCGGGACCGAGGCGGTGGTGCTCAGCAACGTCCAAGGATGGGACCCGGCCAGCCTCGAGATCCGGACGCTTCCGCTTGGCGGCGGCGCGTTCGTCCAGGTGGGCAAGAGCAGCGAGGCGCGCCGCGACCTGCTCGCTCGCTTTCGCGCGGTGCTCGCGCTGGTCACCCTGTCCATCGTGGTGCTGGCGCTCACCGGCGGCTGGCTCGCCACCCAATCGGCCGTTCAGCCGATTCGCAGGCTCACTGCGGCGGTCAGCCGCATCGTTCGTACGGGAAAGACCGACGAGCGCGTGCGGATCGCCCTCCACGAGGATGAAGCCATCAACGAGCTCACCCGGCTCTTCAACGCGATGCTCGACAAGATCGAAGGGCTGGTCACCGGGATGCGCGGCGCCCTCGACAATGTGTCGCACGACCTCCGCACGCCGCTCACGCGGCTGCGCGGTTCGGCGGAGCTCGCGCTTGCGAGCCCGCCCGATGTCGATCGGTATCGCGACGCGCTGGCGGACTGCGTCGAGGAAACCGATCGCGTGCTCGTGATGCTCGATACGCTCATGGACATCTCGGAAGCCGAGAGCGGAGCGATGCCGCTGGCGCGCGAGCGGGTGGCGCTGCGCGAAGTGGTCGACCGTGCGATCGACCTGTATCACGAGGTCGCCGACGCGAAGGGAGTGCAGCTCGAGGCGGCCGTCGTCGAAGACCTGACGGTGACCGGCGACCGCGTGCGGCTCGAACAGGTCGCCGCAAACCTGATCGACAACGCGATCAAGTACACGCCAGCGGGTGGACGCGTCACCGTCGGCGTCCGCCGCGAGCGCGATCGCGCGGTGCTGTCGGTTGCCGATACCGGCCGCGGCATTCCTGCCGGTGATCTGCCTCGGATCTGGGAACGGCTCTTTCGTGGCGATGAGAGCCGGACCGAGCGGGGACTCGGTCTGGGCCTCAGCCTCGTGAAGGCTGTGGTCGAGGCGCACGGCGGAACTGTTGAGGTCCGAAGCCAGCCCGGCGGCGGCTCGACTTTCTCAGTCGCGCTGCCGCAAGCCTAGTGCGAGTTTCACAAGCGTTAGCGAACTGCCGAGGACGCCGGTACCGATATGTGATGGGTTCGTGTGCGTCCTTTGTGTCCTCTGCGTTAGCTACGCAGGTCGTGTAGAGCGCTCGGGTACGGTGTAGGGCAGCGCTTTTGCGGTCCGTCGACGAACCCTACACAGATGTAATGTTCCCGCAACGTCTCCGCAAGGTGTCCTGCCGTCTAATCAGATGTGAGCCAAACACTGATTGAGCGTGTGCAACACAGTTTTCGAGCAGGAGATGTTGTCATGAACAGATTGCGTGAGTTCCTCGGTACCGGAGCGACGCGAGCGGGCGTCGGCGTGCTCGCGTCCGCGCTCCTCGTCACCGGCGCCGCGTGGCACAGCAGCGCGGCGGACGAAGTCGCCGCGGCGGCGCCGCAGGTGGTCGCCGCGCCGGTGCAGACCGGTCGTCCTGCCCTGGACGGGCGGCATTCGTACGCCGACGTCGTGGACGCCGTCGCCCCGGCTGTCGTTACGATTCGCACGCAGGCCCGGGCCCGCGTGTCGCCGACCGCTTCGCAGGAAGACGATTTGTTCCGCCGCTTCTTCGGCGATCAATTCGACCGCGCGCCTCGTCCCCCGCGTAATTTCCGGCGCGGCGGCCTCGGCTCGGGCGTCGTCGTCAGCGGGGATGGCTACATCCTCACCAATCACCACGTGATCGACGGCGCCGAAGACATTCGCGTGGAGTTGACTGACGGTCGCACCTTCGAGGCGAAGCTCGTAGGGTCCGACCAGCCGACGGACCTGGCGGTGCTCAAGGTCGAGGCGGACGGGCTGAAATCGGTCGCCCTCGGCGATTCGGACGCGGTGAAGGTGGGCGACATCGTGCTCGCCGTCGGCAACCCGCTCGGCATCGGTCAGACGGTCACGATGGGGATCATCAGCGCCAAAGGCCGCTCCACTGGAAGCGGCGACGGCAGCTACGAGGACTTCCTGCAGACCGACGCGCCGATCAACCAGGGGAACTCCGGCGGAGCGCTCGTGAACACCAAGGGCGAGCTTGTGGGGATCAACTCGCAAATCATCTCGCCGTCGAGCGGCAACATCGGGATCGGATTTGCGATTCCCACGAACATGGCGCGCCACGTCATGGGCGAGCTGCGGTCTGGCGGAGTCGTGCGCAGGGCGCAGCTGGGGGTCACGGTCCAGCCCGTCACCTCCGACATCGCGACGAGCCTCGGCCTGAAGGACGTGCGCGGCGCGCTCGTCAACTCGGTTGGCGACGACAGTGCGGCCGAGCGAGCGGGCGTGCGGGTGGGCGACGTCATCCTGTCGTTCAACGGGCAGCCGGTGCAGGACACCAACACGCTGCGCAATCGCGTGGCGAGCGCCGAGCCGGGCTCGACGGCATCGGTCACCGTGCTCCGTGACGGCAACGAGCGCACGTTGTCGGTGAAGCTCGATGAAGCCGCGGGCACGCGCGCGGCGCGCCGCGAAGCAGACGGCGAGGCCGCGGACAAGACGGCGCTCGGCGTCTCGGTGGCGCCGGTCACGCCGGAGGCCGCGGCGCAGGCGGGAGCGCCGCGCGACATCAGGGGTCTCATGGTTCAGGACGTGAACCCGGACAGCCGCGCGGCCGACGCCGGCATTCAGCCCGGCGACATCATCCAGCAGGTGAACGGCAAGCCGGTGGCAACCGTCGAGGAGCTGCGCGCGGCGGTGCGCGCCGCGTCCGATCGTCCGGCGCTGCTCCTGCTGAACCGCCGCGGCACGAACCAGTTCATTACGGTTCGGCCCTCTTAGTCTCTCGACCGCCAACAGCCTAAGCCACGAAACCACGAAAGCACGAAAGTCGTTTTCGTGCTTTCGTGGTTTCGTGGCGATGCTTTACAGCACCCGCCGCACTTCACGCGAGGTGCCCACCGTATAATTCCCCATGACCCTCCAGCATCTCCGCACACTCCTCGACTATCACTTCTGGGCCCGCGACCGTATGCTCGCCGCGGCGGAAGCGCTCACGCCCGAACAGTTCACGCGCGATATGGGCAGCAGCTTTCGATCGGTGCGCGACACGCTCGTCCACATCTACTCGGCCGAGTGGGCGTGGTGCTCGCGCTGGCAGGGCACGTCGCCCGCCGCACATCTTCCGCCGGAGCAGTTCCCCGACGTTGGGTCGCTGCGACAGGCGTGGACGGAGCAGGAAACGAAGATGCGCGCGGTCCTCGAGGAGCTGGGTGAACCGGGCATCGAGAAGGTCATCGAGTACAAGTTGCTCAACGGTACGGCAGGCGCTTCGGTGTTCTGGCACATGCTGCAGCACGTCGTGAACCACGCGAGCTACCATCGCGGGCAGGTGACGACGATGCTGCGCCAGCTCGGTGCGCCGCCGGCGAAGGGCATGGACATGATTGCGTTCTATCGCGAGCGGTCGAATGCAGGGGCGAGGGCGTGAAACAGGCTCCAGGCTCCGGACTTCCGGCACGGGGGCTTCAGGTACCCGGGGCCGCCGAAGCCCGCAGCCCGGAGTCTGGAGCCCGTTCAGTCCTCATCCACCGGCGCTCCGCCCGTTTTTGCCACGTCTGACGGCTTCACACGATCCGCGTTGAACTTCGCGGCGCTCGCCACGATCCGGTCCAGCGCTTCGTCGTAATCGAACGACGTCGCCTTCGAGAAGCGGGTGTAGTTCACCCGCGCGACGACGAACGGCTTCAAGTACGGGCTCGTGAGGCCGCGCGCTTTCAGCTTTTCGACCGCCGCGCTCACCGCGTCGTCCAGCTTCAGGATTTTTCGTCCGCGCCGCTCGCGCTCCTTCAGCGCCTGGGCGATCGGTTTGTCGAGGAATTCGTCCACGCGCCGCAGGATCGGCTGGTACGCGCCGCCGCTCAGCCGCGGCCGCTCTTCGTAGCAGACGCCGAGCGTGAGAAACGCCGGCTGCTCGAACTCGAAGGCAAACGCGGTCTCGCGGTCGCTCGAAGTCTCCGCCAGCGCGCGGGCCATGCGGATCGTCTCGAGCGACTTCTCCCGCAGGTTGTGCGCCTTCTCGGTGTTGAGCGCGAGGATCTTGAACGCCACCTCGGCGTCCGGCACGAGCAACGCGACGACCGTGCGCGCCCCGAGCCTCTTCAGCGCCTGCAGGCGGTGATTGCCGTTGGGAGTCCAGTACCGATCGTCCTTGCGGATGGCGATGATCGGATCGAGAAACCGGCCGAGCGCTTCCAGCACCCCCATCAGCCGCTTGACGTGCGCCTCGGACGGATCCCGCTGGTAGGGCGTCGGTTCAACGCGGTCGATCGGGAGCGACGCCAGCAGCAGCGCCTTCCCGCCGATCGGGTCGCGGTAGCGGGCCAGCACCGCGCCGTCATCGGCTTCGACGTCCGCCGCGAGGCGATCGAGCGCGGCGTCGCGGACCTCCAGGGTTTCCGCCGGCGTGAGGCCGATCGATTTCGGAGCGGTTTTCTTCCGGCGGACGGGTTTTTTGCGTGGCGGCACGCTGCTTCACTTTCCAGTACGCGTCCAAATGCCAGAGGACGACGATCAACGCGGAGCACGCTGAGCGCACAGAGGAAATCCTCCATGTGATGCTCTGCGTGCTCTGCGGCCCCTGCGTTGTACGACGTGAAAAAAACCTATCGGCGCGCGGAAGGCGTGAGCGTCGTTTCGCGGCGCTCGCTTCCGCGCATGTAAATCACCTTGGCGGGCTGGTCCACCTTGAGCACTTCGAGCGCGTAGGTGTAGTCGTAAATGTTCGCGATGGTCTGCCCGGCGATCTCGACAACGACGTCGCCCTTCTGCAGGCCGGCCTTTTCCGCCGGACCCCCGGCGACGACGCCGCTCAGCAGCAGCCCTTTCACGTCCGAGGAGTAGTCGGGTATCGTGCCGGTGAAGAGACGGATGCCGGCGCGCCCGCCGCCGGTCTGCTGCGGCTCCACTTTCGCAAAGACTGGCGGCTCGTCGGCCGCCGCGACACGCTGCACGATTCCCGCGGCGAACTCCACGATGCGATCGAGATCGTCGTATTCGATCTTGTCGGCCGTGTCCGACGGCTTGTGGTAGTCCACGTGGGTGCCGGTGAAGAAGTTCAGCGACGGGACGCCCGCCTGGTTGAAGCTCGCGACGTCGGTGGGCTGATATGGATCGGCCTGCATCAACAGATCGAAGCCGGCCATGACGTTCGCCTGCTCGATGAGGCGCGCCCACGCGGGGCTCGTCCCCGTCGCCTGCAGTGTGAGCTTGTTGTCCTGCATCCGGCCGACCATATCGAAGTTGAAGTAAGCGGCGAGTTGATCGGTCGGCACCGGCGGAGCATTCACGTACGCGCTCGACCCGATGAGGCCGATCTCTTCGCCCGACCAGAACTGCAGGACGACGTTCCGCTTCCGCGCGGCGCTCACCTGGGCGAGCATCTCGCCGATTGCGAGGACCGCCGCGCTGCCAGACGCATTGTCGTCGGCCCCGGCGTGCACCTGACCCGCGTCTTCCTTCGCCGCGAGCGAGTTGCCGTGATCGCCGCGTCCCAGGTGATCGTAGTGCGCGCCGAGCGCGACCCACGGCTTCGTCACGCCCGACGTGGATGCGGTCGCCGGCAGGTACCCCGCGACGTTCGACCCGGTGCGCCGCTCGCGCACGACGTTTGTGCGGATCGTCACCTCCGCGCGCGGGATGTCGAAGCCGGCGACGTGCGGATTGCCGGAATCGAGCGATCGCTGGACGGCTTCGAGAGTCTTCGACTTGTCGCCAATCGCGTCGAACAGCGCGCCCGCGACCGTGCCGCTGATGCTCGCGGCGACAATGCCCGAGCCCGCCAGGGCCGTGTCGAAGGTCATCGGGATCGTCTGTCCGGCGTTGGGCGATCGCGGTCCGGCCGCGACGAGCACGGCCCGTGCGCCGCGCTGCCGGGCGGCCATCGCCTTGTACCGCAGGTCGGCATAGCGCGCCAGGATGCCCCTGGTCTGCGCGTCGGCGTCTTCGGGGAAGTAGCGGAGCACAAGGACGACCTTGTCCTTGACGTCGAGCGTCGCGTAGCTGTCGTAGCCGAAGCTCTGGCTCTCGGGAACGACAATGCCGTAACCGGCAAAGACCACAGGCCCTGTGACGTCGCCGTTGTCCGAAAACGAGAGCGCCTGGATTTCTTCGCGCGAGCTGTAGGTCCGCCTGAAGGCGGACCCCACGTTTTGCGGCGCGGCGGACCGCACCTCCATCGAAGATCCGCCGTCCTTCGTGCCGGCGGTGAACTCGAACGGCAGCCGGTAACCGGTGCGGCCCGGCAGCGGCCGCGCACCGATGCGCTTCAACTGCGTCACGATGTACTCACTTGCGAGCCGTTCGCCGGGCGAGCCGGCGAGACGCCCCTCGAACTTCGGCGACGCGAGCGTCGTCACGTGCGCGCGCGTGCGCGACGTGGCCGGGGTTTGAGCGGTGAGGTGGACGGCCGCGGCCGCGGCGGTCAGTGCGAGCGCGAGGGTGAGTCGTGTTTTCATGATGGTGGCGTCCGCACCTCTCTAAAGAGGTGCGCTACACAGAAAGAGTGCGCTACGGGTGAAGAGGTGCGCTACGGCGCGGCGGCGCGTTGCGAATCGCCTCACGCGCCTTCTCGTGATTCCATTCCGCGAGGAACAGCTGGCCGGCGGTCCCTCCCGACCGGCTCGACGTCCATGCCAGCCGCTTGCCGTCGGGCGACGGCACCGGCAGGCCGTCGAACCCGTCGGAGTAGGTCACCCTCACCGGCTGCTTGGCGCCCTGCGCGTCCACGATGAACACTTCGAAGTTCTCGAACCCGAGCTTGTTCGACGCAAACAGGATGTACTCGCCCGACGGGTGCTCGTACGGCGCCCAGCTCATCGACCCGAAGCTCGTGATCTGCTTCGCATCCGTGCCATCCGGCTTCATCGTCCACACGTCGGCGATGAGCCCTTTCTCATCGAAGCGCCGCCACACGATGCGCGCGCCGTCGTGCGTGAAGAAGGGTCCGCCATCGTAGCCGGCGACGTTCGTGAGCCGCTTCTGCTCCGAGCCGTCCGCCCGCATGACGTAGATCTCCGCGAAGTACGCCGGATCGATCTCGATCTGTTTTTTCTCGGCGTCGGCCAGCACGCGGCCATATGCGTCGCGAATCGAGGAGAACACGATCCACTGTCCGTCGGGTGAATAGCTCCCCTCCGCGTCGTAACCGCGCGCGCTCGTGAGCCGCTTCATCCCGCCGGTCTTCTCGCTGTACGCGTAGACGTCCATCTCGGGGTCGTAGTCCCACGCGTAGCGCCGCTCCTTGCCCGACGCGCGGAATGCGTTCTCCTCGTCCTGCAGCTGTTTCGATCGGGGATCGGCGTGCGTGGACGAAAACAGAATCTCGTCGCTCCCGGGCCGGAAGAACGGACAGGTCGTCTTGCCGATTCCCGGCGAGATGCGTCTGGACTCTCCAGTGGTGAGGTCGAGTACGTAGATTTGATAAAACGGATTGCCCGGCTCGCGCTCGCTCTGAAACACGAGGCGACGGCCGTCGGGCGACCAGTACCCTTCGCCGGCGCGCCGCCCTTCGACGGTGAGGCGCCGGATACGCGAGAGGAAGTCGCGCTCGTTCATCCCGGCTGTATCGGCCGCCTTCGATGAAGCCGGGCTCAGCGGCGCGATCTGCATCTGCATCGCGCCCGCCGACCCGGCGAGCACGCCGAGGGCAGAGACGACCGCGGGAACGTGGGCCAGACGCATAGTCAACATGATATTCTCTTCTTCTTAGCAGGAGATACCAGATGAAACCATTGGCCGCCGGCGTGCTGGCGCTGGCGTGCGTCGCTGCCGTTCCCGCCGCGTCGGCTCAGGACATCAGCGGTGCCTGGGATGTCACGCTCACCACCCCACAGGGCGATCAGACGGTTGAAGCGTCCATCAAGCAAAGCGGGGAAGCGATCTCCGGTCAGCTGATCAGTCCGCTCGGGACGGTCGATCTCACGGGTACCCTCGTGAAGGACGCGCTCGACGTCGGCTTCACGATTCCCGTCCAGGGCAACGTGTTCGAGATCAAGATGAAGGGCAAGGTCGAAGGCGACGTGATTACCGGCACGGCCGACTTTGCCGGCATGGGCGAGGCGCCGTGGACGGCGAAGCGCAAGCCGGCCGGCGCCGCCACCGCTGCCGCAAGCTCGCCTTCCGCCGCGCCGGCCGACTCCGCAGCGGCGGGCTCGTCCGGCGACGCGGCCGGCAAGTGGGACATGGTTCTCAACATCCCGCAAGTCGGCGAGATCCCGGTCACCGGCAACCTCACGCAGCTCGGAGAGCAGATCACCGGCACGCTCACCGGCCCTCAGGGCGACATCGCGGTCACCGGCACGATGGTGGGCAAGACGTTGACGCTCGATTTCACCGCGCCGACTCCCGACGGAGTCATCCCCGTGAAAATGACGGGCGACCTTGGCGCCGATGGCTTCACCGGCAAGGCGTCGCTCGGCGGCCTCGGCGAGGCCGAGTGGACCGGCAAACGCGCGAAGCCCTGATCCGATGCTCACCTCCTGGCGCATCCGCTCGCTCGCGCTGCTCGTCGCGGCAGTGCTGCTTGCGCCCGCGGCGCGCGCGCAGAGCGTCGCCATCAGGCTCGCAACGATCCTGCCCGAGGGTTCTGTCTGGGACAAGAACCTCGAGCAGATGGGCAGCGAATGGTCGCAGGCCACCGGAGGACGCGTCACGCTCACCGTGTACGGCGGCGGTTCTCAGGGGGACGAGTCGAGCGTCATCCGCAAGATGCGCCTCAACTCGCTGCAGGCGGCCTCGCTCACCGTCGTCGGCCTCGGCAGCATCGACGGCTCGTTCAACGTCTTCAACATGCCCTTCTTCTTCGAGTCGTACGACGAGCTGCACGCCGTCGTTGCGGCGCTCACGCCGACGTTGCGGGAGCGCCTCGAGGCGAAGGGGTTCGTGCTGCTCAACTGGGGCCACGGCGGCTGGCTGCAGGTCTTCAGCAAAAAGCCGATTCGCACGCTCGCGGATCTGAAGGCTGTCCGGCTCTGGACGTCGTCGGGAGCCGACGGCATGGTCGAATGGTTCAAGACCAACGGTTTCCAGCCGCGCGCGATGGCGATGACCGACATCCTCACGGGCCTGTCGGCCGGCATGATCGACGCGATACCGACGCCGCCCATGGGTGCAATGGCATTTCAGTGGAACCGCCAGGCCCCTTTCATGCTGGACATCGGGCTGATGCCGGTCGTCGGCGCGTCGATCATCACGAGGCAGGCGTGGAATCGGGTGCCCGAAGCCGATCGGCCGAAGCTGCTCGCCTCGGCGCAGGCTGTTGAGAAACGGCTCAACGCGGAGGTCCCGAACGGGGACAAGCTCGCGGTCGGCATCATGAGCGCGCAGGGGCTCACGGTGACGAAGGCGGAAGGTCCCGAGTGGAAGACAGAGGCTGAGCGTCTGATCCAGACCATGCGCGGCGGGATGGTGCCGCGCGACATGTTCGATCTGGCCGTGAAGGCGCGCGACGCGTACCGGCAGCAGCGGAAGCCCGCGGCGCGGTGACGCGCGCGCTCGCCGTTCTCGAAGACGTCGTCAGCGCCGCCGCGCTGGCCGCGATGATCGTCCTTCCGCTCCTCGAAATCGCCCTCCGCCGGACCGCCGGCGTGGGAGTGCCAGGCTCGGGCTCCATCGTTCAGCATCTCGTTCTCTGGGTCGCCTTCCTCGGCGCGGCCATCGCCGCGCGCGAAGGGAAGCTGCTCGCGCTCTCGAGCGCCACCTTCATTCCAGAAGGGCGTCTGAAGCACACGGCCGACGTGTTCGCCGCCAGCGTCGCCGCCGCGGTGGCGACGCTTCTCGCGTGGGGCGCGGCGGAGCTCGTAGGGATCGAGCGCGAGGTCGGCGGGACCATCGGCGCGGGCATCCCGACGTGGGTCGCCCAGCTGGCGCTCCCGATCGGCTTTGCGCTCGTCGCCGCCCGCATCGTGTGGCGCGCGAGCCCGACGTGGTGGGGACGGCTGATCGCCTCGTCGGGCGTGTGGCTCGCCGCCATCGTCATGCGTTCGCCCGCGCTTCTGGAAGGCGCGGCCGTCTGGCCGCTGTTAGTTGTCCTGTTTGTCGCGGCGGCACTAGGCACTCCCATCTTCGCCGTGCTCGGCGGTGCTGCCGTCCTCCTGTTCATGAGCGAAGCGACGACGCCGGCGACGGTGCTGGTCGAAACCTACGCGCTCAACACGTCGCCCACGCTGCCCGCGATTCCCCTCTTCACGCTCACCGGGTTTCTCCTCGCCGAAGGGCGTGCGTCCGAACGGCTGCTGCGCGTGTTCCGCGCCTGGTTCGGCTGGATTCCGGGCGGCACCGCCGTGGTGTGCGCCGTGTTGTGCTCATTTTTCACGGTGTTCACCGGCGGATCGGGGGTGACGATCCTCGCGCTCGGCGGCCTGCTGTTTCCCACTCTTCTGCGCGACGGCTATCGCGAGCGTTTCTCGCTCGGTCTGCTGACGGCATCCGGGTCTCTCGGCCTGCTGCTCCCGCCGGCGCTGCCGCTGATCCTTTACGGCATCGTGGCCCAGATGCCAATCGAGGATCTGTTCATTGGCGGCATCCTGCCGGGTACGCTGCTGACGACGATGATCGCGGCGTGGGGCGTGCGGGAGGGAATCGTGACCGGGGCCGGACGGCAGGCGTTCGGCGGACGTGAAGCGGCCGCGGCGATCTGGCACGCCAAGTGGGAGCTCGCCACGCCCGTCATCGCGATCGTCGCGCTGTTCGGAGGCATTGCCACCGCGGTCGAAGCGGCGGCCCTGGTGGCGCTCTACGCACTGATCGTGCAGACGGTCGTTCATCACGACATCTCGGTCCGCCGTGATCTGCTGCGCGTGTTCGCGGAGTGCATCGCCGTGGTCGGCGGCGTGCTGATCATCCTCGGCGTGGCGGTCGGCCTGACGAACTATCTGGTCGGCGCCCAGGTGCCGGCGAGGCTCCTCGACTGGACGCGCGGACACATCGATTCGCCGATCGTCTTTCTCCTCGCATTGAACCTGTTCCTCCTCGCGGTCGGCTGCCTGATGGACATCTTCTCGGCCATCGTCGTGGTCGTCCCCCTCATCGTGCCGCTCGGGGCGGCATTCGGCATCCACCCGGTGCACCTCGGCATCATCTTCATCGCGAACCTGGAGCTTGGATACCTCACGCCGCCGGTAGGGTTGAACCTGTTTCTCTCGTCCTACCGGTTCAAGCGGCCGCTGCTCGAAGTGGCGCGCGCGTCGCTGCCGATGCTGGCGATTATGGGCGTCGGCGTACTGCTCATCACCTACGTGCCGTGGCTCACGCTGGTGCTGCTGCGCGTGCTCGGGCGGGCCTGAGAACGCCGAGAAGAGATAGCCACGAAGACACGAAGGATCACGAAGGGGGCACGAAGAAAAGTTCGTGAGCTTCGTGTTGTATTTGAGGTCGCGATGAACAAACAGGTGCTGCTCAAGAGCCGTCCCGTGGGCCGGCCGTCGGCCGACAACTTCGACCTCGTCGAGACCGCCATGCCGGATTGCCCGGATGGCGGAGTGCTGCGCCGCACGATCTACCTGTCGCTGGATCCCTATATGCGCGGACGGATGAGCGACGCGCCGTCCTACGCGCCGCCGGTGGAGATCGGCGGGGTCATGGTGGGCCACACGGTGAGCCAGGTGATCGAGTCGGACAACGACGCGTTCGCCGAAGGAGATTTCGTCGCCGGCTACGACGGCTGGCAGGCGTTCGCCGCCTCGGGCGGAGGCGAGCTGCGGAAGCTGGATCCGGCCGAGGCGCCGATCTCCACGGCGCTCGGCGTGCTCGGGATGCCGGGCATGACCGCCTACGTCGGGCTGCTCGACATCGGCCGCCCCAGGCCGGGCGAGACGGTCGTCGTCTCGGCGGCGTCGGGCGCCGTTGGAGCGGTCGTCGGACAGATTGCGCGAATCCACGGGTGCCGGAGCGTCGGCGTTGCCGGTTCGCGCGTCAAGTGCGGGTACGTCGTCGAGGAGCTCGGGTTCGACGCCTGTGTGAACTACAACGCCGACGACTTCAGGGCGTCGCTGGCCGCGGCTTGTCCTTCGGGCGTCGATGTGTATTTCGACAACGTGGGCGGCCCGGTCCTCGCGGCCGTGCTGAAGCTGCTCAACCAGAACGCTCGCGTCCCGCTGTGCGGATTGATTGCCGACTACAACGCGACGACGCCTCCTGCCGGCCCGAACCTGCGGCCGCTGCTGGTCAAGCGCGCCATGATCAAGGGATTCATCGTCTTCGATCACCAGGATCGCGCGGGCGCGTTCCTGCAGGACTGCGGGCAGTGGCTTCGGGAGGGGCAGCTGAAATACCGCGAGGACATCGTGGAGGGTCTGCAGAACGCGCCAGCGGCGCTGCTGAAGCTCTTCGACGGACAGAATTTCGGCAAGCTGCTGGTTCGTGTGTCCCCGGATCCGTCAAGGTGATCCGTTTGCCACGAAGACTCGAATCACGAAGACGTACACGACGAAGACTTTACCTATTTTCTTCGAGCACCGTCGTGAGTTTCGTGTCTTCGTGGCGTTTTTCGCCGCGTGTTTACGT
>WUUC01201949.1_pt1 | contig 18649 bp, 15 predicted proteins | sample 6278441 | NCBI WGS metagenome assembly WUUC01 (sample SAMN13675441, study PRJNA597444) | soil metagenome | isolation source: soil | place: USA: Washington | collected 2017-10 | reverse complement strand
ACAGCCGCGTCACCAAGCACGTCTCGCCTTCCGCACAGACCTCTGCTGCATCTTCGTCGGTGCACGAGACGATGCCGGGGATCTCGATCGCACGCGTGTCCGACGAGACGAGCCGCAGCGAAATCCCCGGCGCTGCCGGCAACACTTCGCTCGTCGAGAAGCGCTCGATCTCGAGGCTCGGGTGGCCGGCGACCCCGAGCGCGATCAGGCCATCGACGACGGAAGTGGGAAGCTCGATCTCACCGTCGTCGTCGGTGTCGCAGACGACCTCGCCCTTGTTGCCGCCGTGATGGCTGATGTCGACACGCACGATGATGCGTGAGGTCGCGCCGCTGCCGGCGGGCGTCCAGCGCACGAGGGTCGGTGCCTCGTCGCCGAACGGGATCGGTGCATCGGTCAAGACTTCGATCGGCGCGATGGCGCGCGCGCTGAGCTCGAACGCGGCGAGCTCGCCGCCTTGCGCGGACAGCGTCACGGTGTCGCCCTCTTCGAACGGTGGATACGCGAGCGCGCTCGCGCCGCGCACTTGATAGAAGTTGGCAGGCGCGGTCGCGTTCAGCGACAGCTCCGTTGGCCCAGCTTCGTCGCGCAGCCCGCGCAGCGCGACCGCGCCGACGTTGAGCGGCGTGCGCGCAGGCACGCACACGTTGCCGTCGCCGCATGTCGCGCCGTTCGTGCACGCGGGATCGCAGAACGGGTTGTGCGGCTCGAACAGCTTGCAATCGCCGTCCTCGAGCAGAAGGCGCCACGGCGAGCGCAGCATCGCGTCGTACACGCGGCCGGAGACGTCGGTGTACGCCGCTGCAGCGGTCGTCTCGTCGGTCGCGGGCACGGCCGCGACGAGCTCGATGCCGAACGTGCCGACCGCGCTGCGCAGCGCTTCGGCCGCCGTGTCCGCATCGGCAGCGTTCGCATCCGCTGTGTTCGCGTCGGGCGCGCCGATCGCCGCGTCATCGGTCGCCGCATCCTCGCCGTCATTCGAGCTCGGCGCTTTCGTATCGTCGCCGCACGCAACGGACATCAGCCCGAGCGCGCAGGCGAGTGCGATAAAGCCGCGTTGCATCGAGAGCATCGCGCTCACGGTATCAGCGCGAAGCAATAGATGCCGCCGTAGCCGCCGCCCGAGCCGACGACAGGGTTGTCTGGATTCGATCCGCCGCCGCCGTCCAAGTCGACGCCCGCACCGCAGCCGCCTTCGTCTTGCCCGGAGATCCAGTGCTGTCGATTGTCGATCGGCCACGAGAAGCCGATGCGCGGACGGCCCGCGTCCTCGAGCGCAGTCCAGTTCTCGCACGTGCTCTCGACGCTGCCTTCGTACAGCAGACCTTCTTCGTCCGAGCCCGTGAGCACGTGGTGATTGTCGATCAGCGGCCCGCCCGGATCGGGCCTGTGGTTGCCCTGTCCGTATTCGTTCGGGAGGTCGTTGATGATCGCCGAGTCCGCGCCCTCGGGACGTTCATTCTTGAGCGCGTCGGTGTTCTCCGCGACGAGCCGACCGTTGAAGTCGTACCAAGGTCCGTCACCGATGCGCTCGATCGCATCGACGCGCTCGCCACTACCGTCTTGCGCGACGCTCAAGAACGCGCGCCACATCTTCGAGCTCGCGCCCGGCATCACGTACTCCGCGATCTCGGTGCAGATCTTGTCGGCGCCCGTTAGACCATCGGCTTCGCCGTAGCGAAGGTCGCCGCCGAAGCCGTCTTCGCTTCCGGAGAGGCGCACCATGGCTTCGTAGCTGGTGACGAAGAAGCTGAACGGCTCGAGCTGTTCGGGCGGCGTGCCCGAATCGCCGCCATCGCCGCCATCGCCGCCATCACCACCGCTGCCGCCGGTGCTCATCGCACCGCTCACGCCGCCCGCGCCGGCGCCACCTACGCCGCCGCTGCTACCCGCAGCACCGCCTGAGCCACCGCTGCTCATCGCACCGCTCGCGCCACCGCTGCTGCCTGCAGCGCCGCCCGAGCCGCCCGTCGCGCCTGCGCTCCCACCCGTGCCGCCGCCGACACCGCCCGTCGCCATCGCTCCGCCAGCGCCGCTCGCCGCCGCGGGTTCGTCTTCGCTGCACGCAACGCCCAGCGCTCCACAGCAGCCCACCACCACCAGCATTCGGTTCAACGCGCGTTTCATGGCCATCTATATTGATGGCGCGAAGCGGGCCGATCCTTTCATCGAACGCGCACTTCGATGCGAAAAGCCGAGCCAACCCCGCGCGAACGGCGTCCCAGCCGCGGAGTCAGGCGAGCGAGTACAGCGCGTCGAACAGCGCGCGCGCGCCGCGTTCGTCCGGCAAGCCCACGATGCTTTGACCCTCTTCCGGCGTGCTTTCGTCGCGATGCTCGGCGAGCTGCTCGAGCGCGCGCTCTTGGCGGCGAGCGATCTCCGCGCGCTCGCTCGCTCGCAAGCGCGGCTTTGCCCAGGCGGCGAGCTGAAACGACCACGCCGCATGGCGCAGCTCATCGCGCGCGATCGATCCGAGCGTGCGCCGCACATCCGCGTCGCGGCTAAAGCTCGCCTGGTGCGCGATACGAAATGCAGCGCTGGTCTCGTGCACGCAGCCTTCGATCGCGTTGTCGAGTGCGAGCGCAAAGAGGTCGCGCGGCTGCGAGCGCTCGATCACCGCCGGCCGCATGCGACCTCCGAAGCGCGCTGCGAGCCGCTGCATCTGCATGGCGTGGCGCAGCTCTTCACGCGCAGCGCGGCGCGCGCCCGCGACGAGCATGCGCGGCGCCGCGAGCTGCATGAGCTCATTTGCGAGCCGATCGAACGCGACGACAGAAGCCGCTTCGTCCTGCGCCGCACGCGCGAAGCGCCGGCCGAGCCACGAAGCGCCGAGGCTGTGCGGCCGCGCGAGCAGGCCAGGCGGACGACGTCCTTCCATGACGAGATCGTCGATGGTGGCGCAAGCGATCTCACGCTTGGACTCCGAGAGCGTCTCGATCGCGCCGTCCGGGTGCACGGCGACGCGGGCATCGATCAGCAACCAAACGTGAGACGAGCCCGTGCAGGGATCGCTCCTGCGCTGCACATCGAGCTGGAAGGGTCCGTCCTTCGTGCTCAATGAACAGCCGACCATTGCGTAGCCGTCCGCGTTCAACAGCCAGAGCGCCTCGTGCGGTGTGTCGATCGCACCGAACAACTCGAGCAGCTCAGCGCGCGTCTGGAACACGCGGACGTCGTCGCCCGAGGTCCCGATGAAGCTCCTGCGCAAGTGCGTTTGCTCGAGCTGTCCGAGGCGTTGCAGGCACGGCACGCTCGTGTGCTTGCTGCAGGGCACGCCCATCTCGTAGCTAAGGCTGCGGCCGCTTCGCAGCGCGAGGTAATCCAGCTCGACGCCGAGCCGAAGGTGCTCGAGCTCGAACGGCGCGATACAGATCGAGCTCGGCACGGGCGGCAGCTCGAGCTCGAATGGCTCGCTCTTCGCGCTCGGCTCGCTTGGCTCGATCACCTCGGCAGGCACCGGCCGCTGCGCGCCCGCACACGCGGAGAGCACGAGCGAGCCTGCGAGCGCGAGCCGCGGTGTCATGCCGCGAGGATAGCGCCGCTTACAGCGAGCTTGCGTACGGCTCGACGAACTGCTGCCAGCCCATCTTGCGCGCGATCAGGTCGGCGAAGACCGCGCGGCCGAGCGGCGGTTTGGCGCCCTGCGCGCGCTCGAGCACCTCGCCCTGCCAGGCGATCTCTTCATCGCACGCCTTGTCCGGCGCCTTTTCGTCGTAGTCCGGCAGGGTCTCGATCATGTCGCTCAGGACATCCTCGCACGTGCTCATGGCCGCTGCCGCGGCCTCGCTCGTGTCGTCTTGCGTCGCGAGCAGCATGTGCTCCACCGCCTCGATCATCGTCTGCGCGGGCAGCGCCATCGTCTCGAGCGTCATGCCGCTCGGCAGCGCGCTCGTTTGCTGCTTGAACGCCTTGATCGCCTTTGGGTCAACGGCCTTGCCCCGCTCCGCGAAGCGCCACGCAAGCTCGAGCGCGGCGTCGACGAGGTCGGCGTCCGGCTCGGCGCCGAGCGCGCGCGACGCAGCGCCAGCCTTATAGCTAAAATTGGCTTTCTTATACGTCTCGACGACGTGCTCGACGCAGGCGCACGCGATCGCGACGCGGGTCGGCTTGGAGACGTCTTCGAGCAGCTCTTCGAACATGGGCATCGGCAGGTCCTACGGGTCGGTCTGGAACGACAATCTGGGCTGGACGCGGTAGCACGATTCAGCGCCCCGCGGCGTGGCCGCACGCGCCCTATCCGTGACGTATCGTGATAAGCCCTGCCAAGAAAGGCTGAATTCAATGCTCGAGCAACTTACCGAGGTCGGCGGGCGGCGCATGCCGTTCATGCGTTGGTCGTTCGTGCGGTTGATCTTTGGCATGAAGAACCTGCTCAAGGAGTGGCAGGTCGGCGATGGCCGCGAGCAGGCCGTGCTCGACCACGTGCTCGCCACCGCGCCGGCCGGCGACATCGACGCCGCGATTGCGGCGATCGACGACTACGCCTACCGGCAGAAGTACTTGATCAACCTCGGCGACGAGAAGGGCGCGATCCTGGACGCCGTGCTCGACCGCAGTAAGCCCATGCGCGTGCTCGAGCTCGGCGCGTACATCGGCTACAGCGCGCTGCGGTTCGCGCGCAAGCTGCCGCCGGGCGGCCGGCTCTACAGCGTCGAGTTCAGCGAGGCCAATGCGGCCATCACCCGCCGCATGCTCGAGCACGCCGGCGCTTCCGATCGCGTCACTGTGGTGCACGGCACGCTCGGCGACGGCGGCAAGACACTCGCCGCGCTGCGCGAGCAGCACGGCTTTGCGCCGGGCAACCTCGACCTCGTCTTCATCGACCACGACAAGGAAGTGTACGTGCCCGATCTCGAGCGCATCCTCGCCGCGGGCTTCTTGCACCCCGGCTCGGTCGTTGTCGCAGACAACATCGCCTTCCCCGGCGCGCCGAAGTACCGCGGCTATATGAAGGCCGCCGAGGGCCGCACCTTCCGCAGCGAGTCGCACAAGACCCACGCCGAGTATCAGACGCTGATCCCGGACGTGGTGATGGTTTCGACGTTCATCGGCTGAAACACGAGAGCCCAGCGACCTCTCGCGGTCGCCGGGCTCTCTGTGTGTGCGAACTCTAGCTCGCGATCACTGACCGCGGCGGCAGCGAGTCCACCAGCAGTCGTTGTCGTAGACGAAGCCTTGCAGGGCTTCGAGCTTCGGCGAGGTCTCTTGGGTCTGCGACTCGAGCTCGCCGAACGAACCCTGCTTGCCGGGCGTCGAGATGTGCAGGTAGTGGTTGAAGAGCTTGCCGCCGAGGCGGCGCCAGTCGTTCAAGTGCTCCGTGTAGTACGTGCGCATGCGCGCGTCGCGGTTGGCTGCGATGAAGGCGTCGACCATCTGCGGGGTGTTCTGGTTGGCGCCGCTCGGTGCGAGGTGCTGGCCGCCTTCGTACGCGATCATGTCGACCTTGTAGCTGCGCGCGTGCGCGGCGGTCTCGGTGATCCAGCCGCGCGCGAGGGCGAGGCCTTCGGCGATGCCCGTGAAGATCGCGTTCTGCGTGAGGCGCGGGTCGTTGGGCACGATGTTGGTGAGGTTTCCGAGGCGACCGCCGAAGTAAGGCGCGATCGCGACAGCGTCGATGCGGCGCGCTGCCCCGGTGTTGCTGCCGAGGTGAATCATGAGCTGCTGCGTCCACCACGGGTTCGCTGCGAAGCTGCCCATGACGCGCACGAGGCGAGTGACGTCGGCGCCGTACTCGGTCGTGAAGATGTCCATCACCTGCCGCGTGCGCCGCGCGAAGAAGCTTCGGCCGAGGGTCGGACAGTTGCTCCATTTCTTGGTCGTCGTGTTGTAGACGCAGCCCTCGCGCTCCATCACGTACTTGTTCTGCGGAAAGGCCGGCGCGCCGTTCCAGGCCTCATTCGTGTACTCGACGTACAGCTTTGCGCTGGTCGCGAGGTTCGAGCGGAAGAGCTGGGCCAGCGAGCGCACGAACGCGTCGTTCGCGCGGTGCGGCACGTTGATCCACGCATCGGCGTCGAGCACGTTCGACAGGGCGCTCGTGTATTCGTACGCAAGGCCGCGGCCGGAGGTCTGATCTTGATGCCCGAGCAGCGTGCGCGACGACCAGCTCTCGAGCGGGTTACCGTCGTTGATGCGCATCCACTGCATGTAGCGGATGGTTCGATAGTCCTTGAGCTTCTCGACGAAGCGCGGGTGGAAGACCACCTCGCTGCTGCTGGCCATCGACGCGACCGGATCCGCGAAGCGGTTCCAATACACGCTCTCGAAGTCGAAGCACGTCTCGCCGCTCGCGCAGCTGCCCGATCCGCCACGCGCGCTCGTGCAGCCGCGAAAGTGATCGAGCTCTGTATTGGTGCGACCGCAAACGCCGCCCGGCATCAGCACGCGGATGTTCCGCACCGGGTTCGAGCGGCTGAAGCTGTTGATACGAACCACCACGCCGCCGCCCAGCGTCGCGCGCGTCACCTGAAACGTCGCGCGGCCTGCTTGAGTCACGCGATAGCCCGTCGCGTTGCGTGCGTCGAGCGTGCCTTCACCGTCCCACAAGAGCACGTAGGTGCCGGTCGGGAAGTTGCTGCCGTCCATGAGCTGCGCCTGCGGACACACGCCCGCTGGTGCATCGATCACCCAGCCGTTCGCGTCGAGCGTGAGCTTTTGTCCTGTGTCCCAAGTCCCGTTGCAGCCGCTCGCGATCCATGGCCGCGACTTCGCGAACTGATCGACGAACACCCAGTCGCCGCTCCAGCTCGCGTGGTAACCCATGTTCGTTCCGAGCGGCGACATCTCGTTGTCGGCGTTCGGTACTGGCGACGCGAGCGCCGAGCCGGTCGCACTGAGGCAGACGGACAGCGCTGCAATTCCTGCGTACAAATAACTTCTCATCTCTTTGACTCCAGGTTGTAGGCATACGGAGGGCAAAGCGTTCCCGCGGCCGCTTCGATCCCCGCACACGCTCGGCGCCTCGCGCCAAACGCTCGATGGAGGATCGAAGCGAGAGCTCCTGCGGCCGTACCCGCGACGGCGGAGCGAGAAGCTCCGTGTCTAGGCCTTGCAGGTGGGCTCGTGTCCCAGGTCGCTGCTACTTCAGCTCGATTCGAGCTGGCTCAAAGTTAGCCATTCATCGAGCTCGTGCTCGATGAATGCCCATGCTCGGCGGACTTGTCCTGACCCACGATTGCGACCCACAGCATCAGGTATCCGAATCTCGACTGACGGTGCACGCCACGCGCGCTGTGCGCGTGCGATCAACGCAACGCCGCTCGCTGCGAAGCTCGGTCGCGACAGCGCCGCCGTAGCGACGCGCGCCAGCACGCTCTATCGAGCTCGAGACCTTACTTGAACCAGCCGAGCTGCTCGGTCGTCGCGAGCAGCGCGCCGCTTCGGCTCCACATCCGTGCGCGCGAGCCCACAGTCGATTGCTCGGCACGCGTGCCGGTGACTTCGCTCAGTATGTAATCGTCGCCGACCGCGTGTAGCTCTTCGTCGCTCGCGAAGAAGTACACCGACATGGTGATGGTCGCCGACGGTCGTGGACCTTTGCTCTTGAAGAAGATGCGCGGGGCGTAGGCGTCGGCGAGGTACACGAGCTGTGCGTGGTCGACCGCTCGTTCGGACGTTTCGCGCACCCACGTCAGCGATCGAGTGCTCTCTTGGTCGTACAACGCATCGCCGCCTACCAAGCACACGCGTGTGCGTTCACCGAAGGCGCCGGGGGGATGAAACGCGGGCAGCGTCTCGGGGGCCGCCGCGCTCGGCATCGCGTGTTCCGTGAACGCGTCGCTGGGTCGACGCTGCGCGACGATGACGGTCGCGACCGCCGCGATCTCGTCGTCATCCAACAGGCGCATCTCGGCTTGCCAAGAACCGAGCGAGCGGCTGCCGCCGAGGCGTCGCGTACGAATACAGACCACGCTGCCCGGCACCAGGCGCTTGAGGAAGTGGGCAGTGATCGAAGACGCCGTGCCCTGAGCGCGCGGATCGTCGATCACCGAGCGCAACAGCAAGGCCGCTGTCCAACCGCCGAACATGCCCGTGCCCGCTTCGTAGCGCGGGTCGGCGAAGCCCTGCCATTCACCTTCGGCCAGCGCCCGCAGCGTCAGTGCTTCACTCAACGACGACATTCGCGTCCTCCACTTTGGTGCAGTTGCTCCGCGCCCAACAGCACCAGAGGCTAAGGCATACTCCGCGGCATGCAGGTCCTGATCTATGAACGGGCGTACGCCCGCGTTCGTGACGCGCTCCTCGCGCGCGTCCCTCACGCCGAGCCGCTGCTGATGGCCGACGATGGCTCGCTGTCGCTGCACGGCGCGCCCGTCACAGCGGATGCGGCAGCGCCGGTCGTGGCGTGGGCGAACACCGATCTCTACGTCAGCGGACCGGTGCGCGAGTTCATGGTGTTTTGCCTCAAGAGCAGGACACTGCGCTTCGTGCAGTCGAGCGCCGCGGGCTTCGAGCATCCAGTGTTCTCGCTCTTGGTCGACAAGGGCATCGTGCTCGCGAACAGCAATGCTTCCGCGATTTCGATCGCGGAGTTCGTGCTCGCGCGCGTCCTCAACGAGCTTCAACCCAACGCCATGCGCGACGCGCTGCAAGCCGACAAGCGCTGGGAGCGCACCCCGTTTCGCGAGATCGCGGGCCAGACCTGGCTGGTCGTCGGCTTGGGCAACATCGGCTGTGAGGTGGTCAAGCGCGCGCAAGCGTTCGGCGCATACGTGGTCGGCGCGCGGCGCACGCTGCGCGGCGACGAGAGCTGCGACCGAACGATCACGCTCGACGCGATCGACGGCGTGCTGCCGAGCTGCGATGTCGTCGTGCTCGCCGCGCCGAGTAACCCCGAGAGCCGCCACATCATCGGCGCCGCGCGGCTTTCGCGCATGAAGCAGGGCTGCGTGCTCGTGAACATCGCGCGCGGCGCGTTGGTCGACGAGCCCGCGCTACTCGAGAGCCTCGCGCGCGGTGTCCCGGCGTGCGCCATCCTCGACGTGTTCGAGACCGAGCCGCTGCCCAGCGCTTCGCCGCTGTGGAGTCACCCGCGCGTCCGCGTCAGCGCTCACAACGCCGCGAACGGTGACGGTTTTGTCACGCGCAACGACGCGCTATTCCTGCGCAACCTCGCGCGCTTCGCGGCTGGTGAGACGCCGGAGCTGGTGGTCGACGCTGCGACGGTCAAGGCATCCCAAGCAGCGGTCTAATACCGAGCCTCATACTCAACCTGGAGAATGCCTCTCATGGAACGCTTCACGATCGCGGTGCCTGATAGCGTGCTCGAGGATCTCCAACACCGGCTGTCGCGCGCGCGCTTGCCCGATCAGCTCGAGGACGCCGGTTGGAGCTATGGCATGGAGCTGTCCTACCTGCGCGAGCTGGTCCACTACTGGCGCGAGCAATACGACTGGCGCGCGCAGGAACGAGCGCTCAATCGCTTCGATCAGTTCAAGGCGCGGGTGCGCGAGCTCGACCTTTGCTTCATCCACCAGCGCTCCAAAGAGCCCGACGCGTTCCCGCTGCTCATCACGCACGGCTGGCCTGGGTCGGTCTTCGAGTTCCACAAGATCCTCGGGCCGCTGACCGACCCCGTTTCGCACGGCGGCAAGCGCGAGGATGCCTTTCACGTCGTGTGCCCTTCGATGCCCGGCTTCGGCTTCTCCGAAGCGCCGCGCAAGCCCGGCTTCGGCATCCGTCAGGTCGCGGAGACGAACGCCGCGCTGATGGCAGCGCTCGGTTATGACCGCTACGGCGCGCAAGGCGGTGATTGGGGCGCGGCTGCGACCGCCGAGGTCGCGCGCATCGATCCGCAGCACGTGGCGGGCATCCACATGAACATGCTCATGGCGGGCCCGCCGCCGGACGCAACGAGCCCGACCGACGGCGTCGCGCCCGAGGAGCTTGCGTGGCTCGCCGACATGGCGAGCTTCCGCAAGCACGAGGCCGGCTATCAAAGGATCCAGCGCACCAAGCCCCAGACGGTGGGCTACGGGCTCAATGATTCGCCGGTCGGGCTCGCCGCGTGGATCGTCGAGAAGTTCCGCGGCTGGAGCGACTGCAATGGCGACGTCGAGACGCGCTTCACCAAAGACGAGCTGCTCACCAACGTGATGCTCTACTGGGTGACGCAGTCGATCACCTCCTCGATGCGCCTGTACTGCGAGACCGAGCGCGGCCGCACGCCCGGACCTCTGCCCCGTGTCGAGACGCCGACCGCGGCCGCGATCTTTCCGAAGGAGCTCACGAAGACACCGCGCGCGTGGGCCGAGGCCGCGTTCAACCTCAAGCGCTTCACGGTGTTTGCTTCGGGCGGGCACTTCGCCGCGCTCGAAGAGCCCGAAGCCTTGGTCGGCGACATTCGCGCGTTCTTCCGTGAGGTGCGTTTGAAGCTATAAGGCTCGACCATGTCCGAAGCACCTATCGTCCTGCAGAAGTTCTTCCCCGTCTGGGGGCTGCCCGACTTCAGTCCGTTTTGCTTCAAGGCCGAGGTGTACCTGAAGCTCGCTTCGATTCCGTACACGACGGAGCTCGGCGATTCGCGCAAGACGCCCAAGCAGAAGCTGCCCGTGATCCGCGACGGTGCGCGCACGATCGCGGACTCGAGCGCGATCATCGAGCACTTGGAGCGCACGCGAAGCACGCCGCTCGATGTTCATCTGACGGCGCAGCAACGCGCGATCGCGACCGCGGTGCGCTCGATGCTCGAAGAGCACCTCTACTTCGTGATCGTCTACCAGCGCTGGAAAGAAGATCACAACTGGGCGATCTACAAGTCGGTGTTCATCGAGCTCATTGGCAAGCTCGGCGTACCGGGTTTCGTGCGCGGCCTCGTGCTCGGGCAAGTCCGCAAGCAAATGGTCGGCTCGCTGAAAGCCCAAGGCGTCGGGCGGCACAGCCCGGAGGAGATCCGCGCGACGGGCAAGCGCATCTTGGAGTCCGTCTCCGAGCTGTGCGTCGGCCCGTTCTTCTTCGGCGAGCAACCATCGAGCCTCGATGCGACGGTCTATGCGTTTGTCGCGAGCATCGCGGGCGGACCCTTCGAAGGGCCGCTCGAAGACTACGCGCGCAATGACCCGAAGCTGAGCCGCTACTGCGCGCACATGAAAGCGCGCTGCGCGCTCTGAAGCAGGTTGACTCGGCGAAACTGGTGTTAGGTTCGCCGACGATGACGACGCCCAGAGCGCGCTGCTTGCAGAACCTTGCCGTGCTCACAGTGCTCTTGCTTGCGTGCAGTGAGCTCGAGTCGGGCGACATGCGGGTCGCTGACGGTGGTGTCGACGACGCAGGTGACGGTGACGGTGACGGTGACGGTGACGGCGACGGCGACGGTGACCAAGATGGTTCCGTCGGCCTTACGTGCCGCACGAGCTCGGAGTGTGGCGGGCTCGACGGCGTGTGCTTGGAAGGAGTCTGCGACCCGGCGAGCGAGATGTGCGTGCAGGTGCCGCGCGCGGACGGCCTGTCGTGCGGCGACGAGCGCGCCGATGCGTGCAGCGCTGCGGACAGCTGCCAGCAAGGACGCTGCGATGCAAACGACGCGCTGAGCGGAACTGCGTGCGGCGACGTCACCGCGGCGAGCTGCACCGCGCCCGACAGCTGCGATGGCCGAGGTCAGTGCCTTGCGAACCACATGCCCCCGGGCGCGGTGTGCGGCGAGGCTGCGAACGCCTGCTTGGGCGAGCGGCGCTGCGATGGTGAGGGCAGCTGCCGCGACGCGCCGACGATCAACGAGTGTGGCAGCTGCGGCACCGTTGCCGATCACGTGTGCACGGCGGGCACGTGCGGCGCGCGCCTCAGCTCCATCACGGAGACGTTCGTCGGCGTGCCTTCGGGCGAGCTGCCGCGTGGCTGGACTTCGAGCGATGACGGTCAGGGCACGCCCGCAGAATGCGCCGTCGTAGGCGCGCTGCCGGACGAGCGTCGCCTGCGTTGCCAGCTCTCGGAAGCGCCTCGCACCGTCGGCCTCTTGTTCGAAGCACCGTTTGCCACCGGTGGCAGCATCACCTTCGCGTACGAAGGCGATCTCGATGCTCAAAGCAGCGCGCTGCTGCAGATCGACGACGTCGGCGACCACGCGCTCGCCGCGGGCGGCTCGCCGATCACGTTCCCGCTCGAGCCGGGCTCGCAGCTCTTCAACTGGCTCTTCTTCACCAACACCGGCTCGACCGGAACCAAGACGTTCTACATCGACGATGTCGTCTTCGACGGCATCGTGAGCCCCGAGGGCTTCGATGACGCGCTTCCAAGCCCGTTCGAGACCGATGTCGTCGCGGGCTTCGCGATCGATTCGAGCAAGGATCGTTACGGCATCGCGAGCAGCGGCAGCCTGCGCAGCGGCCCCGCCGGCTCGACGCTCACGACGACGATCGAGCTGTCGCGCGACGGCTTCATCGAATTCGCGGTGACGACCGACAGCCAAGCGGGCGATGCGCTGCGCTTCTCGATCGACGGCGAAGAGCAGCAGGCGTGGTCTGGGTCAGCGCCGAATGCCTGGCAGCGCGCGCTCTTCCGCGTCGAGGCGGGCAGCCACGCGCTCGAATGGACGTACGACGATGGCATGCCCGGCGAAGAGGGCATGGACAGCGCGTGGATCGATGACTTCGTCGCCGTGCCTGACAGCTGTCCGTGAGCACGGGATGTCGGCGCAACGCTACCCGGCGTTGACTTCGCGCCCGTGAGAAAGCAGCGTCGCGCGCATGTTCTCACAGGCGTACGAGTCGTTCGGCGCGGGCGTGTTGCAGCTCGCCAAGCAGGCACAACGCCGCGCGCTGCGCGCGAGCCTCAAGCACCACAAAGACAGCCGCGGGCGCGTCACCCCGTACCTCGAGTGCGGCGTCGCGAAGGCGGGCACGCTGGTTTGGCTGCACGGCTTCGCCGACGAGCCGGACTCGTTCTTGCGCGCGGCTCAGTCGCTGGTGCGCAAGTACCGCATCGTCGCGCCTGCGATGCCCGGCTTTGGCGAGGGCTGGCAGGACGAAAACGAGCGGCACACGCTCGAAGGCTACGCAGCGTGGCTGACCGACGTCGTCAGCGACCTCGGCGGCGAGCGCTTTCACTTGATGGGTAACTCGCTCGGCGGTGCCACCGCGATCGCGATCGCCGCCGCGCATCGGCAAGGCCGCATCGCCTCGCTCGTGCCCGTCAACAGCGCGGGCCTCGACCTCGAAGGCGTGCGCTGCGTGAACGACGAGATGCGCGAGGGGCAAAACCTCTTCGCCGTGCGCGACCGCGCCGACTACGAGCGCTTCCTCAAGCGCATCTTCGCGCGCACGCCGTACATACCCGGCCCGATCCGCGCGCACTTGGCGACCAAGCAGCGCGACTCGTCGGCTTGGTATTCGCGCATCGCGAGCGACATGGTGCAGAGCGTTCGGCTCGCGCCGGTCGGCGGCGTTACGAGCACCGCCGAGCTCGCGCGCATCGACGTGCCGACGCTGATCGTCTGGGGTGATCGCGACACGCTCTTTCCGATCGAGCATGCACGAGCGCTCGCGGGCGCGATCCCGAACGCCAAGCTCGAAGTGCTCGAAGGGGTAGGGCACTGCCCGCACCTCGAGAGCGCCGCGCGCCTCGCTCGAGCGTTCGAGCGCTTCGCCGCGTCGATCGAACGCTAAGGGTGAGAGGGAACGCGCACCGTACTGCTGATGCGCGTTCCCTCAAGGTGCAGTGTGCAGGTTGGGATGCAACGAAATCCTAGAAGCCCTTGCTCTCGCAGGTCCAAGGGCTGCCGCAGTACTCGCCGCCCGCCATGAAGTAGGGCTTCCACTGTTCTTCGCCGCAGAACTGCCAGCGCAAGAACGCTGTCCACGGTGAGAGGTTTTCGCGGGCGCACGCGAAGTGATCCGTCCCGTCTTTGATCACGAAGACCGCGGGCGTCGTGATCGCTGCGTAGTCGGCTTCGAACGGCGGGGTGCCCATGTCAGCGTCGCCGCCCAGGATGACCGTCGGCGCGTGGATATCGGCAGCGCCGCAGTCGCCCCGACCTGACATGCAGCCGCCGCAGACCAAGACGTACGCGTTGAGCCGCGGATCCGCGGCCATCGCCATCGTCGTCAGCGCGCCGAGCGAGTGCCCGCCCGCGCCGACCTTGGTGATGTCGAGCTTCTGATGGAACGGGCTGCCCGACACTTCGTTCTGCTCAATGATCCAATCGAGCGCTGCGATCTCGTCTGCACCCGACCCCGAAGAGACTTGGCTGATGACCACGAAACCATGCGACGCGAGGTGATTTAAGTGGTCGACATAGTTGGAAGGTGCAGTGAAGGCGCCAGGGCCCCACGTGAAGATGGGATGCACCATTCCATCTTTGCCGATGTCCTCCGGGTAGAAGACCCAGCTTTCACCCGTAGGTCCGCCATCTTCGATATGGGTGAAAGGATGAGGTCCGCCTTTGAGCGTATCGACCTCGGTCGCCGGAAGGCATGAGCCCGACGTCGGCGCGCCGCCGCCCGAGCCGCCCATCCCGCCGTCACCGCCCACTCCGCCCATTCCACCGCCGCCGACTCCGCCCGCGCCGCCGCTCGCGCCGCCGACTCCGCCCGTCGCGCCACCAGCTCCGCCGATGCCGCCGGTCGCACCGCCGACTCCGCCGGTCGCGCCGCCGACTCCGCCTGCGCCACCGCTGGCGCCGCCGACTCCGCCGGTCGCGCCGCCGGCTCCGCCTCCAGCGTTGCCGCCGTTGGCACCGGTCTCAGCGCAACCGACAAAGGCTGCCGAAAGAATCGCGATGGCCGATGCCCAACATGCGTACCGCTTCATGGTTGCCTCCGCTGATCGGCGTGTTCAGGGGCACTGCCCTTACTCCGCGCGCAACACCACACCCGGCGGCAAACCTAGCTCGCGCACCCTTTCGCGATCCTTTCGCGGTTAAGTCAGAAATCACTCAACGCTCGCGTTTCTCCGCGATCGTCGCCGTTTAGCAAGACCGCGCAGCGGTGTTCGCACTCCCGCCGCAACCGAAAGGGTGGAGGGAGCGCGCGTCGATAGGTCGGCGCGCGCTCCCTCGATTCGGTGTGCGTGTTTGGGGTGACGCCAAACACTGCAGCAGACGAATCGGTCGCGCGCTGGCCGCTCGCGGCCAATCAGTTGCTGCGCTTGGCCAAACGACGAGCGCTCACGTAACGGCGGTCAATTGCACACGATCGAGCGCGACCAGAGCTTGGCGTCGCGGCCGTCACCTTCGACCCAGAACGCGCTGCGCGCGCCGCCGGCTGCGCTGAGCGCCGGCATGCGGATCGTGTCGGACGCGCCCGAGACGTCTTTGATGCGACGCTCGCGCGTCTTGCCGGACGGCTCGACGGTCGAGATCCAAAAGACGACGTTGCCTGCTTTCGCGTGAACGGTGCGGTGCGCGACGAGCACGTTGTCGTTGGCGCAGAGCAGCGTCGCGCCGTTGCGCTCGGCAGCGGTGTCGGAAGACGCGAGCGTCGTCACCTTGCGCGCGACGCCCTGGGCATCGGTCACCGACACCGCGACCTTATCGATCCCCGCATCGTGCAAGAGCCACGTCTGTGCATCGCATGCGATGGCAGCGTGCACCGTGGAGGCGTCCTTCCATTGCAGGATGGCAGGCGCGGCGGTGCCCTTGCCGCGCACGTCCAACGCAGCGCGCATGACGCCCTGCTCGGTGGACCACAGCGCGACGAAGCCGTGACCTGCGGCGGTGATCTCCGCGAAGCCGTCCTGCGCGTAGCTGCCGAGATCCTGCACGGCGCCGACCTTGAGCTCTTCGATATCGATGAAGCTGGCGCGCGCGTGGAGCTTGCCGTTCGCGTCGGGCTCGGCCCACAAGACGGCCATGAACTCGTCGACCAGCGCGGCGCGGGGCGGCGCTGCAAGTCGATCGATCGTCGCGATCTTCGTCAGGCGCGGGCGCGAATCGGTGCCCCAGCGCACCAACATCACGTCGGTCTTGCCCGCGGTCTGGCTGCGCCCGCTGCCCACGGCGTAGATCGCGCGGCCGCGCGAGAGAAAGCGCGTCGGCTCCATCGTCCAAGGCGGGTTGGGCAGCTCGATCGCTTCGCCCGACGCCGAGATCAGCCGCAGCTTGCTCGGCTTCTTCAGCTTGTCGGCGGAGACGATGTGGTTACTGCCCGAGTACGGAATGGGCTCGGCCATCTCGATCGCGTCTTGCGCGCCGAGCGCGACCGGCGCGCCGTCCGGCTTGCACTCATGGGGCTTACCGCGTGCGTCCGCGGCGCGCGGCGCGCTCGCGACGAGCAGGGCGATGCTTGCGAGGACGAGACGCGATGCGGCCGCGCGCGATAGGGCGCTTCCGATCGCACGGACACGTGCGCTCAAGGTCAACGAAACCTCCTGGTTTTGTGCTCGTGCCGCGGGGTGCTGAGCGGCAGTCGAGCCGGCCGAAGCCGGATGCTGAGTCTCGCGGATCGAGAGCAGCGACCAAAAGGCCCGCTGTGCGTCGCCGCCGCACTGTGCAAGAGCCGAACGCGGCGCTGAAGCTGCGTTCTTGCGAGCGTGCGTAGCGCGGTGTACGTCGCGCGGTGCATGCCGCGGTGCGTGCACAGCAAGTAGGGGGACTCGATGCTTCGTAAGATCTCAATCGCCGTGGTCGCGCTGCTCGCGCTCGCGGCCGTCGTAATCGTTCGGCCTGACATCGCGGCCGACACGGTCGATACACAGTACGCAACGCAACACTCGAAGTTCGCGACGCTGCGCGATGGCACGCGCATGCACTACTGGGATCGCGGCCCGAAGGACGCGCCGCCGCTCGTGCTGATCCACGGGTCTTACGACTGCGCGGACACCTGGGAGCTCTGGGCGCCGCAGCTCGAGCGCGACTTTCGCTTGATCGTGCCCGACCTGCCCGCGCACGGGCTCACCGGCAAGACCGTGGTCGACGACTACAGCATCGGGGCGATGGTGGCCTCGGTGCACGGCCTCTTGCAGGAGCTGGGCATTTCACGCGCGAGCCTCGCCGGTAACTCGATGGGCGGCAACGTGAGCTGGCGGTTCGCGCTGGCGCACCCGGAGATGGTCGAGCGCTTGGTGCTGGTCGACGCGAGCGGCTACCCGGGCCGTCGCGACTTGGTCACGCCGCAAGGCAATAACCCCGTCATGAGCTTCTTGAGGCGCTACGGCAATCCAGCGCGCTACGTGCGCGAGGGGCTCGTGAAGGCGGTGGGCGAGGATCACACAGCGTTGATCACGGATGCGCGCGTCGAGCGCTCGGTCGCGCACTTGCGCCGTGCGGGAACGCGCGATGCGCATCGCAAGCGCGCCGCGCAGCGCGCAGCGGATAAAGAACCCTTCGAGCGCATCCCGGAGATCAAGCAGCCGACGCTCGTCATGTGGGGCGACAAAGATGCGCTCATCCCGGTCGAGCACGCTCAGCGCTTCGCGCGCGATCTTCCGAGCGCCAAGCTCGTGATCTACGAAGGCATCGATCACATGCCGCAGCTCGAGAACCCGGAGCGCTCGGTGGCCGACGCAAAGGCGTTCTTGCTCGCACCAGCGGTCGACAAGCCCGTCGATGCAGCGGCGCAGGTCGTGCAGCCGAGCGCGGCGCCCGCGCCGTAAGGTGGGGGCCATGACCGATCACGAGCTGGCCGCGCACGTGCGCGAGAACCGCGCGTATTGGGATGCGCGCGCCGATCAATGGATCGCGTCGGGCGAGCAAGGCTGGCGCGGCGAGCCCAACTGGGGCTGCTGGGAGCTGCCGGAGTCGCAGCTGCAGCTCTTGCCTCGAGACATGTCGGGTATGGCGGCGATCGAGCTGGGCTGCGGCACCGCGTACGTCGCAAGTTGGATGGCACGGCGCGGCGCGAGCGTGGTCGGCATCGACAATTCAGAGCAACAGCTTGCGACTGCGCGCCGGCTCGCGGCCGAGCACGGCGTGCAGCTCACCTTGCTGCACGGCAACGCCGAGGCCGTGCCGTATCCGGATGGCGCGTTCGACTTCGCGATCAGCGAGTACGGCGCCGCGATTTGGTGCGATCCGTTGCTTTGGATCCCGGAGGCGCACCGCTTGCTGAAGCCCGGCGGGGAGCTTGTCTTCCTCGGCAACGCACCGCTCGCGTCGATCTGCACGCCGGTTAACGGAGCGGCCGTCGAAGCGCAGCTGCATCGAAGCTACTTCGACCTGCACCGCCTCGATTGGACGAAGGTCGAGCACGACCCAGGCGGCATGGACTTCAACTTGCCGATCTCGGGCTGGCTGCGGCTGTTTCGTCAGACGGGCTTCGAGGTGCTCGATTACCTCGAGCTGCAAGCGCCGCCCGGCAGAACGACCCGCCACAACACACCGGCGTGGTGGGCCGAGCGCTGGCCCTCCGAGCACGTGTGGAAGCTGCGGCGACGCTGAAGCCGCGCTTGTCTCATAGCCGTATCTATCTATCGATCTTCCGGCGATAGCTGCGGTGGCGGTTGTCGTCTCGAGTTGCGGTAGCTCGCTTCCGGGGGCTTCAGGAAGCACGAAGCAGCTTACGCAGCTGAGCACGAAGCAAGCGCGCGTCGTGTGCGAAGCGGCGGCAGAGCGCCAAGATCTGTGCGCTGCTGCGGGCCGCTGGCAGATCGATCCAGACACCTGCGAGGCCACGGTGGAGAGCTGTCGCGCCCAGGACCCCGGTCCGCAAGTCGACTGCTCGCTGGCACGCTTCGACTTTGGTTCGGATTGCACCGCGACGGTCGATCAGTACCTCACCTG
>WUUC01062809.1_pt1 | contig 18651 bp, 15 predicted proteins | sample 6278441 | NCBI WGS metagenome assembly WUUC01 (sample SAMN13675441, study PRJNA597444) | soil metagenome | isolation source: soil | place: USA: Washington | collected 2017-10 | reverse complement strand
TCGTACGTGTGCCACCGATAACGGCGGTATCCAGCGAAATTTTCATCACCCCCGTCACCCGAAAGTGCGACGGTTACACTGTTGCGCGCGAGCTGACACACGCGGTAGGTCGGAATAGCGGACGAGTCGGCGTAGGGTTCGTCGTACAGATCGGCAAGTTGATCGACGAGATCGAAGTCGTCGGCATCCACCTGCTCGACGCGATGGTTGGTCGCATAGCGCTCGGCAACTCGCTTCGCATACTGCGATTCGTTAAATGCCGGATCGCCGAACGAAATCGAACACGTGTTGACCGGCTCCTTTGAAAGCCCGGCCATCATTGCGACGACGGCGCTCGAATCGACGCCTCCCGAGAGAAAAGCGCCAAGCGGAACCTCCGACATCAGCCGAATCTTGACCGCTTCGCGCAGGCGCCTCAGTAGCTCTTCGCAGGCTTCATGCTCGCTGATATTCGGCAGCGGCTTAAAAGGGACGTTCCAGTATTGCATCGGTTCCGGTAACGCACTTCCCCGCTTGATTTTCAAACTGCAGGCGGGCGGCAGTTTCTGCGCGCTTTTGAACGCAGTACGCGGTTCCGGTACATAACCGTATGAGAAGTAATCCTCGACAGCGAGCGCATCCAGTTCTCGCGGGAATGAAGGATGTGCCAGCAGCGATTTGAGCTCGGAGCCGAACATCAGAAAACCGTCGATCTGCGCGTAGTAAAGGGGCTTGACCCCCAGACGGTCGCGCGCGAGGAAGAGCGTGTCCCGATTACGATCGTAGAGCGCAAAAGCGAACATACCGCGAAACCTGGTGACGCAGTTCTCGCCCCACGCCTCCCATGCATGCACGATGACTTCCGTGTCTGAGCGAGTGCGAAATACGTGTCCCAGTGCAGCCAATTCCGGGACAAGCTCGAGGTAGTTGTAGATTTCGCCGTTGAACGCTACGACGACGCTTCCGTCTTCGTTGTACAGCGGCTGTTGCCCGGAAGAGAGGTCGATGATCGAAAGCCGGCGGTGGCCCAGCGCGACCCCCGGTTCCGAGTGAATGCCGCCCTCGTCCGGGCCCCGATGCAGCTGTGACTCGTTCATGCGTTCGATCAGCGTGCGCCTAGTTTCCCGCCTGCCTCTCATATCAAATATCCCAGTGATCCCGCACATGTTCTTTACGCCGGCACGCTTGCCGGCTGCGCGCGCTCGCGCAAAAGGCGGTTATAGACATTCACATAGGCAGTGACCATTGCACCCAGACTAAAACGCGCCTCAACAACCCGTCTCCCTTCTTCGCCGTGCCGCGTTCGCACCTCAGGATGAGACAAGTAAAAACGGATGGCCTGCGATAACGCCGCGATATCGCTGCGCGGAACGAGACGTCCCGTCACTCCTTGCGCCACCAGTTCCCGGTTACCTCCTACGTCGGTCGCGATGACGGGAAGCCCTGACGCCATCGCTTCGAGAATAGTGTTGGAAATCCCTTCCGCGAGCGAAGGCAACACGAAAACATCGAGGTCGCGGAGGATATCGGCCACATCATCGCGCGCGCCCGGGAGCCAGGCGAACTGAGAGAGGCGTGCTTCACCGAGCAGCACCCTTGCTCTTGCCAACAATGGACCATCGCCGACCATGACGAGGCGCAACCGCTTTTTTGTTTCCGGAACGTTTTCGAGCGACCAGATGAAAGCGCGCACCAGCGTCAGCGGGTCTTTGACTTCTTTCATCCGGCCGACCGTGCCGATGACCACAGCCTCCGGATCGGTGAACCCATGCTTGCGAGGCTCATAATGCATTCGTGGCCGAAACCGCTCGACGTTAACACCGTTATATATCTGTGATATCCGGTTGGCCTCCACCGCAATCGGTCCGCGCAGGTATTTCTCAAGATCGCGAGACAACGCGACGTAGTGATGGATGAATGGTTTGAACGCACGCCGGAGGCACCGATAGCGAAGCCGCTTGCCATCGATGTCGTTCATGTCGCGTCCGTGTTCGCCGTGGATGCGAACGGGTACGCCGGCCGCGAAAGCGGGAACAAGGCTGTCGAGCCCTGCGAGGTTCCGGCTGTGCACAATCGCGGGTTTCTGTTCGCGAAATAATCGGTAGAGCTGCGCGTATATGGACCAGTCGACGCCCTTTTTTTTTCTGAGCGCATGGAGTTGCACGTCGTTGCGCTTGATGCGCTTGCTGAAGTCGGTGAAATCGTCAACGCAGACGATCGCGTGGCGATATTCGGGGATACCGTTGATGAGATTGATGAGCCCGTTTTCGAGACCACCGAAATCCAGCCGATAGATCACGTGAGTGATCAACGGAAGGCTGGATAACAGGTAATCAGTGCGAGCGCCCATCGCTGAAGGTTGTAGAGATATCGATATCAGAGACAAAATCAGTCAACGCGCTGCGGTTTTCGGAAAATATGAGAATCGTCGCCGCATCGTCCTTGCCGTGCAAAAGTTGCGAACTGATTTGCAAAATCTTCGCCCCAATCTGGCTTGCCGTAAATCGACCATTAACCCAATACCAGTGCCAGACGACGAGACGGTGGTTGCTGCTGTCAGTCAGTTCTGTCACATTCAGCGGAATTGGTCGCGAAGCAAAGGTCTCGCCGATCTTTCGCCACACTCGGTCGTCGGGCGATACGACGCCATTTTGCGACGTGATCATTTCTGCGCCCGCTCGCTGATCATGGTAGTAAGCGATGAAGAGTTCGACTCGGTGGCTGCCCTTGCGGTAACTCTGTCTTGCGGCCGAGCGCGCGCCAGGGTAATGCGGCGCGTAGTTGACGTGCGCATTCGCAATCTGCTGCCATCCGTTTTCCGCCCCCGGCGCGATCAATGTCACAGGGTCCGCCTGCCTTGATCGTTCCGAATACGCGGCGAAGGTCGGCGCGGTTGAGAAAATTGCTAGCGCTGCGAAACTTGTCGCAATCATCTTCTGCGGTGTTCGACGGTTCGCCGGACGCGTCCGTGATGCGGCTCCTTGCCTGTCGCGATCAGTAAAGCGGATACCGATGATGAAGAGCGGCGCTATCAGGAGCGCGAAGAAAAACCAGCCGTAAATAAGATGATCGATGCCCGCCGCCAGTTTCATATCGGTTGCATGTCCGATCATAACGATGACATACGCGCGCATGCAGTTTCCGACGATCGGCAGGATTACCGCGGCAATAATCAATATTGCGCGCTTCTTCCAACTCTGGTACGCGAGGTACGCAAAAAGGCAACCCAAGGCAGTAGAAGCGATGAGGTAACGCAATCCACTGCATGCTTCCACCACTGCCCAGCGACCAGTGGGGAGCGACAAGAAGAGTCCTTCACGCTGCACAGGTATCCCGGTCGCATTCAGCAAAAAAACAACCGAATCTGCCGTAAGCTGCATGAGCGCGGGGTTGAGTATTTCTCCGGCCGGCACAGCAAAAAAAAGAAAGATCAGCGGGAAAGCAATCGCGTTCGTCACTTCATATCCGAGAATGGTCCACACCAGCAGCGGTACCATCGCGACAAAAGCGTATTGTTCTAACACTTGAACTTCCACCAGGTGACTGATCAGCCAAACACTGGTCGTGAGCGTCAACAAAACCAGCGGAAGCAGTCGTGGTTCGGGACAAAGCGCCGCTAAAGTATGTCGTTTGAGAATAATGAGGTAAACGCTGATCGGCAGTATGAGAAAGCCGTGAGCGAAGGTTTCGGACCGACGCCAGATCTCGAGTATCGAAAACACAGTGGACCAATAAGAAGTCACAAGCACGCCGACGCAAAAGAAAGTGAGCGCGAGCGCGCTACGCCAATTACTGCTTATTGGCGCGACGTTCATGAGCCGTAGCGGCGCTCGCCCGCGACCGCCGAGTCCCGAGTAAGCACGCGTAATCCCTTCAAGAGGCCGCCCAGCTTGTCAAGGCTCACTCCCCAGCTGTAGTCCGACAAAATACGCTTGCGTGCGCGCACCCCCATTGTCCGGTTCTCCTCCGAGAGCGCGGAGAGTACAAGCGCGACCCATTCGTTACGCTCGTTAGCCGAATAAAGCTCTATACCGACTCGAACGCGGAGGGCGGCGACGGCTTCTCGCGAGGCAATGACCGGCCTTTCCATCGCCATTGCTTCCAGAATTTTGTTCTGGACTCCGCGCGCCACCCTTAGAGGCGCGACCGCGACAGCGGCATACTTGAGATAGGGACGAATGTCCTCTACCTTTCCTGTAATGATGATGCCGGGGATGTCAGCTAGTCTTTGCACCGCCCGCGACGGGCTTGTGCCAGCGATATAAAACCTCGCCTGCGGAAGCCTCCGCTGCACGGCAGGAAACACCTCGTGCGCGAACCACGAAACCGCGTCGACATTGGGCCAGTAGTTCATCGCTCCTGTGAACACCACCACACGCTCGCCGTCGATGTACGGGTTCGGATATTCTCGCGCAGGCGAAAAATAGTCGCAGTCGACTCCGTTGTTGAAATACGTGACTTTGGCTGCGCAATCGGGAAGGAGGCGCCGGAACATTTCTGCTTCGGCTTCGCTCACGAATGTTGTCGAATCGAATTCGCGCGCGACTGCGCGCTCGAACGACAGAAGCTGCTTCCCTTCTCGCCTGTAGACGACAGACAGCGGCCACTTCTTGTTGCGCGAGTACTGCATCCACTTATCCGAATCGACATCGACCATGTCGGCGATACGCCGTGCACCGTTATGATTACGAACGTATTGCGCCATCGGCGAAGAAAACACGACCACATGCCTGATCGTGTGAGTCTCCAATTGTGTGTTCACCCAGGTTTGCAGTCCGCGATCGCGGTAGTACGGGATGCTCAAGGGGTGTCCTGTGGCAAATCCGCTCAGGCATCGCACCTTCGCGAGCGATCGATTGAGGCGCGCGAAATATGTTTCGCCGCAATACTCGCGGACTTTCGTAATGTGGGGTAAATCATCTTTATCGTCGATAAAACTCCCGAGATGAACTTGGTAGCGCTGGCTGAGATAACGCAGTATGTGAAACGAACGAAGCTTGTCTCCCTTGTTTGGAGGATACGGAATCCGATGGCTAAGAAAGAGGAGACGCTGCATCGCCTAACCAAGGTGTTTCGCGATGTGCGGGCCGATGCAATTGGCAAACGCTCGCGGCATTTTGCGCCACAGCTTTATCAATGCCTGGTATTTCGGGTTCAGCGGGCTGACATCCGGCAATTCACCACGCTTGTGTAGGCGGTATTCATACTGCAAGGGCTCAGGCGTAAAACCCCAGTTCTTCTTGAAATCGTACGATCCGGTTCCGCGCTTGCTTCGGCCATAGTCGAAGACGCGTACGCCTCTTTCGCAGGCACTCCGCATCAATTCCCAATACATGAAGTCGTTTCCGGCAACTGCCCGTGCTTGCGCCAGGCTTCCACCGTAGTACGGCAGAACCTGGTCGCGAAAATAGAAACTCATCACGCTCGCAACAAGGCTTCCGCTCTTTGTCACCGTCATCACCTCGCAGCGCTCACCAAACACTTGCAGCAGCATCCGAAAATAGCGCCTTGAAAAGACTGGCGTGCCCAAACGGTGGACACTGTCCGAGTAGACGGCAAAAAAGCGCTTCTCGTCTTTGTCCAACTCCGCGCTCAAGCCCGCTGCAATCCCTTTGCGCACCATCGCGCGCTGCTTACGCGGGATTTCTAGCAAGTTTCGTTCAGGATCAGAGTCGAGCTCTTTACGGAAAGTGACGTACAGATCTTTCGTCTGCCAATCGTCGTGCCGGCGGTTGATGCTGCGGTATTCCAGATGCGCAACGCCCAAGCTTCGCGCTAACTGCCACGCCACGTCATCGAGCGCCTGTTTGGCCGCTTCGTCATCCCCTGCAGGTCCGCCATAGACGCAAAATGGCAGCGACGACAACGAGTGCCCGAACAAGCGGCTGTTGATTTCTGCAAGCGGCAGGATTGCCGCGATGTTTCCCTCGCGTTCGGCGAAGAGAAAATGCGTGCGATGCCCAAAGGCCATTTCGATCACCGTTTTCCATCCGGCAAGATGAAAAAAGGTGGCTTCGTCACAGCTGTGAACAAACGCATCCCAGCGCGCGAAGTCGGCTTTCTCTAGCGTGCGGACCTTATAGTCCGCCGGGCGCAATTCCGCTTGTCGCTGAAGAGCGAGGTTCACTTCGAATCTTTCAGAAAAATATCGTCCATTCGGCGCCAATGGAAATCAGCAAGCAGCCTCTCAAGGCGTCGCTCCATTCGCCTCAGGTTCACGTAGTGGCGAAATCGTGTCTTAAGCGTTATTCCAGCCGGGCGTGGCTGCTCAGAGTCGAATTCCCACGGATGGAAATAAAAAACGCATGATTGTTTCTCGTGATAATTCACATGACGGATCAACGAGCGCGAAAGCGCGTACGGAAAAAGACGGAAGTAGCCGCCACCGCCTGCCGGCCAGTTACGCGAAAATGCGCTGACAGTCGTAATGGGGATTTCGACAAATCGCGTGTGCGCCTTGAACGCGAACCGAGGCGCATCGGGAACGCCGTAATGGTCATGACGTATTGGATAGACACTCGAGCTATATCGGTATCCGGCACTACTTAACGATTCGAGCGCCCACCAGTTTCGTTTGCCGATCGAAAAGCTAGGTGCGCGATAGCCTTTCACCTCAACGCCTCCCACATCTTGGAGCAAGCCTTTCGCGCGAACCACATCCTGACGAAATTCATTCGGGGTCATGTCGCTGGCTCGCTGGTGCGCATAACCATGGCTCGCCAGCTCATGCCCCGCCGCGACGATGCGGCGAACGATTTGTGGATGGCGTTCGGCTATCCAGCCTAGAGTGAAGAAAGTCGCGGAAGCATCGTGCCGCGCCAGAAGCTCAAGGATTCGATCGACGTTCCGCGCAACGCGGGACGGATACCGGTCCCATTCCTCGCGCCGGATAACCGATGAAAATGCAGAGACTTGGAAGTAGTCTTCGACGTCTATCGTCATCGCGTTGGCGATCGCGTTCATGCGTCGTCATGCGCTCTCGCGCTGTTGCCCCTTTACGAACCAGTCGCGTAACACCGCCGCGATACGCGTTGCCGCCTTGCCATCCCAGTATTCCGGAATCCTGCCCACCTTGCCCCCCGTCTTCATTACATCGTCGAAAATCTCGAGAATCCGCTTGGGATCGCTGCCGGCAATCGTATTTGTTCCCTCGTCGATCGTAATGGGACGCTCGGTGTTATCCCGAAGCGTTATGCAAGACACGCCGAGCGCGGTCGTTTCTTCCTGCATTCCGCCGGAATCCGTGAGAACTACGCGCGCTTGTTTCATGAGGCCAAGCATCGCGAGGTAGTCCAACGGTGAAGCGTAAAGAACTTGGGCCTCGGCCAGTATTGTGCTGAGTTTGAAAGCGGCAATGCGCTCTGCGGTCCGTGGATGTACCGGGAATATCAACGGGAGCCGCGAGCTCATTTCGGCCACGGCTTCCAGGATGCCGCGCAGAGTGCTCTCCCTATCGACGTTGGAAGGGCGGTGGAGAGTCAGGACGCCGTAGCCGTGAGCAGAAAAAAAAGCGCTCGGCGCTCCGAGTCCTCTGAACGTAGTGGAGGCCGGTGTCGCACGCTTCAGGCAATGGTGAAGCGTATCAATCATCACATTGCCGACGAAGTGAATTCGCTCGGCAGCGATTCCCTCACGAAGCAGATTGTCGCGCCCGCTCGGCTCGGTCGTGAACAGCAGGTCGGATATCTGGTCGGTCAGCACACGGTTCACTTCTTCCGGCATCGCCCGGTCGTAGCTTCGAAGTCCGGCTTCGACATGGATCACCGGCACCTGCTTTTTTGTTGCAACAAGCGCACAGGCTAAAGTCGAATTCACGTCGCCGACGACCAGCACGGCATCCGCCCGCTGGTGCTCAAGTACTGGCTCGAACCGACGCATCACTTCTGCTGTTTGGAAGGCGTGGCTGCCGGATTTGACTTCAAGGTTGACGTCCGGATCGCTGATTCCGAGCGCCCGGAAATGCTGGTCGTTCATCGCTGCATCGTAATGCTGGCCGGTATGCACCAAGTAGATTCTGAACGTGCTGGCGTTCAGCGCAGCAATCACCGGCGCGATCTTCATCAAGTTAGGGCGTGCGCCTACGACGCACACTATCGTGGCCAGGAAGCTCACGCCTAGCGACGTTCTTTTCGGATTCCGCGTGTTCTCGCGAAGGCGAGAATTTCCCGCGAAAGATTGAGCACCGAAACGAGCGACTTCTCCATCTGACTGACTCGCTCGTCGAGCCGGTTGAGCTGGCTGCTTCCGTACGAGGCGGCCCCATTCTCGGGAATCGCCTTTTCGATATCTTCGTTCGCTGCGCCACCCGGCGTGAATTCGCGCTGCAGATCGACCACGACTTCGTTGACTTCCGGCACATCGAAGGCGTGTTTCTCCTCGAGGTATCCCATCAACATCAGTCGGTCACAGACGGTGTTGATCCGGCGTGGGATGCCGCCGGTATAGTCGTAGATTGCTGCATGCGCGCCGTCGCTGAAAGACGGATCACCGCTCCATCCGGCGGTATGGAGTCGATGCTCAATGTAAGAGCGCGTGTCGGCCGCGTCCATTGGGCCCAAATGATAAGAAGCGATGACGCGTTGCCGCAGCTGCTGCATGCCTTCGCCTTGCAGCGTTTGTCTGAATTCGGGCTGTCCCAGGAGAAAGCTCTGCATCAACGACTTTTCACCTATCTGAAAATTTGACAACATGCGCAACTCTTCGACTGCGCGCTGCGTCAAGTTTTGAGCTTCGTCGACAACAAGCAACGCGCGCTTTCCCTGCTTGTGGCACGCCAGCAAGAACCCTTCCAGTTTTTTCAAAAGTACGGCTTTGCTGACTTCTTCGTGCGCGAGCCCGAATGACGCCGCGACCAGACGAAGAATCTCATCCGCGTCAAGTTGCGTAGAGACGAGCTGCGCTCCGACGACGTTGTCACGCTCCAGTTTCAAAAATAGATTGCGTACCAGTGTCGTTTTTCCCGCACCGACCTCTCCCGTGATCACGATGAATCCTTCGCCCTGATGCAGCCCGTATTCCAGGTACGACATCGCCCGCTTATGGCCGCGGCTGCCGAAGTAAAAGTTCGGGTCCGGGTTGAGTTGGAACGGCTTAACGGTGAGTTTGTAGAACGATTCGTACATACCCTAGCGGTAGACGATACCCAGAAAACCGGTGATCGCGTTCTCCTTGAATTCGGCGTTGCTGTCGTTGGACTCGCGCTCGTTGCGGCGGTAGAAAATTCCTGCTGCGACGTTGCTCGAAATATCCCTCAAAACTCCGGTGCTGAAAAAGAAAATATCATCGCTGCGCTCAATGCCCGAGAAATCGACATTGCTGAAAGCGACGTCGGTGTTGACTCGAGTACGCGGAGCAAACCGCCATACCCACGTCGCTCCGAAGCCTGTTTCATCGATCTGGTCGGCGAACGCAAAATCGCCGCCGCCGAACACCCGGGAAAGTCCATCGGAAAATGAATCTCGCTCCTGATCGAACGCGCTGAAAGTCACGGTGTTCTTGGGCAGATTGACTGTCACCAACAATTGCAAACGCTCTTCGAGAAAGACTTCGTTCGTAAAGAAGTTTTGCGCAGTCGTGAAGTTTGTCGGTAAAGCGTTCGTGGCAATGAAGTTACGCACCGCCTGGGCGCGCGCGGCTGGATCCGGAATCGTCACCGCGAACAGAGAGTCGAGAAAAGTCGCGGTACTTGGAGTAGCGGGGAAAAAGAAGCTTTGCTGCGTACTGGTGATTTCTTCGGTGTAATTGAGATTCCAGACGGTGCGCCTGGTCCGGTGGTTCAAATCGAGAAATGCCGTATTGCCGAAGAAACGCTCGCCCACGCGCCCTTCGAGCTGTGTGCGAGGCGTCGGTGCCCAGCTTGCCCCGACGCTGTAGAAACCGCCGCTTGGATCTTCACCGGTTGTTAAAAAATCATTGTCTTCGTGCCCGACTCGAGCAAGAAGATTGACGCGCGACGTGACCGGATAGCGAAGATTGCCCGCTATCGTTTCGCGCGTAAAGTCGATGTCGTTATCGTCTATCGTCTGCGTCTCGTTGAAGTACTCGATACCGAAACCAGTCTGGAAGCGACGCCCGCTATCCACTCGCAGATCCACGCGCCGCAAGTCTCCATTACCCGTGATGTTCTGATCGCTATCGTACAAGCCGTACGTGTAGCGCGCCTCGTAGACCAACAAGCTTCCGAGATCGCGCCGGACAAAAGGGCTCACGCGGAATGCTTTGACGTCTGCGCGGTTGCCCGTATCGTTAGTGTTGTCCCGCGCAATCGGACCAAGGATCGATGCGTTCTGCTGGAAGATTGAAGCGCTTGCGTCGGTGAAAAAAAAGTCTTCAACCCATTCGGCAGTGCCGTTAGCGGTCAGGAATTGATTCAGCTCGCGGTCGCGGTCTTCGCCAGAATCGGCAAGGAGTTCTAGCCCATAGTCGGCGAAAAAGCGCAAGCGGGCGGATGTGTAGTCTGCGCTTACGCCGGGTCGGAAGCCGGCAATGAACGCGCTCTCTTCATCTTCCGACGATAGACCATTGTTGTCGGTGTAAGTCCCCGTGAAATCGGTTCGCGGCGTGATTCTCCAGTCGGCGTGACCAAAGCCGGAAAACGTCATAAAGCAAAGGGGAATGAGTCCCTTAGAAAGTTTGCGCGGCAGGCGCGAATTCATGATCCATAACCACCAACGTAGCCGTAAGAATCAGCACCGGAATACACCTTACTCTTGTTGAGCAGCAGACTGATGAGCTCGCAGGATTCGATTTGCTGGAGCGCCTCACGCAATGCTTCCTGTGCCGTCCTTTGCGCTTCAACGACCATCACGATCTGGCCGACCCTACCGGCTAATACGCGAGACTCCGTCGTTGCAAGCAGCGGAGGCGAATCGAAAATTACGATGCGGTCGCTGTAGCGGCTGGCGAGCTCTTGTAACAGGCGGCTCATCGCCTCGGACGCCAGCAGTTCCGTGGCGTGACGATGTCCGCGTCCCGCCGGAAGTACTGTGAGCTTCTCGACGTTGGTCTTGATAATCACGTCGCTTAGGGTCAGCGACGAGTCGAGAAGCACGTCAAGCAGACCTGGATCGGCGTCAAGGCCAAGATAACCGGGCAACGAGGGCTTTGCAACGTCGGCATCGACAAGGAGCACGCGGTGATCCATCTCCATGGCGATGCTCATCGCGAGGTTGATCGAGCAGAAACTCTTACCTTCCCCGGGAAAAGTGCTCGTCACCATGATGAGATTGCGGTTGCGGCCCGCAGGAAACGTACCCTGGAAGGCGTTCATGATAAGCGGTCGCTTGATTATCCGGAATTCTTCGGCGATCTGCGATTTTGCATCGTCCGGAGTGATCATTCCGGCGTTCCGCAGTCTCGAAAGGTTTATTTCGCACTGACGTGGAGCTCGCTTTGGCTCTAGTCCGGGCGACCGAACATATTCGCGGTTCATTTCCCGGGTAGTTGCTCGCTCGACAAGTGTCTCGGCGCGCATAACCGGGTCAGCTCTGGGAACTTCCCCAAGCTTGGTGACGGCTTTCTCGATCAGGCTCACTATAGACCCCCTTACGCGGTACGCGTCGCAATCGCCACGAACGCCATCAGAGCGCCATAGGCGCTGAGCAGGCTTGAGAGGGACAAAAGGAATGCGGCTATACCAAAGCGACGGCGGCGCTTTGCCTTGTCGGTCCATATCATCGAAATCGTTCCTAATATCGGTAGGCCCGTGGCTTCAGTAAGTCCACGGCGATCGTTGAACGTCGGTTTGAGTTGGCTGATCAGGAATGCCGCCGCGATGCCCCCGAGGATTCCGGCAAATAAGACAGCCGACATGAGCAGGATCCGGTCAGGTCCGCTTGGATGCGTGGGAACGCTGGGAGGATCGATGATAGTGAAATCGACGACATCGGCTTTGATATCCATGTCGCTGGAAAGCCGTGCCGACTCGCGTTTCTGCAGCAGCTCGTCGTAGTTTTTCTTGTTCACTTCATAATTCCGAGTAAGCTGCGTCAATTCGGCCTCGACCTGCGGAATCGCATCGACTGCCGAGCGAAGCTGCTCGTAACGGTTCTCATATTCGGTAACACGCGTTTGCAGCGCGGCCACTCGGGCTTCTTCGGCGGCAAGCGAAACGGTCAGTTGCTGGTGAATGATGTTCTGCATCTGCCCGCCCGCTGAACTTGCGGCCGGTAGTAGCTTCGCCATTTCCTGCTTCCGCTGCTCTTCGAGTTGTTCCAGGATGCGTTTGGTCGCGATGATGTCAGGATGGATTTCGGTGTAAGTCGTGCGCAGCTGATCGAGATTCTTATAAAGCGCCGCGATCCGCGTATCGAGCTCGGTGGTTATAGCTGCGACGGGGCCCGCGGGCACCGGCGTTGACAACAGCACAGGGTCTTCTCCGGACAACTGGTTTCGCAGCGCCGCGCGTGAATTTTGCGCTTCCTTGAGCTCGAGCTTTGCCTCGTTGAGCGCGATCTGCGCCTGTGAAAGCCGCTCGAAATATCCCTGTCCCTGTTCCGGCATTTTGCCAACGTTACGGCGCTTGAAATCCTTCAGCGCATTTTCCGCGTCAGTCAATTTCCTTTCGTATTCCCCCAGCTGTTCCTCGAGAAATTTGCGCGCGTTTTCGGCGTCCTTGCGTTTGTTTCCCACGCTGCCTTCAACGAAAATCGTCAGAAAAGACTGCACGACTTCCTTCGCGGTCGATGCATCGCTGTGCGAGTACGTCATGGTGTACAAGTTCTCCGCGCCGGCGCTAGCGATCACCGTGTTCTTCGCCATTGCGTTTACCAGCGCTTCCATTTGTTCCGGCGTCTTGGCGTTGACATCGAGGTCAGCCATCCGCAGCACCCGCTCGATGTTCGGACGGCTGATTAGCGTACGGCTCATTACCTGAATCTGTTGGTTTACGTTGGGCTGCACCGTCATTGACGATAGCAGCGGCTTAAGCATGCTTTCAGTGTCGACGTATACTCGCGCACGCGCTTCGTACGTATCTGGAAGCAGAAAAACGACGATCCAGCCGATAAGGCAGATCAGCCATGCGACGGTCAGGCCTAGCCAGCGATGCTGCCAGATTCCCCGTAGGTAAGAAACGAACTGCCCAGCGATTTCGTGCATACGCTCGTCCCTGGAAAGGCCGTGCGGCCGATGCTAGAAGAAACCTTCTGGGATTACGAGCACGTCGCCTGGACGCATCTCGACATTCGCAGACAAATCACCATCTCTTAGCAAATCTTCGAGCCGGACGCTGTATTGCTGGTTTCCTTCCGAAGTGCGAAGGATGCTGGCCCTGTTACCTGCGGCAAATTCGGTCACGCCGCCGACCGCAATCATGACGTCCATCAGGGTCATTTTTTCGCGGTAAGGCAGCGACTGGGGCCGGGCCGCCTGGCCGATGACGCGAATCTGCTCGCTGAACGGGCCAACGAAACTAGTCACGATCACCGTCACAACCGGATCTTGAATGTATTTCGCGAGCGCCTTTTCGCTATCGCGGGCAAGTTGCGAAGGGGTTTTTCCGGCGGCAACGAGGTCCTCAACGAGCGGCGTTGTCATTTTGCCATCAGGCCTTACCGGAACTGCCCCGGAAAGCTCCGGATTCCGCCAGACGATCAAGTTGATCTGGTCGCCGGGGCCGATCACATAGTCGCGCATTTCTACAGTCGTGGCGGCGGGCGCAGGAGGATATTTCGGACCGGTTGAGCACGCGATAAGCGTGAACACGGGCACGAAACCGAGACATAACTTCATCGTTGTTTTCATCTCTACTCCCCTGATAAGTTGGATGAAGGCGACGATTTCCCCGATTTGAGCCACGGGTACTATACGCTCAAAACCCATCGCCGACGCGCGAGAGGAGCAAAGTCCGTGCCCTTCATCAACGTGCGCCCTGACCCCATAGCACGACCCGGATCGTGTCGATGAGAATCATGATGTCTAAAAACAGGCCATGATTTTTGACGTAGTAAAGGTCGTACTGGAGCTTCTCTATGGCATCGTCCAATGATGCGCCGTACGGATATCGAACCTGCGCCCAGCCCGTCAGCCCCGGCTTGATGCTGTGCCTTGCGGCGTAATACGGGATCTGAGCGACCAGTTGCTCCACAAAGAACGGCCGTTCCGGGCGCGGCCCAACGAAGCTCATATCTCCGTACAGCACATTGAAGATCTGCGGCAGTTCGTCGATTCTGAGCTTCCGTATTACCCTTCCGACTTTGGTCGTGCGGTCATCATCTTTTTTCGCCCACTGGGGCGCGCCATTGCGCTCCGCGTCGGTTCTCATACTGCGGAACTTGAAAATTTTGAACGGCTTTCCTCCCTGCCCAATACGTTCCTGGCGATAGAGAATCGGACCGCCGCTCTCGAGGTAGATGCACAAGACCGTGAAGAGCATGATCGGTAGCGCAGCGAACAATAGCAGGCTGCTGACGAGAATATCGAATACACGTTTCCTCGTATCGCGCAGCAGACCCTGGCGAAAACCCTCGCCCAATACCATCCAACTGGTATTGAGCGCGTCCAGCCGCAGCTGGCCGCACTCTCGCTCGTAGAAGCTAGAGAGCTCGGTAACCCGAACGCCTTGGAGGCGGCATTCGAGGAGCTGCTGCACCGGTAATCCGCCGCCGCGGCGGTCTCGCACCGCGATCACGATCTCATCGACCCGATATTTGTTGACTGCGCGCATAAGAGATTCTTCTTCAGGAAGAATGCGGGACGGTGAAACGTGATGCTGAGTCGCGAGCAACGGCAGGTAACCGACGACTCGAAACTTGTTGGCAGGGCCGTTCGTACGCGCGATTTCTTCGACGTTGATGGCGCGCGTCCCAGTGCCGAGCACGAGTATTCGTGGCTGAAGTATGCCGAGACTGGTCCACTGGCTGAACGCGCTTCGCAACGCAACGATCGCTGCAAAGCCGAGAACGAGCGCTATTCCGAATACGCCACGGCCGATAAAGAGTGTGGGCACCACATAGAACACCATGCTCATCAGCGCGAATCCGACAAGGAAGCTGGCGACGAGGCGGAGCATGAGCCCGCGCATGTTTTCCCTGAGATTGGCTTGATAAAGGCCGAACACTCCCATCGTCATCACCAGGAAGAACGCGAGGTTGGCCGCCTTCGGCCAAAGAGGGTCGAGCGATTCGTAGACCTCGGCTTCCGGGAAGCGTATCCAGGCAGCGAAGTAAACGGCCGCCATGAAAATCGCCGCCTCGGTAACGACAAGGAGCAGCATGCCGGTCGGAACAAAATGATTAAAAATCCGAATCATGAATTGCGATCCCGCGATGAACTCCACGGTTTTAGCAACTTCGGTTCCAATCAAGGGAGCGAACGAATAAGCGACGGGCATGGCCGCGCGCGACCTTACTCAGGATCGCGTCGCTTTGCTGCTGAATTGTCAGCAGAATCGCCAGGATTCTTACAATTTTCCGCGCAGCCGCGGCTCACGCGACGCCGCGACTAGCGCGGGTTAGCGACGTGTTGCGACGAACCGCTGCAGGCGCTCCATCCCTTCCGTCAGTTTGTCCAATGACGCGGTGTACGCGAATCTGACATGTTCTCTCGCCTTGTGGCGTCCGAAATCTCCACCGGGAGTAATCGCCACCCCCGCACGCTCTAGCAGCTCCTTGCAAAACGAAGCGCTGTCTCGAGCGAACTGGCTGCTTTCGGCGTAAACGTAGAACGCGCCGTCGGGTTCATGCGGAATGTCAAATCCAATCTCGCGTAATGCCGGGACAATCATGTCACGACGCCGGCGAAATTCTGCCCGACGCTCTTCCAAAATCGCCCGCGTTTCCGGAAGAAACGCCGCGAGCGCGGCGCGCTGCGCAACGGTCGAGCTCGCGAGAAACAGATTCTGCATGAGGCTTTCCAGCGGCTGCGCGTACTGCTCCGGCACGACCAGCCACCCCAGCCGCCAGCCCGTCATGCCGAAGTACTTTGAAAAACTGTTGATCACGACGACTCCATCGCCGAGGGCGGTTTGGACGTCGCCTCGATAGGTAAGACCGTGATAAATCTCATCGGCGATCACAACACCGCCGCGGGAATGAACAAAGCGCGCGATCGAATCAAACGCGACTGTGTCGGTTATCGCTCCTGTCGGATTCGACGGCGAAGCGATGATGAGTGCACGGGTTTTTTGGTTCCATCGTTGGCGCAGCATGTCCGCGCTTACGGCGTATCGCGCTTTCGCATCAAGCGCGATTGCGACTGCGTTCCCGCCCATCAACTCGACGATGTGGCGATAGCAGGGATAGCCGGGGTCGGTAACGAGTACCTCATCGCCCGATGTCACGAGCGCGGCGATGACCACCGTGAGAGCGCCGGACGCACCGGGCGTGACGATGACTCGACGAGGCGATACGTCGACGCGATATCGCTCGGCGTAGTAATCCGCGATCGCCTCGCGCAGCTGCGGAATACCAGCGGCCTGCGCGTACGGCACGTGGCCAGCAGCAACTGCGCGAGTCGCAGCTTCAACGACGGGAGCAGGCGTTGGAAAGTCGGGCTCACCGATTTCCATGTGGATGATGGAGCGACCCGCTGCTTCGAGCTCACGCGCCCGGGCGAGAATCTCCATGACCTGGAATGGATTGATCGATTTGCGAACCATGGACCGAGCGTAGAACCGCGTCCCGCCTGCCCTTCCAGAACGGAAGAACCGATGAGCGATTGTAGCAGGAGCCTTATACCGCTCAGCGTTTCAGGCGACAGCTCTGACGCGAGCATTGGGGAAAAATATTGCCGCGCTTCATGCGCAGTGCTATACCTTTGGCCTGCGGGTTCAATCTATGCGCAACTTCTTTCTCGTCCTTTGCGTTGCCGCGGTTCTCACCGGCTGCGCCGCGAGCCGCACGTACACTGCCACAGAAAGCGGCCGACCATTTCCCAAGCTGACAAAAATCCTGCTTCTGCCTCCCGAAGTGCGGATGCAGGAGGTTTCCGCCGGGGGAATCGCTGAGCTGGTCGACGAATGGAGCAAGAAAGCAAACGAGAATCTGGTGCTCGCGCTCAAGGAGCAGGTGAGCGAAAAACAGATGTTCGACATCGTCGAGATGCCGCCGCTGTCTGATGCGGAGCAGGAGATCGTCGAGCAGCACACTGCGATGTACGAAGTCGTCGCGACCAATGTTTATCAGTTTGGAAAACTCAACGACCACTCGTGGAGCGAACGCGCCAAAGACTTGAACTATACGATCGGGCCAGGCTTGCGATTCCTCGCGGAAAAAACCGGCGCGGACGCTGCCCTCTTTTTGGTCGGACTGGACACGGTTTCAAGCGCTGGCAGAAAAGCCATGTTCGTCCTCACCACGATTGTGTTCGGGTTGCCGATCATTCCGCCCGGCGTATCCTACGTTGCGGTGGGGCTCGTCGATTTGCAAAGCGGCAAGCTGTTATGGCAAAGCTACGACTACGGAATCGGCCGCCTCGATTTGCGGGAGCCGCGGGACGCGCGGAGCCTCACCGCTTCCGTCCTGGAAACGTATCCCGATAACGCGCCTGTGCCGAAATGAGATATCTCGTATCCGTTCTGCTGCTCATGCTCGCGATACCCGTGGGGGCAGAAAGCATCACGCCTTATCAGAATGCTGATGCGCTCGCACGCATCTCGGACGAGGAAAGGCGCGTATGGAGCGAAGGCGAAGAATTCGATAAGCAGATAAAGCGGTCTGGACTCATTCACTCAGATCCCGAGCTCACAGGATACGTGCAGCGGGTGATGGACAAACTTTATCCCGAGTTTGATGGCAAGATTCGCGTTCAAATTATCAAGTCGCCGCATCTCAACGCCTTTGCGCTGCCGAACGGCAGCATCTACATCAACCAAGGGCTGCTATCGCGCTTCCAGAATGAGGCGCAGCTTGCAACGGTGCTCGCTCACGAAGGCACCCACTTCACGCATCGCCATAGCTTTCATCTTCAGCGAACCGTCAAGAGTGCAAGCCTCATCAATCTCGTGACGACGCTCATGGGGCTGCCGCAAATGGTCGATCTTGTCATTATTTCGGCAGTGCTTGGCTATAACCGCGAGCTCGAGACCGAAGCGGACAACGAGGGCTATAAGCGTCTCGTCGCAGCCGGCTACAACGTTCACGAGACTCACAAGGTCTTCGAGCATCTCATTCGCGAACTCAAGGCAGCCGACGTCAAGGAGCCGTTTTTCTTTTCAACGCACCCCAAGCTGCAGGATCGCGTCGACAACTTCAAGAAGTTAAGCGAGGGCACACCCGAAGGCGGTATCACTCGCAGGTCGGAGTACGTGGAAGAGATGACCGATTTGCGCATTGCGAATCTTCAGAACGAGCTGACTTTCGGTCGCGGAAAACATATTCTGCTCGCGCTGTGCGAGGAAGAACGGCGCGCCGATTACCCGCCGTCGGTGCACTACTTCCTCGGGGAGGCTTACCGCATCCGAAATGCTCAAGGCGACGAAATCTCGGCTGAAATCGAATATCTCAAAGCGATCGAGGAGGTGCCGGATTTTGCACCGAGTTACCGTGCGCTCGGCGTGCTGTACCTTAAGCAGAACGCTTACGCCGAAGCTGTTCCTCTTTTCGAGAAATATCTTTCGCTCGCTCCCCAGGCGAACGACAGGCAGTACGTCGAGCACTATCTCAAGCGTGCAAAAAGCGGTGGAGCGCAGTGAATCGTAAGGAGGAGAGATGAGGAGTGAAATTAGGCGTCTTC
>WUUC01016880.1_pt1 | contig 18652 bp, 18 predicted proteins | sample 6278441 | NCBI WGS metagenome assembly WUUC01 (sample SAMN13675441, study PRJNA597444) | soil metagenome | isolation source: soil | place: USA: Washington | collected 2017-10 | reverse complement strand
TATCAGGCGGCAGCCTGGGAAGAAATTTCGCCTGCGCAGGATTTTCAAGGAGAACTCTTTGATTATCAGAGAAGTGGCCTCCAATGGCTTTCTTATCTTTATCGCTCGAGATTTTCCGGACTTTTAGCCGATGAGATGGGCCTGGGTAAAACGATTCAAGTGATGGCGTTTTTATCGACGTTGGATTTGCAGAGTCCTGTGTTGATCATCATGCCGGTTTCACTTTTATTTCATTGGAAAAAAGAATTTGAAAAGTTTGTGCCATCGCTCAGTGTTTATCTGCATCGAGGAGAAGGCAGGCTTCAGGAAATAGAAGAGCTCAAAAAACAGAAAGTGATCTTAACCTCCTATGTTCAGCTGAGAATCGACAGGCTATTGTGGGAATCCCTTGATTTTGAGGCGATCATATTAGATGAAGCGCAAGCAATTAAAAATCCTGATGCATTAACAGCGCAGATCAGCTGCCGCTTACGGAGCCGTTTTAAATTGGCAATGACAGGAACTCCTATTGAAAATCAGTATGAAGATTTATGGTCATTATTCAGATTTTTGATGCCAGAACTTTTGGGTGAGAGGAAAGAATCTCCTGTCTTTGAACGGGTGAGAAAAAAAATTCGACCTTTTACTTTAAGAAGAACAAAGCAAGAAGTTGCAATCCAGCTTCCAGAGAAACAAGAACAAATTGTTTGGATCAACTGGGAAGAGCAGCAGCGAGCTTTCTATGATCAATATCTCAAAGAAAAACGATCGGCACTGATCCAGAAAGTGCATGCACACGGGCTCTCTTCTCAGAAAATGGAGATTTTAGAGCTGATCTTAAGACTAAGGCAGATCTGCTGCCATCCACAGCTTGTCACGGGGGAATATACAGGGGAGAGTGCAAAATTTGAGAGGGTCTGCAATGACCTGGAAGAGGCAATTGCCGCAGGTCACAAAGTTTTACTCTATAGCCAATTTACATCGGTATTGGGACTTTTTAAGAAATGGATGGAAGGAAAAGAATACTGTTTTGCTTATCTTGATGGACAGACCAAAGATCGGGAAAAAGCCGTTGCATCCTTTCAAACTGATCGGGAAGTGCAGGTCTTTTTGATGAGCCTCAAAGCCGGTGGTGTAGGACTCAATCTTCAAGCGGCAGATTATGTTTTTCTCTACGACCCGTGGTGGAATGATGCAGTAGAAAGACAGGCGATTGACAGGGCCCATCGGATGGGGCAGAAAAATACGGTTATCGCACGAAAATATCTGGTAGCTGAAAGTATAGAAGAAAAAATTCTTAAACTGCAGGGAAAGAAGCAGTTGCTTTCTCAGAATTTATTAGAATTTGAAGGAGAGGTGCAGCCGGTCAGCTTAGAAGAGCTTTATGCTCTGCTTGAAGTTACTTGAGCATATTGCATTCTAGCAAGTCGATAAAGTCTTGAGCAGAGACAACTTCCTCTCGATAGTTTTTTAAATATGTTATTTGCATTGTGACTGTGTTATCACCATTTTCATAGATACCCAGTAATTGTGCTGAGGTCCATCTCCATTCGAGTTTTAGGGATCCTGGTTCAAAAGTAAGTTTGTGTTCATCGATATTAAATTTTCCTTTCAATTTTTTTGGAATATAAAGTGTGGAATTAAGGATTTGTTTTAATTCTTCTAATTCTTGCGGGAATTTATGTTGAGGAAGGTTAGTTAAATGAATGCGTTTTTCCTCTACAAAATTCAGAGTGAATGCATGTGTTTCAAAATCAAAATGGCAAGACACCGGTTTGCCAAAAACCCGCTGCATGAGATAAGTTCCGAATAACATTTCATCTTGTGGCGATAGCCTAATCTGTGTTTCAAAAAATTGAGCATTCATCAGTGATTCTATTGCTATATACATCTCTTCTTCTTTAGTCAGCTGTCTTACAGGAAGAGATGGCAATGAGGAAGATGTAGTTTCTATCCGAGGAGCAGGTATCGAGGTTTTGACAAGAGAGAGAGGATCTCCAGGCTGGGAAGAGGAATCGAGATCTTCAAAATCATCAAGATTTTTGCGAGGTGGTAAAAGTGAGTCTGGTTGTAAGTTGAATTCTTTCACGTCTGGTTCTAACTTTTTTGTACGAGATTGAGCTTCTTCTTCTGAAGTTTTGGTTGCCACTTTTGAATTTGAGGATCTGTCAAAAGAGTTAAGCAATGAATCAGCTGTTTCTTGTTTTAGTGTTGTAAGCTGGATAAAAACGTTTTCAGTCTCAATTTCTAGACCATAATTCTTTGAAAGGGGACGGGTTAAAAGAGTTAAGGAAAAATCGCTTAAGCTGAAGAGAGGCGACTTATATCTAGATGGATCCCTTGCTATCAACTTTTTGAAAATTTCAGATACAGCCTTATCTGCACGATCAGGGAATACAGGAAAATTGGCAGAATCTTTCCGTGCTTCTACAAAATGTAAATCTAACGAATTCGGTTCTTTTTGGAAGAAAAATATAACTTCTTTTATTGTCATAATAGTATATTTGGTTTTGTTATTATTAATAATAATTATAACATAAATATCAAATTAATACTATAATGAAAATAATGCAGAATTATGCTCTTTCTTCTCTTTGATTATCTTCTTCTATAAGCTCTTGAGCTGCAGCTTTTAAGGTAATCAAGCCTTGCTCAAAGCCGATCTGCTTTAGGAGCTGATCTAAATAATTTAACTCTGTAAGTAATTGATCATTAACCGTTTCTAGTTCAGAAATCCTTTTTAACATCTTTTCTTTTTCCATAATTGCCTCCTTGCTATAAAGTCATAATTTGAGATATGCAAGAAGCATGCCAATGAAAAAGGAGAAAAATATGAAAAGGATTTGTGCAGTGTTAGGCTTAACTCTATTAATGGGTTGTGGAAACAATACTAACAGTGATTGTCCACGTAAGGATAAAAGCTGTGGCAGGAACGATCTAACCAGCCAGGAAAAATCTGTGGCTGAGCAAAAAGAAGTTGCTCAGGAAGCAACCCCTGTTTTAGAGAATATAACTCCTTCAAAATGAAGCAGTTGTCTTTTTAGGAATGGGTCAGGAGTATACTGGCCTATCTCTCCATCTGATCGAATCACTCGATGACAGGGAATAAGGAGTGGGAAGAGATTGCCTCGGCAGATATTGCCGACAGCTCTCGCAGCTCGAGGACTCCCAACAGCTTTTGCCACCTCCTTATAGGAGCAAACCGATCCCCATGGGATTGTCTGTAGAAATCTAAGAACATCCCCCTGAAAAGTATCTCGAGGCAAAGGTAAAGGCAGGGGAATAAATTGACCTTGGGAATAGGCCTGCAGCCAAGTGATAAAGGTCTCGAGCTGGTCTGGAGGGCAAAATTGCGGATCTAGGGAAAAGTCTAAGGCAGAAAAAAGGCTGATTCTCTCAAGAGAACCAGCCTTGAAGTGAACTTGAACCCGGATACCGGGTTTAGTATCGATAATTACCATGCAATAGCAGGATTGATCCTGTTGATCATTTGATCGAGTTGATTGAGTTCTTTCCATTTATCTTCTGAGACAGGTCGTCCGTCATAGAAGTATTCAACTTGAGCAATACCATCGACAAAATATCTAGAGGGGCCGTGTTTGTGGTCGTTTTCCCACACTATTTCTTGAGAAACGAGATTGCCGTCTAGATAGTGGATTTCGAGACCGTTTTTGAGTCCATCTAAATAATGGACGTCAACAGAACGAGCGCCATTTTTGTAGAAGGTCGTCTTGCCGTGGAGCTTGCCTGCAACGTATTCTCGGACTGCAAGCGGCTCGCCGTTTTCATTAAAGCTCTTTTTTTCACCATTGAGGATTCCACGTGTATAATAAGCTGTGCTCTCGGGAGCGCCATTAGCATAAAAGGTGTCTTTTTTTGCGACATAGCCTTCATCAAATTCTTCCCGTGAAAGCAAAATACCCTGGATATTACGAACAACACGCGTGCCTTTGCCTTTCTGAATGCGGGCTTCGACTTCATTCTGACGAGTGAAATATTGGGCATCTACAAGTTCTTTTCCAGCGTATTCTTCTATTGAAAGAGGTGTTCCATCGTTATACCATTTTGTTGAAACAAAACGGGTAGGAGAAAGTTGGACTTCTTCACGGAGCGGCATGCCGGAGACATCATAAACGATCTCTTTAACAAGAGAGCCTTGGTTGTATAGGAAATACGTTTCTATAGTCTGGCTGTGAGGAAATGTATGGGTGCTAGGTCCATGTAAGAGCCCATTTTCATAGGTCGAAGTAATTGTTACGCCATTTTTTAAGGCAGTAACGACTTGACCTGGATATTTTCTTTCTTCGAATTCATCTTTTGAAACGGCATATCCATATTTATGGATGTACCGTGTCGAAACGACGTTGCATTCTTGCTGACTTTTGCAGCATCCAGCAAGTAAAAGACTGAAAAAGCCCAGTAAATAGAGATAGCGGCTCATGGAAAACCTTCCTTTAGAGTATGTTTACGAAATTAGAAATTTTTCAAAAAACAAATGTCTAAGTTTGTGAACACGTTCTATTTTTCATAATAAGCAATCCCGCAACTTTTCCGCTACAGAATGTGTGAGTTTGTGATGTTCTTGCTCGACAACTTCGAAAGCCATAGTCTTGGAAGAGTCTCGATAACAGAGCCGGAAGGTCGCATTTTTGCGGTCTTTGCCTAGTTGATCGCTGGTATAAAGGTCTAAAAGATAAAAATGTTCTAGATAAGGAGATTTCATCCTTTCGATCGTTTGAATAACCGTCGCAATCGGGATATTCTCTTTCAATGTCACTGTCCAGTCTCTTTCGGAAGAAGGAAATGCCGCAAGTTCAGAAAAAACCCTTCCCTTTTTTTTGAGTGGCAGAATGTCATTTAAATTTATTTCCGCAAAATAGACTCGTTGGTGGATATCGAGTTTTAAAAGGAGCCGGGGATGGATCTCGCCCATAACACCGATAGTAATATCTCCGCTTTTAATCTTTGCTTGGCGCCACGGATGGAGCGTGTGAAGATGGGCAGGCTCAAAACTATACCGAGCGATGCGTAGAGTGTCGCAGAGATTCTCAACCATGCCTTTCAAATCGTAAAAATCATAATCTTGAGGCTTGCGCTCAAAATGGTGCTGACGGCTTTTTCCTGTCAGTAGGATGCCAGCACAAGAAGCTTCAAACAATTCACTATTTTCTCGGAAATGGATCCTGCCCACTTCAAATGCGGCCATAGTGTCAACTTGGTGATTGAGATTGTGTTTTACGACTTGGAGCAAACCGCCCATGAGTGAAGTACGCAGTACCGATTGATCGATCGATCGAGGATGGAGCACATGGATAGTGCTGTTTTCAGAAAGTCCTTTTTCCATGGTCAGCTCTGACAAAGCTGGGCTGATGAGATCGCAGGTGACACACTCTTGCAATCCTTGCTGAAGCAAGAGTTCGCGCATCTCTTTTTCTAATCTGTAAAGAGGAGCATCAGCAAGTACTGATCCAGTATAAACAGGGGGCTTGCGGGGAATATTATTATATCCGTAGAGTCGCGCAGCTTCTTCGACGAGATCAATTTCCTGTTGAAGGTCATTTCTATAAGTGGGAACAGTGACTTCTAGAATATCTTGAGAGGTAGTTTTCACTTCCATTTCTAGTCTTTCAAAAAGTGAAGCAGCTTCGCTTAAACTTAAAGAAAAGCCGAGCATTTGATGGAGGCGTGAAAGTCTGCACGGAATCATACGACGTAAAAAAGCATGGTCCCTAACATCAACCAGAGGATGGATCTCTCCGCCGGCGATTTCTTGGATCAGCTGAGCAGCGCGGTCTAAAGCATGGACAACATTTCCACCGTCGATTCCTCGGTCAAAGCGATAAGAGGCATCAGTTTTAAGATCGAGCAGACGGCTGGAGCGCCGGACTAATCCTGCATCGAAAACGGCTGATTCGATCAAAATATTTGTGGTATTTTCGTTAGCAGATGATGTCAATCCTCCCATAATGCCCGCAATAGCTAATGGTTTTTCAGCATCTTGGATCATTAAAGTCTGAGGAGGGATTTCTCGTTTTTTGCTGTCGAGGGTTTCTATAGATAGCGGAGCTTCAGCAGGACCGACGATGATTTTTTCTTTGACCTTATCTAGATCAAAAATATGAAGCGGCTGTCCCAGCTCCCACATGACATAGTTACCAATGTCTACAATATTATTGATGGGCCGCAAGCCGCAAGCTAAGAGCCGTTTTTGAAGCCATTCTGGAGAGGGTCCGACTTTAATTTGGGTCATGACCCGGCAGGCATAGCGGGGGCATAGTTTAGGATCGGTCACTTCGATAGTGATTTTTTTATGGCCGATCTCTTTTAGATGAACGGCAGGACGTTTGGCCTCTGTTTTATAGGCAGCGGCAAGCTCTCTAGCGACTCCTAAAACACTCAAAACATGGCCTAAGTTAGGCGTCAGAGAAATATCAAAAACAGGATCAGTCACATAATTCGAAAAGTCAGTTCCTAAGGGAAGATCGGCAGAGAGTTCAATGATTCCTTCGCCATCTTCAGAGAGGTGGAGCTCTTTTGCAGAGCAAAGCATACCTTCGGATTCGACATCACGCAGTTTGCTTTTTTTGATTTTCCATTTTTTTCCGTCTGCGTCGGTCAGCTCAGCTCCAACACGTGCTAAAGCGATAGTGATTCCGACGCGGCAATTAGAAGCTCCACAGACAATTTGATATTCTGCTGTGCCATCGGTGACTTGAGCGACGCGGAGGCGATCAGCATTGGGATGTTGCTCAGCCTTGAGGACTCTTCCAACAACAATACCTTTAAAAGTAGAGGTCAGTCCTGTAATTTTTTCAACTTCAATTCCCAGAGATGACAACGTATTAGAAATCTCTTGAGCATTTGCTGTAAGGGGTAAAAAATCTTTCAACCATGAGAGAGGGACTTTCATTTAAACATTCCTTCCGGCTAAATTGATAAGAAAATAAGGATACCACATTTGAATACTCCTCTGCAAGAACAGTGGGCAAAAAAAAGTCGTTTTTTGACACAAGCTCTAATTCTTAGTGGAGCTTTGAACATTGGTCTTTTGACGTCTTTTTTTTACTTTGTTGCCCGTGATAAAAAAGAAGCGGTGACTTTTGAACTTCAACCTGTTTCTCAGATCTCTCAGCAACTCTCTAATGCTGAAACGATTGCCAATTTTGCCACAATGTCGTATGGAGAGCTGATCGATCTATTGAATAATCAAGATCCGGTTGAGAAGGGATATAAAAAAAGAGATTTGGCTTTGGCTAGCCTGGCGGCTTTCCATTTTATCAATTTAGAAAAGGCCCTTCATGGCTCTGCATTGCAAAGAAGAATTCTCTCCTATCAACGCAAGGATGGACCCGAGCAAGTCGACATCACGGTCTATCCTGGTTTGACAGAGGATCAGTTTCAGGGAATTATACAGTTCATCAAAACTGAAAAATTTCCTTTCACAACTCAAGGGCTCTTTTTTGAGCTTAAGCAAGCGAAAATGCCTCGCAATCCTTCTCTTCTAGAGGCGTTTTACCTGACTCCTGAATTTACGACCCTCATGACCCTTTTTAACCATGCAGGCATTCCACTTCCGGCCGAGTATGTCATTGAGGTCATTGCTCAAGGAGATTGGGCCCTGGTGGAGCAATTCACTCAAGAGCAAAAACTTTCTCAAGACCTTTCACCGCTCCGCTTAAAAAATCTCCTCTCTAACTATATTCGTTGCAGATCTGTCCTAGCTGCAAAAATTCTTTTAGAATGGGATCGAGACTTTATTCTCAAAAAATTTGAAGATCCCGATTTAATGGCATTTTTGGATCTTTTTTCAGCAAAAACTGGTGCTTTCGAGACTTTTTTAAAAGAGATTATCACCAGTCCTCGTTCTGATGCCGTTTGGAAAAAAGCCGCTGAAAAACTCTATGCCTTTGCTAATCTTCCGTGTCCTGATCCTTATGACCATCACATAACTTTGCAGACATTTGCAAAAGATCAGTTGCCACTCATCACTAAACCTGCTGCGAAACCCACAGTAGCAGCGCCTGCTGCTTTGCCTGTAAAAGGAAAGAGAATGCATATTGTTCAGTCAGGAGAAAATCTTTGGAAAATCGCCCGAAAATATAAGGTGTCGATTGATGCCCTTAGAAAGGCCAACCATCTTGACACAGACAAGCTGCGGCCTGGCAAAGAGCTGATCATCCCTTGAATTTAAAAACAGAGCGGAGCTCTTGCAAGAGGCGCCCAAACCGTTCTTGATGGGAGCCAGCGCTCCTGTAAATAGCAAGGACTTTATACGGAGAAGCTCCAGGCTGCCACTCGACTGGGTGAAGATGGAATTTAGCAGCTAAAAATCAGGTAAAAATCCTACTTCAGACGAAGCTGCGCAGATATTCCCAATTAACGACCAACTTGGAATCCGGGATTTTACAGGAATATCAGAGCTATACTTTTGAATCCAAGCTTGCTGCAGAGATAAAACTTCCATCTGGTCTTCAGGCAATAAAATCGGTTGGAGAGGGACATTTTTTTTTCTGGAATAAAGCTGAAAAGAACCTTTTCCAATTTCAGTTGCAATAACTCCTTTCCATGGTGCATTGTCTAAAACTAAGGCGATATCAGCCTCATTGCGCAAAATTGCTGCATAAGCACGATCGGGACGCAAATGCTTAAAGTCGATTTTTTCAATGGAAAGAAGCGTAGGGACGGCAATCTGGGCGATCGCATGAGTCGTCACTAAGCGGAGAGGGACCTGGCTTTGCGAAGTGATCAGATCCTTAAGCTGCTTAATCCAATTCTCTATGCGGGGGAGCAGAAGTTAACCTTCGGAGGTGAGGCGAAACTGCCTTTTTTCATGAGTGCAGAGCGGAAGGCCAAAAGCTGTCTCGACACGCCGGACTGCTGCGCTGGCTGCACTTTGGCTTAAGTGATTGCAAGCTGCAGATTTGCCTAGGCTTTTCATGAGGGCAGCTCCTATAAAAAGCTCAACGTCGGTAATCCGTAGATTTTTAATGTACTTTCTATTCTTTCAGAACGAAGTTTCATATCTGTCTTATCGATTAAGAGTATCAAATATATCAAAAATACAAATAAATGACAAATTGATATAATCAGATTTTTAAAGGAACATACAATGAAAAACCACAGTGCGATTTTGAATTTTTTTCAATGGATCTGCCGTTTTAATTTTGGGAATTTCGAAAAAGAGGAATTCAAAAAGTTTCTTAGAATGGGCTTAATTTTTGCCCTGATTATCGGAGTTTATTGGACGCTCAGACCTTTAAAAGACGCTGTTTTTATTCAGTTGGTGGGCAAGCTTCATCTTCCTTATGCGAAGACGGTCTCGGTTATCGCGCTTCTGCCTCTCGTGATGTTTTATACAAAACTTTTGGAAAAAACATCCCGTGAGAAGATGTTAAAAATCCTTCCGACCTTTTACGGTATCGCCGTGCTTTTCTTTGCCGCTTGTATGTTTTTTGCCCAAGGATCGCCCGAAGAGCTTGCAGGACGGGCTTCTGCTCTTTCAGTAGCGACAAAAGCTTTAGGATATATCTGGTATGTGTTTGTGGAGAGCTTCGGATCATTAGTTGTGGCTCTCTTTTGGGCTTTTGCTGCTGACACAACCGATCCTACTTCAGCTAAGCGAGGGTTTCCCCTTGTTGTGGCAATCGGACAAATAGGTGGAATTCTTTTCCCCTATGGAATTGGAGGACTGCCTCATCGCCTAGGCCTTTCTACTGATACTCTCTCGATGGTATTTCTGGGTGGGCTCATTTTGCTCATCCTTCCTTTGCTCCGGTATTTTCTCAAAGCGACACCGCCACATCTGATGGCATCCTTTGAAGGAAAGAATGAAAAGACTGTCGAAAAGAAACAAGAACCTGGCTTTTTAGAGGGATTAAAGCTCCTTTTGAAACATCGCTATCTTTTGGGAATTTTTGCTGTCAACTTCATTTATGAAGTCGTTGTAACGATCTTTGACTTTAACTTCAAAGTTGCCGCAAGTTCCCAATATACAGGGGTTGCCTTAAGCCATTATTTAAGCTTGTACGGCTCTAGTGTTAACATTGTCTCATTAGGCTGCCTCTTGCTTGGTATCAGCAATGTCACTCGCTTTTTAGGCGTTGGAGTTGCCTTGGCTGCTATGCCCATTATCGTTGGAGTCGCGCTCGTTGGTTTTTTAAGCATGAATTCATTGACATTCCTCTTCACACTCATGGTCGGATCCAAAGCGATCAACTATGCTCTGAACGGCCCTGCTTTGAAGCAGCTCTACATTCCGACAACACCGGATGTTAAATTTAAAGCGCAAGCTTGGATCGAGACTTTTGGATCCCGTTCATCCAAACAAGCTGGCTCTGTTTTCAATATGTCACTTGCTCCTCTTCAGAAGGGATTGGGAGAACTCGCCGGTAAATCTCGCTACTTGATGCTCAGCGGAGCGATCTGCTTTCCCTTACTGGTGCTATGGTTGATCATCGCTATCTATCTAGGCAGAACATTCAAGAAAGCGATCCATGAGAAGTCAGTGATTTGCTAGGGCGTATCCACATATAGCTAATAGCTTAGATATGGATAAGCTGCAGCCTGGAAAAGAATGGATTATCTCTTGACTTTCTTTTTAAGATTTTCTTCTAATTGATTTATTAGGCTTTTATCAGCTAAAATGGAATAGATAGAGACGATTCTAGCTACTAAGATAGCGACGTAAAATTGGCCGATAATTCCTTGTAAAACAACTATTGTTTGACTGATGTCAAGAAGGGCTGTGATATCTCCATATCCGATCGTGAGCAATGTAATAAAACTAAAATACATTAATTGACAAAGATTACGGCTGTAGGTCACAAAATTCGTATCACGTACGAGCAGATGGAAAGATCCAGGAATAAGATATTCTAGCAGACAGTAAATATAGGCAAAAACAAAGGCGATCATGAAATAAGCGCAGACAACTCCTCTCAAGGTCTCTAAGGTGACTTTAGCACGTCTAATCACATCTGTAAGTGTGGATATTGTGCATAAAGCCATGAATAAGATTGCAAGAGAGATGGTGATGACAAAGATTGTTTCAGAAGGGAAAAAAAGTTCAAACCAACCAAAAAATAAAGTAGGAAAAGCCAAGATCAAGGCGCAGACTCTGACCGAACTATTATGCTTGCCATTAAAAATAGCCGAAAGGAAAGCGACGGTAATAAAAAATTCCCAGAAAATAAGATAGACCAGGCCTTGATTATAGGGGCGAATGGCAAACAAAATGGCAAGAAAGAAAAGTAAATAAGTATAATAACCTTTCGTTATACGTTGGAAAAAATTCTTTAGACTCTTCATGCCCACCTCTTTATTTGGTTATTAGAGGGAAAACTCTTTTTTGTCCATTAGGGGAAATCGATGCCGCCTGGATGCCAAGGATGGCAGCGGGAGATCCGGCGCACGGTAAGCCAGAGTCCTTTAAAGACTCCATACTTTTGCAGAGCTTCTTTTGAGTAGTGGGAGCAGCTTGGATAAAAACGGCAATGGTTCCCGATCATGGGGCCGACTGTCCATTGATAGAGCCAAATAAGCCCTAGGAATATTGACTTCATATAAGATGGAAAAGGTCTCGCATGATCACGATCAAAATCTCGATGAAGATCAAGATGATGATGGTCCACTCAAGACGGGACGAGTGTTGATGGTTCAGTTCATTGCTTAAGATCTCAAACAATTCATGCACTACTCCTAATCTCTTATTAAGGACTTCGACTCTTTTAGTCACGTCCAGGTAATGAGAAGTCCGGCGGTAGAAAGGTTCGAGTTCAGGATAGTTCCAGAAGAACTCAGGCGTATCTAAGATTTCAGAATGGAGGTTAATGAAATTCCTTTCGATGAAAAGCTCACCCATTTTACGGGAGATTTCTCTCCTTGACAGCACAATTTTTCCTTTGGTTGCCAAGTCATCAGGAAGATATTTTGTATTATCGATGGTCTTTTGAATCGTCTCTTCGAAGGTGGTCAGCTTAACAGACTGGGCAAGACCATAAGAGATGGCCAGTTTGGTCAGAGTGTTTTTTGTCTGAAGAATGATTTCATCTTCTTCGATTCTCATATTGTCGCCGTAGCTGAAAGTGAACTCGTCCATTTCAGCTTTGGGGCTAGGATTTCTCTCGAATTCTTTGAGCGACCCTAAAATAGCCAGCTCCTCTTCATCGGTAAATCCCCATAATACAACACAGCCGTACGAGAAATAGAAAATATCGCCTTTAGGCTTTCGGTCTTCCTTGATCAAAATATGCGCGCAATCGCGGAACATCTGAGCTGAGCCGAATTTCTGTAAGGACTGGAAAAGCCGGGGAATATCATAAGCCGCGGCCGTGCAATAAGTGGTACAACGCATCTTATAGGTGACTATAGCCGAGAGGCCGTTTTAAGGGAAGGATAGGGGATGTCCAATGACAAGGAAAGATTTGATCAAGTTCAGTTGATTTCTTTTTTCTGACCCTTTAAGATCGAGAACTCATTTTGCGGGAGTGGCGGAATTGGCAGACGCGCTACTTTGAGGTGGTAGTGAGGAAACTCGTGTGGGTTCGAGTCCCACCTTTCGCAAATCTTATATAATATCTTTTAAATTTTTTTCGAGTTGTTGCAAGAGAGAAGCTAACCCTTTTCTCTTGTGCAACTCTTTAAACGATTTACTCCGAGCCAGCTCCATCATGATATCCCACTGCTCTTCAGAAAGAGGGATAGGAAAGGCTGCTCTGTCATCTAAGGATAAGATTCCTTCATGGGTTAAAAGTTTTAAATAAAAAAGTAATAATAAAGGAGCAGGCTCATCGAACTGAGGCAACTGCTTAAGACATGCTAAGAAAAGAGCATAGAGCAAGGGTGCAGGCTTGCCCGGCATTTGAGAATGCAGGATCATTTGCGCCATCTTGCCCGCTGTTTCTAAATAATCCCACTTTTCTCTCAAAAATAAATTATCAGCGATTAAAGAGCCGTCTTTAAGGAGATAGAGGTCAGAGAGCTTCTTTCGAAAAAATACTTCTATTTGAGAAAAAGGGCTTAGCAGAACCATCCTTTCTGGGGTCTTCACGCCTTTGACCATCAGGCTGATGAGTCCAGCCTCCAGTGTAAATAACGTGATAATGCGATGGGTCTCTTTATAGATCGTAGCCCTTAAGACAATACCTTCGACTCTTTCTTCAGCCATTCACAAGTTTATAAAACTCTACAGGTAAAAAGTCGATCATCAAAGCCCCCTTTCTTTTAAGCATATCTTTTGCTAATATTTCACACCTTTGCACCGATAGCTCAATCGGATAGAGTACCCGGCTTCGAACCGGGTGGTTACAGGTTCAAGTCCTGTTCGGTGCAATGATCTTATCTTGTACACAATCTGAATTTGTTCGTTCCATTCATGACCGCCTAGGCAAAGGCAAGCGGCATGCAGCCCTGCTTTATTCGCAGTGGTTCAAAACGGGTAGCATTGACCCTTCTGCATGGGCAGAGCCGCAAGCTTTACCTCTTGTTGAAGAGATGCTCCAGCTTGTCGAATGGACGCTTCCTTCTATTACATTGCAGCAGCGTGATGGCGATACCAAAAAATTTTTATTAAAATTGTCTGATTGCCTTGAAACGGAATCTGTTCTGATTCCGATGCAAGCAGGTGTGACGCTTTGCATTTCTTCCCAGGTGGGCTGCAAGATGGGGTGTACTTTTTGTGAGACGGGAAGAATGGGGCTTTTAAGATCGCTTTCAGTCAGTGAAATCATTGCCCAGGTTTTTGTCGCGCGGTTTGTTCTAAATTCTCCTGTCCGCAATATTGTTTTTATGGGAATGGGAGAGCCGTTTGACAACTATGAGAATGTTATGCAAGCAATTCAGGTGCTGACAGATTCTGCAGGACTGGGGTTTGGCCCCAGTCGGTTGACAGTATCAACAAGCGGATGTCTGGATGAGATCTATCGGTTTATGGAGGATGCTGATCCAGCAGTGAACCTAGCTGTTTCTATTAATGCTCCAACAGATGAAATTAGAGATCGCATCATGCCAGTCAACCACCAATGGGATCTTGAAGCTCTTAAAAAAGCTTTAGCTCAGTATTGCAAACATCCTCGTAGAGAAATTTTAATTGAATATGTGCTGCTTAAAGATCTCAATGATTCTTTGGAATGTGCTGATCAGCTCGCAGATTTTCTCCAGGGACTCAAAGTCAAAGTGAATTTAATTCCGTATAATTCTCAGAGGAAAAGCCGCTTCCAGCCTCCCGAGGAAGAGAAGCAAGAGGCTTTTGCGAAAAGAATTTTTGAAAAAGGGTATCAAGTTCTTTTGCGTCGTCACAAAGGACGCAGCATTATGGCTGCTTGTGGACAGCTGGGGAATAAAGACCAGAGGAAGGAATGGCGGGCAAAATTGTAATAAGTCTTTTTAAGTCTATTTTATCTACTGAAAATAAGTGATGGCATATAATGTGCAAAAAAGTAAAAAATTATTATTTCTACACGAGGAGCTATCATGGTTGACAAAGCAAAATTTGCCGCACAAGAAGAAGCACTAGGATATCGCCTAACGATTAACGGACGGAATGTTTTTGTGACCGAAGCTATGAAAAATCATGCGATCGAAAAACTTTCTAAACTCGACCGTTTTCATAATCATGTGACAGAACTCCATGTCACACTTGACATCCAAAAACTGGAACATACATGCATTATTGTCATGAAGTTCGATCATTTTAAAGTGAAAGTCGCCTGCAGCAGCAGTGATATGTATGCCTCGATCGATAAAGCTGTTGATAAACTGAAATCTAAAATTTCTCGCTGGAAAAGCCGTATCCAAGACCATCATAAAAAGAGTTTAAAAGTAGTCGATATGGAGGTCAATGTTCTAGGTCGACCTTTTGAAACTGTAGACGATTTCAATGAAGAAATCGAAAGCGAGAATACAAAAGAAGTGGCTGCGGAATACCGTCCTCCTAAAATTATTGGCAATGATAAACGTCCTATGAAGTTTCTCACAGCAGAGGAAGCCGTTATGAAGATGGAACTTTCAGATGATCCCTTCATGATTTTCCGAGGAGAAGAAGACCATAAGCTTAAAGTCATCTACCGTCGCAATGATGGCAATTATGGTCTTATCTTGCCGGAATGAAACAAGTTTACGACAACATCCGTCAGCAATGGGTCGCTGCCACGCCAGAAGAAATCGTGAGGCAGCGATGGAGCCAGAAGATGGTGCAAGTGCTTGGATTTCCTAAAGAACTTCTCGTAATTGAAAGAGAACTTAAAATGCTTCCACATTTAAAACAACATCCTCATCCGCTCCCAACAAGACGGGTCGATCTTTTAAGCTTTGGCAAAGGTGATTCAGAGATTTTTCCTTTACTCTTGATTGAATGTAAAGATGAAGTACTTTCTCAGCAGGCTTTGGACCAAGCAATTGCTTATAATACTTTTGTCCAGGCTTTCTATGTTGCGATCGTCAATGAAGATCAAATTCGTCTTAGATATAACCTAGCTTGTTCGAAGTGCGAGATCAATAGGCTTCCTTCTTTTAAGGAGCTGATGGAGGCTGTCAATGGGTGAAGTGCATTGCCTTTATAAATGGAATGAAAAAAAAGCTAAGCAGTATGAGTCCTGGGTCAAAGCGCATGATCAAAGATTTGTTCTATTTTTAGAAGATAATCCTGAAGCTGTCATTTTACAAACCCCTCATCCTAGAATTCGATGCATTTCTCTATCTGAAAACAACTCACAAGAGACCTTAGAAAAGTTAGTTTGGGAATTTCTTTATCTACCCTTTTCTTTTGAAAACCCAGACAATCCTATTTTGCAGAAAATGGCCAGCGTTCAATCCGAAATTGGGTTCCGGGCCTTTGATTATGCTGATCAAGGATTCCAGCTTCTGCAGAACTTTAAGAGGAATCTTTCATCTCCTGCAAGTTTAGCTAAAGACCTCTATGGCAAGTTTGAAAATATCCCTGCGATCATCTGCGGTGGAGGGCCTTCTCTTGCTTCTGCCTATTCTCAATTAAAACGGCTGCAAGATAGCGCTCTGATCATCGGCTGTGGTGCTGGTGTTGAAGCATTGCTTAAAATGGGGATTAAACCTCATTTTGCAGCCCATGTCGATCCCGCGCCACTCCATCAATTTAGCTCAGCAGAGATTCCTGTTTTTTATCAGCTTCGCACTGCTGCTCCGGTCGTCAAGAAATATAAAGGGCGCCAATTATTAGTCTCTGGCACGGGAAATTTTCCTTTAGAGAGCTGGGTGCAAAAAAAATGGAACTTAGAGCCTGCTTTTGATGGAGGATGGACAGTAGGGACGTTTGGTGTAGCCTTAGCGGTTCATTTAGGATGCAATCCGATCATTCTTACTGGAATCGATCTTGCGACTTCTAAAAGTCAGATCTATGCGCCTGGTGTAAAAACAACTTCAACTGCTGACCAATTTCTTCCCATGAAAAATCGGGATGGGGAATCTGTGCTTAGCCGTGCTGATTGGGTCATGGCAGCCCATTGGTTGGATCAATTCGCCCAAATTCATTCTGATCGCCGTTGGGGAACAATTTCCCGCAAAGGATTAGAAATTCCTTCTATTCCACTCATGGCTTTAGAAAAGATTCCTACAGCTGCTGGAATTTCAAGTTTAGTTCAGCAGGTTTTAGAACAAACCCCCATTCAAGGTGCGCAAGATGTTTGGAAAAAAATCGAAACTAGTTTTCAAAACTCTTTAGAAATCTGTAATAAAATTCTTCGAGAAATGGAAAAGATTTTCCCTCAGAGTCCCACAGAAAATGGAGCTTGCTCGCTGTTAGAGCATGATCTTACCCAAGAAGTTGCCTTTGAGCAGGTCCTCGATTCACTTTGGACCTATTGGAGGCATGTGATCAGCCGTCATAATAACTCAGGGGAATGGGGCCTCTATTTAAATCGCATCCTCTTTTTCCAGTCTCTTTGCGAGAAATTTCATGCCCTTTAGCACGCGGTATCCTGATCTCTTTCTCCATTTGCAATTTACTCCCTTTAAGAAGAAAAGAGGTTCTGGAGATTTACAAGAGGCTCTCCAGTGGAAATCAACACTGGCTTTGGATCAAATTCAGGCTCTTTATGTCTATGGGCTTGGGCTTGGGCATTATGCGACAGTTTTGCTCGATTGGCTGAGCGTTGATATCAGCCGCCATCTGATTTTCTTAGAAGATGACTTGTCTGCTCTCGAGGCCTTTTCACAAATGCCGCAAGCGCAAGAAATCCTTAATCATCCTCAAATTCACCTCCGCTGGGCAGCCTCTTCTCAAGCGTGGGACTTGCTTTTAGAAGAATGTGCAGCTGAATTTTCCTTTGATAAGATTGATGTCTCTGCTCTAAAGGCATATGAAAAACTTCCCCGCTACCGGAAAATTAAGTTAAGCCTTCTTAGAAAAACAGTACTCTGGAATGCTTTGACATCGGAAACAATTTTAAGCCACCTCCTCCATGAAAATATTATTCCAAATTTACGCCGCATTCCTCAATGCTCTTATATCAATCGCTGGAAAGAAGCTTTGAAGGGGACGCCGATCATCATCTGCGGTGCCGGTCCCTCTCTGCAAGAAGTCGCTGAAGATTTACGCAAAGCACAAGACCGCGCATTGATCATCGCCTGCGGTTCTGCTTTATCAGCTTTGTCCCATTTAAAAATTCGGCCCCATTTAGGAATAGCTATCGATCCCAACGGCCGTGAGTTCGACTGCCTCAAAGGCTGCACCTATCGTGATCTGCCGCTTCTTTTTGGAAGCCGGCTCTATCCAAAAGTCTTTGAGTTATTCGACGGGCCTTATGGTTATATCCGCTCAGGAACGGGCGGCCCTCTTGAGAGCCATGTTGAAAAAGAATTAGGCATGGATGATCCATTCTTAGGCTATGATCTGGGAAGAGAAGCTCTTTCGGTGACGACGCTTGCTCTTTCACTTGCCCATGCTTGGGGCTGCAGTCCCATTATTTTTGCAGGCGTCGACTTGGCCTATGCAAGAGAAAAACACTATGCTGAGGGTGTTCCTGCTACTGCCCAATTAAATATGAAAGAAAAGCGCACTGGTGAACAACTGGTCCGCCGCAAGGGAGCTCAAGGACATTTTGTCCTCACACTCATCAAATGGATCATGGAAAGAGATATAATCGATCGGTATGCCAAGAACCATCCTAATGTCGCCTTTTTCAATGTAAGTTCTGAAGGACTGGGATTTAAGCATATTCCTTACCGACCGCTCCAAGAGATAATTAAACAGGCTCCTTGCGATTATAATAAAAAAATCCGCCAGCTTATGCAGCAGACAAAGATCCAAACACCTGCGATAGAAGTCGAGCATATCCTAGCTTCACTTTCCAGCAGTCTTGAGAGATGTTTAGAGATTTTCAAGCTTTTGCAGCAGGAAGAGCCAGAGAGTGGAAAATCAACCCTTTATCAAAGCGATCTCGAAATAGAAATTGCCTATCAGCTGGTCTTAGGATCATCTAAACGGGCATTAGATAAGATGGGATTGAAAAAAAGTCCTCTAGTCCTGGAAGAAAAAAAATGGAAGTTTCTTGAAGAGGCAACTCGTTCTTATTTAACTGCCTTGAAATAGAAAAAAGGCAAAGGAAGATCCTTTACCCTTCGTTGTTTTAAAAGTTGTTTGCAGGCTTATTCAATAATAAGAGTCTTAGCAGTAACAGCGGTTTCACTGGCAGACTCAGCAACA
>WUUC01158864.1_pt1 | contig 18668 bp, 28 predicted proteins | sample 6278441 | NCBI WGS metagenome assembly WUUC01 (sample SAMN13675441, study PRJNA597444) | soil metagenome | isolation source: soil | place: USA: Washington | collected 2017-10 | reverse complement strand
TCGCCGGTGACCGCGCCGGCGAGGCGGACGGTCGCCAGGGTGGCCGACCGAGGAGGGGATGACATGGAAAGCTTCGCCGCACTGCAGGAGATCACCGGGGACTGGACGGCACGGCCGGCCGGCATCGTGCTCGAGGGCATTCTCGGCAGCCGGGCCTACGGCCTGGCCGACGAGAACTCCGACGTCGACCGCCGCGGGGTGTTTTTGGCTCCCAGCGAGGAGTTCTTCGGGCTCGACGATGTACGCGAGACCGCCGACAACCCGTACGCCGACGAGGTGCTCTTCGAGCTGGGCCGGTTCATCCGCCAGGCGCTCAAAGCCAACCCGAACATGATCGAGCTGCTGTGGCTCGACAAGTACGAGGTGTGCACCGAGATCGGCATGGGCCTGATCGGCCTGCGTACCGAGTTGCTCGGAGGCGCCCGGGTCCGGTCCAGCTACCTGGGCACGGCACATGCCCTGCTCGGCGACGTACGCCGTGGCGGGCCGAAGACCGCGAAGACCGCCCGGCACCTGGCCCGCCTGCTGATCACCGGTTACGGGCTCTGGTACTCCGGGAAACTGCAGGTCGAGTTGCCCGACCCGCAGTTCGTGCACGACTTCGGCCAGCGGGTGGCGCAGGACGGCGTGGGCCACGCCGAGGTGCTGGTGGCGCAGTACGAGAAGATGTTCGAGGAGACGGAAACCGTGCTGCCGGCCATGGCCAACCGGGAGCGGGCGGATGCCTGGCTCAAGGAGACCAGGGCCGCCGCACTGTCTGTCAAGCTCGGGTAGACGCGTCGTAATTTTGTGATACGCTGCTCGAACAACAACCCCATTCCCGAGAGGGAGCATCATGATCACTCTGTCCCGCGAGGCGATCGGCCTGCTGGTCAACCTGGCCCGCGACGAGAAGGAGCGAGTCCAGTCCGGCCAGGCCTGCTACGGCCCCACCGAAGACCTGGCCGTCATCGAGATCGCCGACGAGGCCATCGTCGCTCTCCAGGAGATGGCGAAGGTGGCCGCATGAGCGCCGCGGAGCACCTCACCGGGCCCTGGATGGCCGTCCTGAACGACTGCTATGGGTTCGTCTACGAGTCGGTAGCCGACGCCCGGGAGAACGCCGAAGACCCGGACGGCGATGCCTTCCAGATCTCTGTTCGACGCGGCACGGCCGCGGCGACACGGCCGGCCGGCGACCGCAGTCGGCTGCCGGGCAGCTATCACGAAGGCGACCTGGCGTACGAGCTGGACGACGTCTGGCTCACCGACGAGGACGAGCCGTCGATCGCGGCTGAGGCGCGCTTCGCTCAGGCGCAGGCCATGGCCGCCGGTCTCAATGCTGCCTGGAAGGCTGGTGTGGCATGAGGAGCACCGACCTGGAGACCGACGTCGCGCACATGTTCGCCGCGGACGTGACCGGCCACCGCCTGATCGTCCGGCATGACGCCGGCATCTATCGGCACCTGGTGTTCCAGAGCCGGGAGCACAGCTGGAACAACCGGTTCGAGCTGATCACCGCGCCGGGCTCGCTGACCATCACCGGCGACCGCGGTTCGCACACCTTCCGCCGCGACTACGACATGTTCTCGTTCTTCCGGTGCAACCCGGACCGGCCGCACCGGATCAACGCCAGCTACTGGGCCGAGAAGCTGCCGAACAACGGCCGCGAGGTCCAGAAATACAGCGAGCAGGCCGCGCGCGTCATGATCAAGCAGTATCTCGACGAGGCGGTCGAGGAGCGCGACGAGCTGCGCAAGGAGTTCGACGAGGAGAACGCGCGCCAGCTTGAGAGCTGGGCCGAAGACCTGCGCGCCGAAGGGATCGAGCAGGGCGACCCGGACTACCCGCCGCCGACTCCCGAGCGCGAGAAGGACTGGCCGGAGCTGGTCGCCGCCGAGGAGAAGCTGGAGAAGGCCTACCGGATCCTCTCCGACGCAGAGTACGACGGCGCGCTGGCCTACGACGAGAGTCTGCGCCCCGTGCTTCGGGAGTTGGAGGAAATCGGCCTGGTCGGCGACACCTGGGAGTGGGACCTGACCGACTACGACTTCCACTTCCTGTGGTGCCTGCACGCGATCGCCTGGGGGATCCAGCAGTACGACAAGGCCGTCCGGTCCGGCCTGCACAAGATCCGCACCGCGCCGATGGAGTGGGACACCCCGCTGCCGACCGACGCCCCGACCCGCCCGGACCGCCAACAGGTCCCGACCATCGACTTCATGGACCCGCCGGAGCCGCGGCCGGCTCGCCCGCAGATGATCACCGCCGAGATCACCGGCGGCGTGCTGTGACCCGGCTGCTGGGGCACGACGACGAGCCGCAGGAAGCCGGGGCGCTCGTGGCGGTGCATGCGGGGGACTACCGCAAGCAGGAGGTCTGGGTCCGCTCCGGAGCGAACATCGGCCAGTGGTACCCACTGGGCGGCGAGTCCTGGGTGGTCTGGAACCGCGAGCGCATGCCGCCGGGGGTGACCAAGGCCCATCCGCACTGGGAGGACGTCCTGGCTCGCGGCCCGGTCACTCTGCTGGTCGCCGCCGACGAGGGCGCTTACCGGCTGGGCTGGCGCAACGGCCGGCACGCCATGTACGAGCAGATCAACAGCGAGATGGAGTCGCTGACCTACGACGACCCGCCGAACGGCGGGAGATCCGAGCAATCTTGATCACATTTCATGATCCGACCAGGGTCACCCCCGATGTCGCAGCGGTATAGTTCGCTGCTGTGAGATGATAATGAGGCCATTCGCGTTTGCGAGTGGCCTCATTCATGTCTGGACCGGGGAGGGATCGATGCAGACCCGAGGTGTCGCTCGTCAAGAGCTACCAGAGGAGTTCGCCGGGCAGCTGCGGGGGCTGCTCGACGTGAACAACGTGCTGCTCAACGCGCTATTGGCGGCTAGTCGCGATGCCGACTGGTCGGCACCGGCGCTGGCCGCGGCGCTGCAGATGAACGCGCCGGCGATCAGCAAGCGGGTGGAGCGCGCCCGCACGCGCGGCGTCAACACGGAGCTGGCGCAGCAGATGACCGCGTACCCGATCCCGGCGCCGCCGAAGATCCGGGCGATGCTCGACGGCCGCCAGCTCTCGCCGGACAAGATCGCTGAGCTGAAGGCCATGCAGCTGGCCGCCTCCAAGGTCAACGGCGCGTCCAAACGTGATGATCAGTCCCGTCAGGTCAGCAAGGACTTCGCCGCCGCGCTGCATCAGCTGATCGACATCGAGGGCTACAGCCCGTACTACCTGGCCGGCGTCCTGGAGATCACCCATCGGGCGATCACCGCCCGACTGGAACGCCACGGCTTCCGCGAGCCCTGCCCGTCGGTGGCCGGCACCCCCTCGGGCGTCTACTTCAACCGCCGCATCGGCGACCCCGGCGTGGGCGCACCGCGGCTGACGAGCGAGCAGCGCGCCGAGCTACGTGGGATCTGGGCGAACGCGCTCGAGCCGACCGACGAGGTCGCGCGCCACGCCGCTCGGCTCCATCTGGCCGAGCGGATCCGCGAGCACCTGGCGGACGGGTTCACGCTGGCGAATCTCTCACAGGCGATGACCTCCCGCGAGCGCAAAGTCCGCTACTCCGACCTGCAGCAGGTCCTCGCCGAACAGGGCGGCAAGCTGGCCGGCAGCATCACCTGATCATGTCGTAGGTCGTTACCACCTTGATCGCTGACCTGTTTTCCGGACAACGAACGAGGTAGCAGTGCTGTCATCCGACGTCGATATCGAACAGGCCATGCACGAAGGGGTGCTGCAGGTCTATCCGACCGACCCGTCGCTGCTGCAGCCGGCCAGCCTCGACCTACGCCTCGACCGCTACTTTCGCGTCTACGCGCCGATGCCGATCGTCGGGCTGGAGGAGCCGCTGCCAGTCATCGACCCGGCCCGCGAACAGTCGGAGATGATGTACGACGTCGAGGTCCCCGGCGGGGAGACCTACCTGCTGCAGCCGCACGGGTTCGCCCTGGCGGCCACCCTCGAGCGGATCGCCGTGAACGCGTACATCGCCGCCGCGCTCGAGGGCAAGAGCTCGTTGGGCCGGCTCGGCCTGCTGGTGCACGCCACCGCCGGCTGGATCGACCCCGGCTTCGAAGGCCACATCACGCTGGAGCTGTTCAACGCCGCGCCGTACCCGATCCGGCTGTACCCCGGCATGAAGATCGCCCAGCTCGCGGTGATGCAACTGCGCACCAAGTCGCGCCGGCCGTACGGCAGCGCCGAGCTCAGCTCGCAGTACCAGTTCCAGTCCCGGGGGCCTCAGCCCAGCCGTAGCTGGCGGGCGTTCCGGGCCTGGCCGACCGACCCGGTGCCCGCCGCCGCGGCGCAGCTGACCACGCGCTGATGTGGCCGCCGCCGGGACGCTTCGAGTTGATCGAACTGCAGCGGCTGCGGGCCGTCTTCGTCGAGGACCTGGGGGAGTACGCCGCGCGGCGTCTGCGGATCCGGGAGAATCACCACGGCCGCGATGTTCGGGAGATCACCACCGAGTTCCTGGGCAAGGCCACGCAGCCACGGATCTACACCGACTCCCGCCGGGCTACTGCCAGGGTGGTGCGTTTCGCCAGCTGGTGGGACCACTTCAAGGCCGCCTACCGCCGGCGGTGGTGGATGAGCTGGCGCGGGTGGGAGGTGCGCTACGTCTGGGTCGAAGAGACCGCGGTCGCCACGATCACGGTGGAGGCGACCATGGCGGCAGTGTTCCCGCACGCCCAGGACTTCCCGGACACCCTGGGTCGCGGGTATCCGGTCGTCTGGGCTCACCGCGTATCGGACCCGGGATGTGAATGATCACATTGATCGACGGGAGAAGATCGTAGAGTAGGATCGTGACACCCCACGGAAAGGAGAAGACGATGGAATCCGCCCTGCGCGTCTGCGCGAACTGCCGGGTCCTCGTCCAGCCTGTGGGGCCGAACTGGCAGCATGTGCCCGAGTTCGCCGTCAAGTTCGACCGGGCTGTCTGCGAGCGCCCCGAGCCGGGCCGGTCACCGTCCGGCTCCGAGCTGCGGTTCGGGCTGGCCCGGATCAAGACGCCCGGTGGCGACAAGCTTTCGCTGCACGGCGTGCTCGAGCAGTTCGCCGGCCCGGCCGGCGCCCCGCTGGTCGTGGCGACCGACGGCAGCTACAAGCTGTCGATGACCGCCGGCGCCGAACGAGCCAAAGTGATCAAGCCGATGAGCTGGGCCTACCTGAGCACCAACGGGCTCTGGGGAGTGGGCACGTCCATCGTGCCCGGCAAGCTGATCGGCGACGAGCGCTGGCTGCAGGCCGAGCTGCGCGCCATGTACGCGGCGCTGAAGGCGGTCGGCCGGGGCTCGCCGGTGGAGCTGATGAGCGACAGCCAGAAGGCGCTCGGCTTCATCCATCTGTGGCGCGACGGCCACGAGGTGATGCCCGGCGGCTACGACCTCGAACGTTCCGGTGGCCGCGAGTCGACGCTGGGCCGCCTGGCCCGCCGGGTCTACGAGGACCGGGACCTGATCACCGCCACCTGGGTGCGCGGGCACAACGGTCACCCGCTCAACGAGGCCGCCGACACCCTCGCCAAGCTATCGCGGGCATGGGCCGATGGCCGGCTGGACCGTGACGCGGTCGCCGAGGAAGCGCCGACGGTCGTCCTCGACGCACTACAGGAGTACACCGCGGCCGCGGTCGCCTAAAACTGTCACACCCTGTTGTTACGCTGCCCGGCATGCATCTGACGTATGCCGGGATGGCGCCGTGAAAATGATCAGCGACTTCTTCGGTCGCCTGCGCCGGTCCGGTCAGCCCCAGCCGTGCACGCGCATCAGCGCGCACCCGCAGCACGAGAACTGCCCGGGCCTGGCTCATGCCCAGTGCGGTACGGAGCAGTGGCACGGGCCGCACTGGACCGCCGGCCGTCAGCTGTGCCGCGGCGAAGGCTTCGGCGCGATCTGCCCGCATGGCGTGCAGGTGCTCGACCCCTGCGACGAATGTGCTGCTGAGCAGCCGTAACGGTTGCTCGCGTCCAGTTGCTGTTATACGCTGCTTGATGTCACAAAATACCGACGTCATCTTGGAGCCGACAGTGCAGCAGCTCGCGCAAGCGCCCGGCCTTACGGCGGCGCAGATCGCTGCGCATGTGGGAACTCAGGTCTGGAACGTGACCTACGAACTGCAGCAGGGCGACAAGGGCAAACCCGGCCGGCTGCGCGGCACCAAGACGTTCGACGGCGGTCCCGGCCGCGGTGGCCAGTGGCGCATCAACCGCAACACCTACCTGGCCTGGCTCGGCGTCGTCGACCCACAGACCGGCCAGGTGGACGACACCGAACTGCTGGACAGGCACGGGCTGCCGATCCTGCTGAACCTTGAGCAGGCCGGCTGGTTGCTGGACATGGACCACAAGATCCTGCGGACCATGATCCGTCAGGCCCGGTGGCCGCACGCGGCGTTCGGGCGCACCTGGTACCTGACCCATAACCAACTGCAGCGCATCCGCGTTCAGTTGATCGAAGACTCCCGGGCGCGGTGACTTTAGGGATCACCCGCTTCGCCGCGCGGCCCCTCGTTCGTGCCGCGCCCGGGCCTCTTCACGACAACCCCACGGAGTACCGCATGACGAACCTGTCCGATCTCGCCTCTCGGCTCGGTCACGAGCCCAGCGCGCCGCAGTGGCGCACCACCAGCATCCCGCCGGTCGAGCCGGCCCGCTTCGGCAAAGATCACTGGGGTGCGCTGGCCTACGTCGAGGCCCGCACCGTCGACCACAGCGGCACCATCGCCCACGCGCACATGCGCTGTCACGCCAAGCGCCACCCGGTGATGCTGACGGCCAAGGGTGGCTTCCTGGCCGCGACCGGCGACGGCAGCCGCTACCCGACGATCCTGGCCGACGGCGGGACCCTGGCCGACCACGACGACTACGACTGCCTCGACGACCTGGTCGCCGCCGGCCTGCTCGAAGTCCACATGCCTCGGCTCACCGCCGACGGCGACTGCTTCGTCGACGCCTACGACCGGCCGGTGACCACGCCGTACTCCGACGGAGGAGATCACCCGATCGACCCGGGCTACGTCACCGGCCTGGCCGAGCTGGAGCTGGCCGCGCACGCCACCTTCTCGCTGACCGGCCTGGGCCGCGAGGTCGTCGGCCGGCTGCGCCAGCACAAGGCCGAGGGCGGCAACTTCGCCTCGTTCCGCTGGAGCGCCGGCGATGAGTGAGCAGCTCGATCTGCTCGGCGGCCCGCCGAAACCGGCCGGCCCGCAGCAGCCCGTCCCGCCGGTGCTGTACCGCTCTTACGAGCAGCGCCGCGACGTGACCGACGAGCGCCGTGGCTGTGCGCACTGCCTGATGAACCGTGAGCGCTGGCACCGTAACCCGTCGAGCATCCCGCAATGGCGCAGCAAGGCGGATGTTCGGACAAATCCCGCGGTCGTGCTCATCACCCGCGGCGACGGCTCGACGTTAGAACTGTGTGCACAACACGAGCGTGAACACGACGAGCGAGGCCATCGCGATGACTGAGGACAGCGTGTTCCAGATGCTGATGGAGGTCGCCGCCGGCACCGTCGCCGATGAGCGCGACGTCGAGCTCGCGCAGGCGGCCGCGGCCTGGGCCGCCCGTAATGATCACTGGCAGCCGCACCTGCACAACGCCTTCACCTTCACCCGCAACGGGATGCGGTTCCTGGTCACGGCGTACGGCGCCGGCCAGGTCCTGGAGATCAAGGTGCGGGCCGAGGGTAGCCCCATGGGCTGGCAGATGCACACCCGCAGCCGGATCGCCCACCTGGGCCACGCACTCAACGTGCTCGCCACCGAGGATCTGATCCCCGCCCGGTTCTCCACGCTCGGCCGGTCCGCCCTCGACGACTACTCCGAGGTCTGCGAGCGCAGCGCGCGCCGGCTGTGGGAGATGGCGCACGAGCCGGGCGCAGGCGAGGGCGAGGAAGGCCCTGGCTACCCGTGGGAGCTGCGACTGCGCGCAGCCACCCTGAACATGGCCGCCGACCGGGCCAAAGCTTTCTCCCGTGCCGCTCTGCAGGTGATGACCTGATGGCCACCAAGAGGTACGGCCGGCAGTTCGTCAACGCGGCCTTCGATCGCGCGGAGACAAAGGCCGCGAAGGAGGCCGAGACGGTCAAGAAGGGCGGCGTCAAGCGCAAGAAGACGATCCTTTGCGGACCGTTTGACGGCGACCCCAAGGCGTTCAACTGGCACGACCCGACCTGCGGCTACCTGCGGCCGACCAGCAATGGTGTGCCGGTGCCCCGAGATCAGGACCCGGCGATCGCCCACTGGACGGAGACGGTCACCCGCGGCAAGCAGTCCCTGCATGCGAAGGTTCGCCAGCTGTGCAAGGACGTATACCCGGTCGGCTATCACCACAACGTCATCTCGCTGGGCACCGACCCCGGCTACCCCGACCTGACCCTGTTCGGACCCGGTGGCAACCGGGTCATCTGGCGTGAAGAGAAGTCGATGACCGGCGTGTGGCAGGAAGGCCAGCGCGAGCACCTGCTGAGCCTGCACGAGAAGGGCTTCGATGTGGCGGTCTGGAAGCCCTGTTGCTACCTGTCAGGGCTGATCGATGTCCAGCTCGCCGAGCTGGCTGATGTGCCTGCCAAGGGACGCGGTGCGCAGCGCCTCGAGGGAGTGTTGAATCGCCGCCCGACCTGGGGAGATGTCGCTGCCGGTGACTTCTAACGCGAGCCCTGATCACGTAACTTGGCGACGCGATGCCGCGTGCCGCGATCAGCCGTGGGAGATGGTGCCAGATGACCTGAAAATGGGCGTCGCGATGGCCAAGAAGGTGTGCATGACCTGCCCGGTGGTGTCGCAGTGCCTGGCCACTGCCGAGCAGGTCACCCGAAAGTGTGGTCCGGGCTCGGCGCAGGGCATCTGGGGCGGCCTGACAGAGAACGAACGTGCTGTCTGGGCGACCCTTGGACGCCGGCCTATCACCTGCTCACGGTGCGGACAGCGGTGCGTGCCGATGCGGATGTCGTCGACTTGCTGCGTCGTCTGCAGCGCCGGTGACCCGTGGTACAACGACTACCGTCCGCTGATCGAGCAGCTGCTGTCCGAAGGTCTGGGCACCGACCAGATCGCCGTCCGGCTGCGGCTGCGCCAGAAGGCCCTCGACGACGCCTGTCGCCGGTGGGAGCTGGCGCGGCCGGCGCTGCGTAAAGGCGCCAGGCCGACCCAGGGGTGCGGCACGCTAGCTGCGAAAACGAGGCATCAGCGGCACGGCGAGGACTGGCGTAAATGCGCCTGCCGCAACGTTGCCTGGCGCAAAGGCAAGTACCGCAAAGCGAAGGAGATGGTCGGCAACACGACAAAATCGTGATTCGAAAAACGTGACTCGCTTGCGTAGTGCTGCTCTAATAAGAGAGCAGCGAAGAAGTCGACTTTGACAACTCGGCAACCCCCAGAGAGGTTCCTCCCGGATGCCTGATCCCGCTTACTCGACCTCGACCCCCACGCCGACCACGCTGAACGCCAAGTCGCGTGCGGCGACTGTCGCCGCCGCCAAGGCTCCGGTCAAGGCGACTGCCCGCCCGGCGGCAGTGGCAGTGCCCAAGCCCGGCATCGTCGACAAGATCACCGACAGCCGCCTGCCTGGTATCGAGATCACCCTCGAGCTGATCACCCCGGAGCGTGCCGAGCACTACCTCGACAAGCTCCCTCCGACCCACTCCGACATCCAGCAGCGCAACCTGTCCACCAAGACGGTCGACAGATATGCCCTGGACATGGCCAGCGAGAACTGGCCGTTCGCCGGAGACCCGATCCGGTTCAACGTCGACGGCGAACTGATCGACGGCCAGCACCGCCTGCGCGGTGTCATGCAGTCCAAGGTGGCTCAGATGATGATCGTCATCCGGGGCCTCGAGCGCGAGACGTTCGCCGTGTTCGACACCGGCCGCGCCCGCTCCTTCTCGGACGTGCTCAAGAGTCGTGGGGTACCCAACGTCGCCATCGTCAGCGGCCTGACCCGCCGAGTCCTGCACTGGCAGCGCGGCAACTACGGCGTGCAGAACGTGCCTCGCGTGCTCAACCCCGGCTTCCTCGGCGTGCCGGCCAGTCCGGGGGTGCTGCTCAAGACCTTCGAGCAGATGGAAAGCCCGATCATCAACGCGGCTCGCCGCGGCAACCAGTACAAGAACATGGCCCAGCCGAAGACGGCGGCGCCGGGCATCCTGGCGTTCACCTATCTGCTGTTCAGCCACCTTGATCTGGAGCGTACGGAGCTGTTCTTCCACGAACTTCAGGTCGGCCCGCGCCAGCTCGGTCCCGAGTACCCCATCTTCGTGCTCCGGGAGCGGATGAAGGAGCGCGTGGCGGCCGGCAAGTCCGGGTCTCCCGACTGGGTTTGGCTGTACTTCTTCATCAACACCTGGAACGCCTGGTACGAAGGCAAGTCGATGAAAGCGCTCCGTACCCCGCCGGCCGCCACGATCACGCACCTGGCGCTGCCGAAGGACCCGCATGAGGCCGACCGGCCGCAAGGCTGGACACCCCTCGGCGGCGTTGCATGACGCAGTCCAAGGCGGAGTACCCGATCGCCAAGGTGGAAGACGTGGCCGGGATGCTGATGTGGCTGGTCCGCCGCTTGCGAGCGCCGAGCCTGACGGCAGTCGTCGGGGCCGGCGGGACGTCCAACAGCTCTCTGATCAGCTTCGCGACCGGCGCCAAGCGTACGGACGACCTGAACGTGGTACCGGTCCTGCGGGTGCTGAAGGCCGCGGGCTACACATTCGAGGCGAGGCCCGTCAAGGGCGCGCTGGGCGTCGTGCTGCAGGCCCCAGGCTCGGATCCGATGATGGTCGTCGGCCCGGACGGTGGTCAGCTGGCGTTCGCGTTCGACGACCTGCCCAGCACTGCTCGGGTGATCAACTCGATGGCCGCGGCGAATCACATGACGCCGACGGGCATGCAGCGCCGCTCCAGCAATAGCACGGGCACCTCGCTGGTATCGCTGGCCAGCGGCCGCAGTCCGGACAAGGACATCCGGCTGAAGAACCTGCTGCGCTACGTCGCCTCGGCCGGGTTCGAGATCCATGTCCGGCCCGCGCACCGTTCGGCCCGCGCGGCCCGGATGGCGTTCGCCGACGCGAATCGCTGAGCTGTTCTTCCTGTACGGCAACAACCCCCTCCCTACGAAAGCAGGAAAGATGATCAAGAAGTTGATCCCGGTCACGGCGCTCGGCGTTCTGCTGGCCCTGACCGGCTGCGGCGCCAAGGACGACCAGCCGGTCACCACGCCGGCCGCGCCCAGCCCGCACGACGACGGTGGCTACGGGGTCTGGCTCGATGCCGACGACGAGAACGACCCCGACTGCGACCGCGAGGACCGCAAGCGCAACGAGATCCCCGACTGCGGCTTCCGCCACGACGGCACCTTCTACACCTGGGGCTGGGTCGATGCCGGCCGGACCACCCCGCCGAACGGCTGGCGTCCGGACTCCGAGCGCATCGGGCAGATCGCCAAGCTGCCGCCGACCAAGCCGAAGGTCGGCACGCCGGCACCCCGGCCCACCAAGCCGGCCGCGTCGCCGCGGCGTTCCTCGCCGTCGAAGTCCGTGACGACCCGCGCTCGCTGATCGCCCGGATGCTGACCGTCGCACCCGGTCATCGCCCGGGTGCGCGCGGCGGCCAACCGGCCGAGACAACAGAGGAGAAAACCATGCTGGGTAAAGGCGAGATCGTCTTCGCGAAGATGGCCCGCGAAGAGAAGGTGGCCACCCTGGCCGAGATCTTCCGAGAGGAGGCCGACGAGTTCGCCGCCATGGTCCAGATGTGGCCGGCAATGGTGAGCGCCTTGAGGGCGGCCAGGCTGCCGGAGGATCAGATCTTCGCGCAGCTGGTGGTAACCGCGAGCGAAAGCCTGAAGCTCGACCTGGACGACAACGATTCCGCCGTGGCTGCGCTGCTGCTCGGCTGGTACCAGGTGAAGTCCGCCGCGGCGAACTAAACGCAGGCGGTCGACTGACGGGGGCGTCGCTGCGGAGGGTCCAACCGGCCCGGCAGCGGCGCCCCGCCGTTCCTGACCTGCCACCAGACGTAGGCGCGCAGCCGTGACGAGTAGTCGCCGGCTCCGACGATGTCGCTGAACTGACCCCAGGCGTCCTCCTCGACGAGGAACGTTGCCAGGAAGTCGTTCGGCGGCGCGACATCCTCCCCGAGGGTCACGTCCGGGTTGTCGATCTGCCACAGGATGAACGCGTTGAGGTCCGGGCCGCGGCCGAAACTGCCTACGACCAGGGCGTATCGATCCCACAGCCATCGGGGGACGCGCAGGGAGTGATGTTTGCTGGCCATGGCCGCCATCGTATAGATCGAGATGGAGACGTCCAAGGCGTACACCCGGTATGACCGGGTTGTTCCAGTCTTCAGGGGTTTTCCGGAAAACCCACCGATGGCGCTTGCTATCGCTTTCTTGAACGACTAACTTGTGTATTTACGCGCAGTCGATCAGGCTGCGTAAATCGTCACTGAGCAACAACCCCAAGGAGTTCCCGTGACGGTCACCTCGGATCCGTGCGCCCAGGTTGCGCCATGACCGACATCGACCCGCCCGTCCGCAGGACGGCCACCGACCGGCGCCCACACGTGCGCTTCACCCGCGAGTTCTGGCTGCAGCCCGGCAAGTTCGCCCACCTGACCGACCCGCTCGAGCGAGCCGGCGCGCAGACGCTGCTCGCCACCTGCGTCGCGCTGACCGACGAGCAGGGCGGCGACGGCCATGTCGTACTCGAGGAAGCCCTGGCGATCACCGGCCTGCCGGAGGAGTACGCCAAGGTGCTCATCCTCGACCAGGTCGTTCACCAGGCCGACCACGGCTGCCTGCGCTGCCCGCAGCCGCGCACCGGGCACGTCTACGTCCATGACCTGCTCGAGCACAACCCTTCCGCGGAGGAGCGCAGGCGGCGCACCGAGCTGGCGCGCCGGCACGGCAACGCAGGCGCCGCGTCGCGCTGGGCTGGGCACACCCCCGCCGTCAAGGAGAAGAAGGCCGTCGGCCGGCCCCGCAAGGAGCGCCCGGAGACCGAAATGCATCCCGCCGAGGCTCGCGCACTGACCGCCAACGGCAAGCGCCGCGGCCGCCCGCCGGCGCCGCCGAAGGTCTACGAGCCGATCGTGCACCAGCTGTGCGAGGAACTGGCCGAGTTGGTGCGCAAGAACGGCTTCTCCGTCGGCACGATCGGCGTCGACTCCTGGCTCAAGCCCTGCGAGCAGCTGCTGCGCATCGGACCGCCGAACGCCGAGGAGGCGGCCGGCTCAGGCCCGGTCACGCCGGACCAGATCCGGACCGCCATGCGGTGGTTCAACAACGACAGCTTCTGGTACGACAAGATCCGCACCATGAAGAAGCTGCGCGACCGGTACGAGGAGCTGCGCTCGCTGGCGAAGAACCCGAACCGCCCCAAACGTGGCGTCGCAGCAGTCACCGGCCGCCGGGCCGCCGCGGCGCCGGCCGCGGTGACCGTGCCCAACATGAACAGCCTGTACGGCGTCCGGCCGGGCATGGGCCAGCCAGGAGGAACCAAGTGACCGGCAGCGAACTGACCCGACACCAGCCGGTCGTCGTCGACGGCGCCGTGGTGGACCCGGAGGCGGACGTCGCCGACGTGCTGGCCGCGGCCCTGCGCCGCCGCGGCATCGACCCAGCCCGGCTCGACGACCCCACGCCGGTACTGGACCCCCGCGGCAATGTGATGGACCGCGACGAAGCGGTCGCCCACTTCACCGAGCATGGCCTGCGCGCGCTGGCGCACTACGCGGACGGCGACTTCGACTTCGACCGGCTGCCGGCGATGAACGAGCACGTCGCCCGGTGGATCGAGCACCACAAGCGGGACCCGCAGGAGGTCTCGACACTGGTCCTGCAGGGGGCGGTCGGCTGCGGGAAGACCTCGCAGTGCTTCTGCCTGCTGCGGCACCTGGTGCTGTGGTACGCCCAGCAGGGCCGCCGGTTCACCTGGTACTACATCACCCACCGCAACCTGGCGGCCGCGGTCCAGCCGTCCAGCGGCCGGGACCCCGACACGATGATCCAGCAGTTGATGCACGCGGACCTGGTGGTCGTCGACGACCTGGGCGACTACAACACCCAGGACTTCGGCCGCGCCGCGGACGCCACCTCGAGGATCATCCACCACCGCGCGCATCACCGGCTGCCGACCGTCTACGACACCAACCTGCCCTACATCCGCGACGAGGCCGTCCGAGGTGCGGAGGAGCAGGCCGGCCAGCGGATCGCGGTGCTGGCCGACACCCTGGACGGCCGGGCCATCTCCCGGCTGGCCAGCGGCTGGACCGTGGCGATGCCGCAGGTCGACTACCGGATGCTCACCGGCCAGGTGTTCTCGTGACCGCGCCGACGCTCGACAAGCGCGTCGAGGCGACGATCGATCTCGCGCAGAACAGGCACACCAAGTTCGACGAGATGGCGGTGCTCGGCGCGCTGATGACCTCTGCGCCGGGCAGCGAGTTCCCGGCGCGGATCAAGGCGATCCTGGCGCCGCGCGACGAGGACGGCGTCAAGCACTTCACCCTGCCGGCGCACCGGCTGGTGTGGAAGATCATCATCAAGCTGATGGAGGACGGCGAGCCGTTCGACGAGCGGGTCGTCTTCTCCCGGCTCCCGGCCGACAAGCTGGCGCTGCTCGACAACGGCACCTACCTGCTCGAGCTGACCCGGGCCTGCCCGACGCCGGCGAACGGGTCGCACTACGCCATGAACGTGGCCAATGCGACCTTGTTGCGTGGTATCGCCGATGCCGCCGCCTCGCAGGCCCAAGCGGCGCTGGAGACCTCGCTGCATGGTGCCGAGGATGTCCTCGAGGCCGCGCGTGCGCGACTGGACAGCCTGGTGCCACCCGGCAAGGAAGGGTCGCTGATCTCCTGGAGGATCTCCGGCGCCGAGGCCATCGAGGAGATGGAGCGGCTGCAGGAGATCGCCCAGACGCCGGTCGAAGACCGGATGACGGAGTTCTCCTCGCCCTGGTCGGACCTGGACTGGCTGCTCGGCAGCGTTGACGTCGGCTCGGTCATCATCATCGCCGGCCGGCCCGGCATGGCGAAGTCGACGGTGGCCCGCAACTGGGCGCAGCACCTGTCGATGCGCAAGAACCTGGGCACGCTGTTCTTCTCCATGGAGATGAGCCGGCTGCAGATCGCGCTGGCGATGATGGCGGCTGGCGCCCGGATCCCGCTGGCGGCGATCAAGAACGGCTCCATGAGCGACGAGGACTGGGTCCAGGCCGCGCGCTACCTGGCCCAGACGGCGGATGCGCCGATGGAGATCGACGACGCGGTCGGCATGAACATCGCCTACTGGGACCGGGCACTGACCGACCACACTCGCCGGCACGGCAAGCCGCCGGTAGCTTTTTTCGTCGACTACCTGCAGCTGGGCGAGGAGCGCGGCAACAACCGCCAGGAGCAGGTGTCGCGGATGAGCCGCGGCCTGAAGATGCTGGCGATGAAGCACGGCACCCGGGCGATCGTGCTCAGCCAGCTGAATCGCGGCCCGGAGGAGCGGGCCGACAAGCGCCCGATGCTCTCGGATCTGCGCGAGTCCGGCTCGATCGAGCAGGACGCCGACATCGTGATCCTGCTGCACCGCGACGACTACTACGACAAGGAGTCCCCGCGGGCGGGGGAGATCGACTTCATCGTGGCCAAACACCGGCAGGGGCCGACCGACACGGTCACTCTGGCCGCGCAGCTGCACCTGTCCAGGATCGTCTCGATGGCAATCGTCTGACGGTTATAAATCACGGACAGTCGTGCAAGTTGCGGATCTTCTGAAACTTGCCTGAGAACATCTGTCCGAGCCGACACCGTTTCAGATTCCGACTGGTTAGAGCAGGCAGGATGCCGATCGCCCCCGAGCCGATCCGTGCGTCCTGCCTGCGCCAGGTCAACCGCCGGAAGTCTTCATCATCCAGCGATCTTGGCGCGCATGTTACACAGTGTCACGATCGAAAGCGAGGAAGCCTGGATGAGCCAGCCCGTCTGCATCCTGTGCGCCTACTACCACCCCAAGGCCGAAACCCACCTCGCCAGCTGGTCGCAGCCCGGTCGGCAATGCTGCTCCGCGGGGCTGCGCCGGCTTGAACACGAGCTGGTGTCGCTGCGCGCCGCCTTCCAGCGGCTGCAGGAGGGCGTCGGCGCTGAGCCGGCCGCCAAGGACGCCGTCAGTCAGCTACTGCCCGGCGCGCCGGTGCCCAGCCCCAGCAACCAGCCGTCGGTGTCCGGCACCAAGGAGCGCCGGCTGCCGATCGATGTGACCCGTGTCGACCTGTTGCTGCCGGCCGGCGGCGAATACGTCCGGGACCCGAACCGTGACCAGACCGGCAACCTGTCGGTGGCGACCGTGCTCAACGAGTGGGTGGCCGCCTGGCACGACCGCTTCTACTCCTCACACGGATACCCGCGCACCGACGCCATCAGCCTGATCGACTGGATCTCCGGGCACCGGCTGTACTGGGTGGCCGAACACGACGAGGCGATCACGGACTTCGCCGAGGAGATCCGGGATCTGCGCAGCCTGCTGGCCGGCGCGCTGGGCGAGGTGGAGAAGATCCCGGTCACGATGTGGGGCGTGCCGTGCCCGAAGTGCCAGCTGGTCAGCCAGCTCGAGCTGAACCCGGAGGATCCTGATCACTACCGGATCTGCATCTCCTGCGGGGCGATGCTCAGCCGCACCGAGTACATGGAGCATCTGCGCTCGATCGTCGATCAACATCGGAGCTGATCCCTGGCCGCCGGGTAGATCCTGTAGTACAGTGCTCGTGGGGTTGTTGTTTCGCCCTGCCGGGGTCATGCCCGGTGGGATGAATGCGACAAGTACCGAAGGCCCGGCGTGGAGAGTCACCTCCACCAACCGGGCCTTCAGTGCGTCCGGGCCCGAAAACGCAAAAAGAACCCGACCTGGCTGCAGCGCCAGGTCGGGTTCTTCCCGTTGTACTCGACGGATCAGATGGTACTACCCCGCGCCGCACGGACCGCGGACAGGCTCAGGTGTCCAGGCTTGTGCGCCTTGAGGTAGCCACCGAGGAACGCCACGATCGTCGGGACCAGCGGATACAGGACGACCTCCACCCAGTCGGGCAGGAAGCTCAGGTCGGTGGCCGTGCTGGTCAGGATCGCGAACAGGATGAAGGCGCCGCCGTAGGCGGACCAGGCGGCGGCCTTCGTCTTCAGCTCGACGGCGCCGGCCGGCGCCGCGGGCGGCTGCGGGTCGGGCACCACAGTGGGATCGGTCATCTCCGGCTCCTCTACGGGGTCTTCGTCGGCGCCGGGGTCGGCACGGCGCCGCCCGTCCCGCCGGTGTCCAGCTCGCGCGCCACGCATTCGCGCAGCGCTGCCTCGCCCTCGGTCGTCTCCGCGCAGTTCTCGATGGCTACCTGCGCGGCGATCAGCTGCTCGATCAGCGCCGCCGAGCGCCGGGTGCCCTCCTCGTAGCAGGTGCCGCCGACGGTGGTGCAGTCGGCGATCTGCTGCGAGACGGAGGTGTTGTTGCGGATCAGCGCCCGGGTGTCGTTGCCCCGCTGCCGGCTCTGCACCAGCAGGATGATCAGCGCCATCAGCATGACCAGGGCGACGGCCACGCCGCCGGCCAGCAGCTTGGTGGTCCGGCGCTGGCGCTGCTCGCGCTCGGCGACGTCGACGCGCAGCCGCTGGGATTCCACGAGCAGCGAGCCGAGCATGTCTGCGGGGTCGCCGGTCGGCGAACGGTGGGTATTGGTCATGGTTGTTGCTCCTTTACCGCGATGTCCCGGGCGACGGAGCTGATGACGGAGCGCGAACGGTGGCCGTCGGAAGGGGCACCGGCTGACGGCCGGTGTCCAACTCGCGACGGATACAGGCCTCGAACTCGTCGCGCAACCGCGGAATGTCCGGGTACTGCTGCAGACACTCGGACACGAAGATCGTGGTGTTCAGGATCGACGTGACGTTGGTCTTGGAGCGTTGCCGGGATTCCTCCCAGCACGCTCCACCGGAGGTGGTGCAGTCGGCGATCTGGGAGGCGATCTCCTGGTTGCTCTTACTGATCCGCTGGTTCTGAATCACCAGGGTCGAGAGCGCGATGACGGCCACGGCCAGCACCGCCATGAAAATGATCATCCATTGGAAGCGGTATCTCTGCCGCTCCTGCGCCTGATGCATGTCGGCGCGCAGCTGGCGCGACTCCTTGACTAGATCCTGCAGCACGACGATGTCATCGCGGCCACTGGTCGGGTCGCAGCTGGCGCTGCCCGACATCCCTCCCACGCTCCTCCTCCTCTACTTCTTCTCGCACTTCGACCATCGTGCTGCGCAGCAGGGCGACCGCTTCTTCGAGCATCTTGGAGACCAGGTCGAGGCGGTCCTCGAGACTTGCGCTGGGGTTGACCGACGCCATGCTCACCGGCTTTCGTCTGGCGGGAGGTGCCTGCGGGTGTATCCGCTGCGCATGTCCCGCTGGAGGTCACGCAGAAGCTCGGTGGACTCCTCGACGGCTCCGGTCGCGCTCATCAGGGCCGGGATGACCTTCTCCAACATGATGTTGTTCAGCCTGACGACCTCGGCCTCCAGGCGGTCCGCCCGGGCTGTCTCGCGTGCGATCATGAACTTTGCGAACCACACCAGCAGGACCGCGAACACGCCGAGCACGCCGTACTGGCCGAGCACCGCGTAGTTCGGCCCGCCGCTCTCCTCCGCGGCCGCCG
>WUUC01159530.1_pt1 | contig 18677 bp, 15 predicted proteins | sample 6278441 | NCBI WGS metagenome assembly WUUC01 (sample SAMN13675441, study PRJNA597444) | soil metagenome | isolation source: soil | place: USA: Washington | collected 2017-10 | reverse complement strand
GGCCGGGGGACCATTTTGTTTTCGTTCGCATGCCCGCGCATAGCGGCATCCTCGCTAACGGCGAATGAACCACACAAAGTGAGGCAGAGCCTGATTAACTGCCAAGCGACAGCGGTCAAAGGGCTGAGGCATGGACGAGTTCCGACGCAGAGGTAGATCTCATCCGTCAGGTCCAAGCCGCAAAATCCTTGAAACCATGTCCGGTCACAATGCAGACTACGGTGTCCGTCGATCCGATCGTGCCCTTCATGGCCAGATCCCGGGCAGCAGCGAGAGATGCCGCCCCTGTCGGTTCACAGAAAAGACCGGCTTTGTGTGCCAGGTCGATCATCGCCTCGCGAATGACCGTATCGCCGACGGCGTAAGCAACGCCCTTGCTTGCCCGGATAATCGAAAGCGTCAGGCTGCCTTCCTCGGGATAGCCCAATAATGGGTCTGAAATGCCTGAAGCGATCGTCTTGGGGTTTTCCCATCCATACACGTCGATTTTTCCGTCGTCGAAGGCTCTCGCTATCGGAGCACAGCCTCCCGCCTGCGCCGCGATCAGACGCGGCACTTTGCCAGCCGTATCCGTGAAGCCCTGAAAGACGCCCTTGACCAGCGGCCCGGAGCTCGTCGGGATGGCGATCCAGTCGGGCCCGACGCAGTCCATCTGCTCATAGAGCTCCTGCCCGATCAGCCGCAGGGCATCCACGCCATAAGGGTTCAGATAGGTCGTCGTCAGATTTGCGTAGCCGGTTTCGACGCAGAGTCGTTTGGCATGCTCAAACGCATTTCCGTAATGGCCCGGTACCTGCTCAAGCGTGGCACCATAGGCGAGAATTTGCGCCAGCTTGCCACGCGGCGTCGCGTCCGGACAAACGACGATCGCGGGAATTCCCGCATTCGCCGCATAGCAGGCTGCAGCAGCACCGGCGTTGCCGCTCGATGCGCTGACGATACCCGTCGCGCCAAGCGCAATCGCTCGACTCAACGCAGCTGCCACAAGGCGATCCTTGAAGGAGCCGGATGGATTGCGGGTTTCGTCCTTGATAAGAAGCCGACCTTTGAAGCCGGCGTGGAGGAGATTGGGGCTGAGTTCTCGAAGCGGCGTGCTGCCTTCTCCGAGCGTCACGTCATCTCCGACGAAGTCGGCCCTATGCCAGCTGCGGCCCTCCGGTTTTTGACGTACAACCTCCAGTATGCCGCCGCAATCGGGGCACCGGTAGACCAGCGTTGGCGGCAGGGTGGCATCACAGGCGATGCAGTGCAGCTTCAGATCCCAAGACATGGTTTTGACCTCTGGAGTACCGCAACGGTCACTGCATCATTCCGCGCGCCGCGACAGGAAAGACGCATTCGACCCGCTTGCCGCGCATGCCGACATACCAGTCGTAGCGGTCGACCGTTGGATCGCAATGGCCGGGAACGAGGCGCAGCGTTTCTCCGATGGCAAGGCTCCCTGGGTTTGAACGCAGGACGAGCGAACCGTGTTCATCGGATGCGCCGGCATAGTCGATACCCTGTCTGGCGTGAATGAGAGGGAGCCCGCTGTCGATGGCAATCCCCTTGTGGCCGCAATCCAGAACCGCGATGCCGTGACGGGCGGCACTCATGACTGTGCTCAACACGAACAGCGATTGTTCGAAATCGGGAGCGGGACGGTTTCGCGCATAGTCGGCATCCATGAACACATAGGAGCCGGCCTGCAGCTCGTTGTAGACGCCGCTGGCTGCCTCATGGGCGAAGGTTCCCGTGCCTGCGCCGCCGACAATTGCGCACTCCAGGCTTTGCTTCCTGATTGCGGCGACGGTAGCCACCGTTCGTGCCGCGGCCTGGCCTATTGCGGCACACCGCTCCTGTTCGGTGCGCAGGTGCTGGGCGCGCCCGTGATAGGATTGCAGGCCGCCGAACACCAGATGGCGACTTTTCGCTATGCGTATCGCCAGTGCCGCTGCGGGCTCGCCGGGCTCCACGCCGCAGCGGCCGCCGCTGACGTCGATCTCGACCAGCACGGTCAACCGCGTGGCGAAGGATTCGGCCACTGCCTCGATCTGGTCGACCACGGCCGCGCTATCGGCACAAAGCGAAATTTTTGACATCCTGGACAGCGCGGCCAGTCGCGCCAGCTTGCGGGAGGAAACGACCTCGTTCGAAACGAGAATGTCACTGACGCCGCCCCAGGCAAGAACCTCGGCCTCCGCTGTTTTTTGCACGCATTGGCCGATGGCCCCTCTGGCTATCTGCCAATGGGCGACGATGGGAGACTTGTGGGTTTTCGCGTGAGCGCGCAACCGCACGCCTGCGTTGCGGCAGAATGCGGCCATACGGTCGAGATTGCTTTCCATTGCATCGAGATCGATGATGAGCGCAGGGGTATCGATATCCGCTTCGCTCATTCCGGGCTCGGCAGGCGGGCGCTGGAGCATTTTGTCTTTCTTTGATCTCGATGAGGCCAATCATCTGCGGGCAGGGGATCGTCTTTGCTTGGCATGCGAGACGATTGACTGACAGCCCGCGTCGTCCGCGTCAGGCGGCTATCGACGGCCGCGTCTGCTGCGACAGGGTTTCGAAATTGTCACGGATATAGGCCGCAGCACGTAAGGCGAGCGCTGAGATGGTCGGTGTCGGATTGACGACACCCCCGGTGGCAAGCACGCTTCCATCGACGATGAAAAGATTGGGGACCTCCCAGGTCTGATTCCACCGGTTGACGACGGATGTCGACCGGTCGCTGCCCATGCGGCAGGTGCCGATCATGTGCCAGGCGGGTGTGCGATAAACGCCTTCCTTGTCGCGATAATCATGCAGCCGATATTCGAAGGCGCCGCAGGCCTTTGCAAGCTCTTCGAGACGATCGAGCATGTAGTTCATCATGCGCTTGTCGTTCTCACCTGGCGCATAGTGGGTCTTTGCCGCAGGCATGCCATCGGAATCTTTCAGCACCGGGTCTAGCGTCACTCGGTTTTCCGGGTTCGGCAGATCGTCGCCAATGCCGAAAACACCGATGGAATGGCCGAAATGGCGCTCGAACCATTGGTGATGATCGCGGCCCCACGGCGCACGGGCCGGCGTGAACCAGCCTGCCGCAAGCTCTCCCGCCGAGGGCGCGGAGGTGATGCAGTTGAAATTGAAACCGTTGACGAAGCCGCGCGACGGGTCCGTTTCGGCAAACTGCCGTGACAGCAGGGATGCGACGTAACCGATATGGCCATCGACCGGCTCGTCGACCCACATTTCGCAGGCAACCAGGGTGTGATGCAGGAGATAGCGTCCGACCTGATCGTTGGTGTTGGCAAGATTGTCGGATGCAAGAAGGAGCCGTGGCGTTCCGATGCCGTTCGCAGCGACGATAACCAGTTTCGCCTTCTGGAAATGTCTCATCCCGGTGTTGCGGTCGACATAGAGAGCGCCGCTTGCGCGGCCGTCCGGGTCTTTCTCGATCTTGAGCACGCGGGCATTGATGCGCAGTTCGCAGCCGGCGTTCAATGCCTTCGGCCAGATGGACAGCGAATATTTGCTCATCGATCCGCGCGGGCAGCCGTTGCATGTGCCGCAATTGTTACAGGCCGGCCGACCGTCATAATCCTCGGAGATCGCCGCGGCCTCGACCGGCCACCAGTGCCAGTCAAGCGCATCGAAACCGGAAGCAAGGCGCTTCGCCACCTTGGACACAGGCATCGGCGGGGTCGGGCAGCGGTCTCGCGGTGGCATGGCCGGATCGCCGACAAGTCCCGACACGCCGACGAGCTTGTCGGCCTGCTCGTAAAAGGGGGCGATATCCTCATAGGTGATCGGCCAGTCCGGCTGAAGACCATGTTCCGTGCCCTTGCGGAAATCGGAAGGACGATAGCGTGGCCAAATTGCGCCATAGACGTTGGTCGATCCGCCGACAGCGTTCCACATCAGGATCTGCGAGGAGTCCGAATTGACGGGAAAATCGTCCGGATGGCTGCGCTTGTTGACGTCCGGGCTCCAGTTGGTCCGGCGCTGCCACGACCAGTCGGCGTGGAGATGCGGGTGATCTTTCGCCTCCACCCAGGACCCCTGTTCCAGGCAGACGACATCGAGACCGGCTTCTGCCAATGTCAGCGCTGCCAAGGATCCCGTTGCGCCAGCGCCCACGATCAATACGTCACAGATGCGCTCTGTCGTCATCTTTCCAATCCCCAATGATCTGTCTTTACCTCGTCTAGGCCGAGCGACGACGTATCGACAGGTCTGACGTTTTCAGTTTCCAGGTAATGGCCGCGCCGATGGGCCGGCAGGTCGCGGTTGACATCGAAGGGCGCCATATCATAGCCGGTCAGATGAGGCCGGTGGGAGTAGGGACGCCCGGTGTTTCGAATGGCTTCGATGACAAAGGGCGTTTCGTAATATGCAAGCGTCACCGCCGTATAGATCTTGTCGAAAAGCTCCGAGTCGGCGTCCTCGAAGGCTCTGACGGACGCGGTGCGGGTTTCACCGTTGGCGCTTGAAAGGCCGTCCTTTTCCCAGCCCAGCAGATCGGCCAGTGCGGCAATCTGCACATCGCTCCAGTCCGCAAAAAGGCGTATCGCGACGATGCCGTGCACGCCGGCCTCGGATGCGGAGGGCCAGCCCTCGCTGCCGGGGATCAGTTCATCGACAAGAGCGCGGATCATCCGCGTTTTCTCGGGCGGAGAAAGGGGCGAATTCCGTTCGCCGGCAAAAGCAAGCGATTGTGGGTTCATGCCGCACCTGCCTTTCGATCGATCGTGACCGTGATCATCTTGAGTTCCGTCATGGCTTCCATGGTGTGCACGCCACCCAGCCGGCCGATGCCGCTCTTGGTGCCGGTCCCACCTCCGAAGGGCAGGTGAATTTCCCACCAGGTGCTGCCGGCATTGACGTTGACGATCCCGGCGGGGATCGCCTTGGCGACCGAAACACCCCGCGCCACGTCCGCCGTGAAGACGCCCACCGACAGGCCGTATTCGCTGTCGAGCGCCAGATCGAGCGCTTCGGCCTCATCCTTGAAAGCGAGAACGGGCACGATCGGGCCAAAGGTTTCCTCGCGATTGATTTTCATCTCGCGCGTGACGCCGGCGATGATCGTCGGTTCGAAGAACAGTCCGCTGCCGAGATCGGGGCGCGGCTTGCCGCCATAGAGCACCTTGGCACCCTGTGCGATTGCGTCATCGACGTGCTCTTTGACCTTGGCCGCGACCTTGGCGTTGTTCAGTGGTCCCATGGTCGTTCCCTGATGGAAGGGATCGCCAAGCACATGTTTTTGGGCATGGGCGACGAGCTTTTCGCACAGGCTTTCGGCAATCGACTGATGCGCGAGAACACGGCCCGTCGCGGCGCAGACCTGACCGGCATTGAAGAATGCGCCGCCGGCTGCGGCGGCCGCCGCCGCGTCAAGATCGGCATCCTCGAACACGATCACGGGGCCGTTGCCGCCCAGTTCCAGAAGCAGCGGCTTGCCGGCGCCGCGCTCGGCGATTTTCCTACCGGTCGCAGCGCTTCCCGTAAAGCCGATGGCCGCGACGTCGGGATGAACCACGACGGCGTCGCCAGCGGTTGCGCCTTCACCGATGACCAGATTGATGACGCCGGCGGGAAGACCGGCGCTGTCGATTGTCTCCATCAAGGCACAGGCGACCAGCGAGGTGGACGGGGCGGGCACCCAGACGATGGTGTTGCCGGTCGCAATGCCCGGTGCCAGATATTCCACGGGGATGTTGACCGGGAAATTCCAAGGGGTGATGACGCCGTAAACTCCACGCGGCTGACGCATCGTCATGACGAGCTTCGTCGGATCCTCGGCCGGCAGGGTCTGGCCGCCCAGTTGCTTGACGAGCTCGGATGCCAGCCGGAAGCCGTCGGCAGCCTTGCCGACCTCACCCATGGCCTCTGCAAGAACCTTGCCCTGCTCGGCCGAGAGGATGCGCGCGATCTTTTCTTGAGCGGCGTCGATTGCCGAGGCGATGGCAACGCAGATCGCGGCGCGCTTGAAAACCGGCATGCCGGCCCATGCCGGCGCGGCTGTCTTTGCAGCGGCGACTGCCCGTTGTGCCGTCTCGCGGCTTGATCGCGGGAGCTGGGCAATGGTCTCTCCGGTTGCAGGATTGACCGCCGCCATGGTCTCCGGCTCCGTCTGCCATTCGCCGCCTATGAAATTGGCCGGTGCGTCTTTCATTGTGTAGTCACCATCCATTTTCAGATCTCCTTCATTCGGCCGCCGCTGCGAGCGTTTGATCATCGGTGCCGATATCCTGGCCCGCGATGACCAGACCGGCGGCAAAGATGCGTTCAGGCGCAACGACAATCTCGCCGCGAGTGTCCTCAAGGGAAAACGCGCCGCTGCGCAGTTCGAGGATGCTCGCATCCCCGGCCGAGCCAATCTTGAACGTTCCAAGTTCGGGGCGTTGCAATGCCTTGGCCGCATTGACCGTCGAGGCTGCGATGATGTCGTTGATCGACATGCCGAGCGCCAGGAATTTCGAAAGCGTCGTGACCTGATCGTAGGCCGGGCCCTCGATGCAGAGCGCATGAACGTCGGAGGAGATGGTGTCTGGCGCAAAACCTTGCGCCGTCATTGAGCGTGCCGTTTTCCAGGAGAAGGAGCCCATCCCGTGGCCGATGTCGAAAAGAACGCCTCGTTCCCGTGCCTCAAGGATTTCTGGCTTGATCTTGCCTCTGCCGTCGATGGGCGCATTGGGAAAGGGCCGGAAACAATGGGTCAGCACGTCGCCGCGGCGCAGGCGCGAGACAACGGCCTCATAGGATGGTGGCGGCTCATCGATATGGGCCATCAGCGGCAGGCCCGTCTCGTCCGCGACCTGCAGGGCAACATCGAGAGGCTGGATGCCGGCGGGACCGGAGGCGTGGCGGCCGATGCGCACCTTCACGCCGATGATGACGTCGCGGTTGGCGTTGATGACCTCGACCGCCTCACGGCCGGCGAGAAGCCGGATGTCATGGCTCTCGCCGATCATGATGTTCTTTGCGAAACCATAGATGCCGGCGAAGGAGATATGCAGATAAACGAGAATGCGCGCCGTGCTCCGCTCGATCACATGCTTGCGAAATCCCGGAAAATTTCCCGGTCCCGCACTTCCGGTATCGACGCAGGTCGAAACCGCGCTCTTTCGAGCAAACGCATCGGGATCCACACCCAGCGACGTCCCACCCCAGTAGACATGCGTGTGCAGATCGATCAGGCCGGGCGTCACGAGCAAGCCGGAGACGTTTCGTTCTTGCGTGCCGGAAAGACCGTCCCCAAGCGCGGCGATCTTTCCGCCGGCGAAGGCGACGTCTGTGATGCGGTCGATGCCCTGGGAAGGATCGATGACGCGACCATTTTTCAAAACGAGTTCATAGGGCATCAATTCGGCTTTCAGGTTCCAAGAAGTGCTGGTTGATACGGCTGCCGCCGTCTGCGGCGAAATGGCGAACAGCGTCCGCGCTCGCGGAAAGGGTGATGCTTTCGCCCGCAGACAGGCCGGTCGTGTCGCTGCAGGTTGCGCGGACGACGTGGCCGGCAATCAAGACGTCCAGAAACTGGAAGGGCCCGGCGGGCTCGATCAGCATAAGCTCGCCGGACAGTGTCAGGCCGCCATTGGCGTGTGCCCCCGGCTTCAGGTCGTGAGGACGCACGCCGACAATCTGGTCGGAACTCCCGCCACAGAGATTGGCGGGCAAGAAGTTCATTTGCGGGCTGCCGATGAACCCCGCAACGAACTGGTTGGCAGGAGCCGAATAGACCTCCATCGGTGGCGCGAACTGCTGCACGACGCCATCCTTCATCACGGCAATCCGGTCGGACAGCACCATGGCCTCCTCCTGATCGTGCGTGACGAAGATGACAGTAATGCCGAGCGCCTTCTGGAGGCGCCGGATTTCAGTGCGCATGCGCACGCGTAGCGAGGCATCGAGATTGGAAAGCGGCTCATCCATTAGAAGTACAGAGGGGTTTCTGACGATCGCACGGCCAACGGCGACGCGCTGGCGCTGGCCGCCGGAAAGCGCCGCCGGCAGCCGGTCCAGAAGGGCCTCGATGCCGAGAACATCGGCGGCCCAGGCAACCTGCTTGCCCACAGTTGCCTCGTCCAGCTTCTGCTGTCGCAATGGAAAGGCGATGTTTTCGCGTACCGTCATGTGCGGATAGAGCGCGTAGTCCTGGAAGACCAGAGCGATGTTGCGTTCGCGCGGACCGAGATCCGAAATCTCCCTGTTGTCGAAGCGGATGGATCCCTCGTCGATATCCTCCAGACCGGCGATGCAAAACAGCAATGTCGATTTCCCGCACCCCGACGGTCCGAGGAAGGAAATGAACTCGCCATCATTGATCGAAAGATCGAGCCCCTTCAAAACAGCTATCGTCCCGAACCGCTTGTTAAGGCCGGAAATCTTGATCGATGCCATGATTGAAGCTCCTTTCAGCCCTTGACCGCGCCGGAAAGCGCACCCTGGACAAGGTAACGTTGGAAGAAGAAGGCGACGGCCACAGGCGGCAAGATGGCAAGCACGCTGGCCGCAAAAAGCGGCCCATATTCATAGAAACGGGCCTGGTTGAGAAAGCCTGCGATGACGACGGGGATTGTCTGCGTCTTGGGGGTCGAGGTCAGGATCATGGCAAAGAGGAACTCGTTCCAGGACACGAGGAAGCAGAAGATGAGCGCCGCGATGATGCCCGGCCGCACCACCGGCACCAGAACCTTGCGGAACATCGTCCAGCGGCTGCAGCCATCGATCTGTGCCGCGCGCTCCAGGCTGAGAGGCACGGTCTCGAAGCTGGTCTTCATCATCCAGGCGGCAAGCGGCATCAGGATCGTTGAATATGCGATCACCAGACCGAGATGGGTGTCGATGAGCCCGAGCGTCCGGAAGAGGACGAAGAACGGCAGAACCAGCGTCAGCGCAGGAACCATTCGCGTCAGAAGAAGCGCCCAGAGGCTGACAGCGAAGAAACGGTGTCTGGCGTAGCGGGCAAAACCGTAACCAGCCAAGGTCCCGAGTGCGACGTTGACGACGGAGACGACGATGCCGATGCCGAAACTGTTGAGCAGGGACAACGGTACGCGTGCGGCCTGCACGCTAGTCGTGCCTTGCGCCAGGAGCACCGCCTCATAATTCTCGAAAGTGAGCGCGGAGGGCACGATGGAGGGAGGTGTGCGGATCAGGTCGGTGGCTGGCGACAGGCTGATCAGGATCAGCGCGGCAACAGGCAGGAAAGACCAGACAAAAATAGCGACAACGGCGAGCGCGAACAGGATCTTGCCGGTGTTGCGCATGGCAATCGGACCCATCAGCCTTTTCGGCTTCCACTCCGGCAGGACGACCATGGCGGGCCGCGGGCGGCTGGCTGTCAGCAGCCCTGGATCTGTCGTCCCCGACACCGTCGTTTTGGCTTTCTTGGGGCTGAGGAAGGCAAAATAGGCGATCGCGAATGCAAGGCTGAGAAACGTCAGCACGTAAAGAAGAGCGGCCCCTTCACCGAACTTCAGAAACTGGAAGGATTGCATATAGCCGAGCCAGGACAGTGTGGTGGTCGCCGAACCCGGACCGCCGCGCGTCATGATCCAGATGATGTCGAAGGCCATGAACGCATTGATCGTGGAGATGATGGTGGAGAAGAGCAGCGTCGGCTTGAGCCAGGGCAACGTGAGCGAGAAAAAGCGCTTGACCGCGCCCGCGCCGTCGAGAATGGCTGCGCGATGCAGATTGCCCGGCATGGATTGCAGGCTGGAAAGGAGCATCAGGGTCGTCAACGGCGTCTGGTTCCAGACCTGGGTCAGCGCCACGAGGTTGAGGGCGCGGAAGCCGTCTCCGAACCATGCCCGTCCCCATGAACCAAGCCCAACGTCGTTGAGGAAACCGTTCAACAGACCGAAATTGCCGGCATAGATGAAGGACCAAAGCACCCCGATAGACACAGGCGCCATGGCCCAGGGAACAAGGACCACGCTGCGCAGGAAGCCCCGGCCGGCAAATCGCTGGTTTAAAACGAGCGCGATCAGTGTTCCGAGTACGGTCGTTCCGATGACCGCAATCGCGGAGAAATAAAGCGTGCGGCCGAGCGCGTACCAGAAGTCCTGGTTCTGGAAGACCTTCGCATAGTTGCCGAAGCCAACGAATATCCAGCGTTTGGTGATCGGATTGGTGCTGTTGAAGGAGAGGTAGAGACTGTAAAGGAGCGGCAGGCCGACGATCAGGATCATCAGGATCAGGGTCGGAGCAACGGAGAAATAAGCAAAAGCGGGAAGGTTGAACCTGCGGGGGCGTTCGCGCGCCACCGACTCGGTTGTTTGCGACTGCAGTGTCATTGTCATGGCGTCCCTCGCACATCATCTGGCCAGACCGCCGACAATGCCGCGCCTGGCGATGTCGTTGGAGGTTGATGTGACCCGAACAGCCGGTGCAGCCGGTACAGATGACCGGCTGCCCCGGCATATCCTACTGATATTGGGCCTTCAGCTCGGAAGCCTTGGCCGCAAGCGATGCCACCAGCTCGTCGGTTGAGCTGCCCGAACGGATATATTCCTGGACCTGCTGCATCATGAACATATCCCATTCCGGGAACCAGATCGCCTTGCCGATCGCGCGTGACGTCGCCATGCCGAGCTGCTTGGCCGAAATGTCAAGTTCGCGCCATTTCGAAAAACTGGCGACGATCTCCGGATCCTGCATGACTTCCTTGTAGCCCGAGCCGAGACCGAACTCGAGTGCCCAGCGCTTGATCACATGATACTGACCATCCTTGGCTTTGCCGCCGAAGAACTGGAGCAGGTTCCACACGCGCTCCTCATCGACAGGCTGCGCGCCCATGAGATAGGCCGCCGTCCAGGCCATGGTCGAGCGGGTCGCCCCCGGCATGATCGCATTGCGCACTTTTCCTGCGATCTTGGAAACGGCGGGATCGTTGGCCACCTTGTGGTTGTAATCATGGACGACCATGAACGTGTGGCGGCCGGAGGCATAGCTGGGTACGCCTTCGCCTGGCAAAGTCATGATGTCCTCGACAACCAGCTTTTCCTTGTAGAAAGTCTGGTTGATTTCGAGGATCTTGCGCAAGGCCGGCTCGTCGACGAAGTTTCCATCGGCGTCGAAGACCTTGGCTCCTTCGGAATACCATGCAGCGAACATATACCAGGACATGTTCGGCCATTGTTGCTGCCACATCGCATGAAACGGCGCGTCGGATATGCCGTCCTTCTTGAGCTTGCGACAGACATCAAGAACGGCATCCCAGGTTTCCGGCGCCTGAACTCCAGCCTTTGTCAGATGGTCCTCGTTGTAGAGGAAGGTGTTGTAGCCGGCGTAATAGGGGAGCCCGCACAGAGGTCCGCCGTTCGGCAGCGAAAGCGACTCTATGCTGACCGGGAAGATGCCGGCCTTGATGTCGGCAACGCCCGGCAGGCTCTCGATATCGCGGATCCAGTTGGCCGCATGCCATCGAGCGATGTAGTTCTCCTCGGAATACAGCATGTCGATATGCTGACCGCCGGTGAGCTTCGTTTCCGCCAAAGGGTGGTAGTCGCCCGATACGAGTTCGTAATTCACGTTCTCGTCGTAGAGTTTCATGAACGTCTTGACGTTCTCTTCAACGATCTGCGGCTGGTATTGCCAGCCGACGAAGCTGATCGGTGTGGAGGGTGCCGCGAAAGCGCGAGACCCCATCATCGCTGCAGCGGAAAAGCCCGCTGCGCCTTGCAATATCTGTCTTCTGGACAGCAGATGTCGTTCCAGCGAAGAAATCATGCCAGTTCCCCATTGTGATAGCTTTTGATTTCGGCCAACCGGCTGTGCCGGCAGATAACTTTCAGTATCTCCGGCCTGGGACGAAACCTAAGGCCGGGCAAGCTCTTGCTGAGGGGTAACTATGCGCGAAATTTTTCAGCTGTCCAACAAAATTTTCATTTCTGGATCATTTTTCCGCAACTCTGAGTAAGTGGTTATTTCTTGAGCTTATTTTTGATCGAAAAAACAAAAAATATGCATTTCTTGGGTCAGTCGCACAAGGGTTGGGTCTGGGCCTCCTCCCGTGCGACCGCCAACTGCTGCCTGAGGCGACGAAGTTTTTCTCGGCCGGCGTCCTTGCGCGCAATGGCCACGCCATAAGAGATGATATCTATTGCGATCATGTAGGCGTAGCGGATTGACGTCGGGCTAAGAATGTCTTCGTCCGGGGGGCTGTTGATCGGCAGAAGCTCATCCACCGCGGCAGCGAGAGGTGTTCCGCTCCGGGTCAGAGCGATTGTTGTCGCTCCATACTCGCGCGCAACGGATACGGCCTTCTCAAGCTCGATATTGGCGCCCGTGAGCGAACAGCAGATGACGACGTCCGTGCGTTCCACGCCTGTCGCCAACATGAATTGCATTTGGTGATCGTTACAGGGAATGACGCGGATGCCCAGCCGGAAGAAACGATTCTGAATCTCCTCGATGAGCCATGATGAGACGCCGCCACTACCGAATGCGTAAAGTGTGTGACAGACGCTGATCTTGTCGACCACCGCCTGAGCGCGTTCGAGATCGACATTGTGATGCATGTCTCCAATAGTTTTCTGGGCCCGTTTGCTAACGCGCTCCGCAACTTCGGCGATGGATCCGGGTGGCGTTTGCGGTTCAAGATAACGGATGCCAACGCGCACCGATCCCATGATTTTAAGCTTGAGATCCTTTAAACCGTCACACCCCAGCTTGCGGGAAAACCGGGTGACGGTTGGCGCTGATACATTGAGCCAAGCGGTGAGTTCCTCGATTGGCTTTTCGACAAAGCTATGCGGCTCGCTCAAAATCGCGTGCGCAATCCGGCGATTTGTTTTGGAAAACTGTGACTGCTGGTCAACAATTAACCCGATAATGTCTTGTGCATTGCGTTTGTCGCCTCTGACGACCGGGCCGTCATTAGGTTGTGATGTGCGAGTTTTTTGCGACCGATCGCGACCCATTGAATATCTCCCTTGGAATTGATCTCGCAACGTGGACGCCTGTTCAAGGCTGATAGCGATGGCAGGTACGTCGTCTTCCGTTGTGACCACTCGCATTCGGACTGCTATCCAGATCACTGGCGTTGCATCAATTTATTCACCCACCAGCTACGATTGAGAGGGTTAGAAGCTCATTGACCCGAGTAAATTACGGTATCGCTTCTGCGTGCGATACCGTAAATCAGCGTGACGCATCGCAGGCATCTTCAGTACATCCGCTCGGACTATGCCCCTACCATCGTCATAATGCGTAGCTCGATCATTCTACGAGGCGACCCGGATAGTCGATCGAAATCAGCGATCGGCCCCTGTTTCAAGCTGGGTGAATCAGGTGACGATCCGAGTCTTTGCGTGACGCTCTTTAGGTCCGGCGCCAATAGACACGAAGCGCTTGTTCGAGGCGCTGCGTGCGTCGATCACGCGAGCGGCCTTCCTGGAATTGCAGCGCGGTCATCGCTGGCGAACGAATGCTGCGCTGCACAAATCTGCAATGCTGCTATGCACTATTGGCGCTTCATGCAGTGGTAGAAGGGAGTAGACTACAGCTATCGAGTTTCGTTGAGGTCACCTCCTCCCGACCTTGACGATCTGGGGCGGCATTTATTCCTCCCGAAGCTGTCGTCCAATCAAGCCCGCCGCACCTCCTCCCGCGGCGGGCTTTTTCACATACGGCAAACCAATGCAGCGTCTGTTGCTCGCGATCGCGACAACTCGCTGAACATCCGCATGGCTGTCGACGCGACCAGTAAGAGCATTCGCCCTCTAGATTTATCGGTGCAGTCACCGACTACGGAATCGAAGCTGGCGTCGGAAAGTCTGCAGCTTGGACAATCATATCGATCAAAACCGTCTCAAGTTGTGGCGCGCTACCCTCCAGCAACGTAGTCGGGAGACTCTCGCATAAATCAAGCCGGCGTCGTGGCGTACCGCTGCTGGATCTTTCGCGTTTTGCGCCGGCGGCACGCCCTGTGATGGCTGATCCGCCAAACGGACAGACGCTGGAGATTTTCGAGGCGGAGCGCGCCGCCATCGCCGCCGCTTCAGTCTCGCTCAGATGGCTTCATGCGCGCCTCCCAGCGCCCCTCCATGACCGAGCGGCGAACGAGGTCAAGTATCAGCCTGCGGACGGCCTCCAGCGCATAGGTCGCCGGGCCGTCGGCCATCTCGCAGACATAGAGCGTGCGCGACAATTCCGGCTCGACGATCGGACGGTAATGCAGCAGGCCGCTCTCAATGTGCTCGTACATGAACAGCTTGGTGCCGATGGCGCAGCCGAGGCCGGCGGCTAGCGAGGCGCCGATGGCGTGGACAGAATTCATCTGCAGCTTGGCACGGCCTTCGAGCTTCTTGAAAAGGTTGGTGTCGTCCATCAGGGCATGGGTGCAACCAACGGTCATGACCCGATGCGGACATTCGACCAAGGCTCGGGCTATCTTCCTTTGGCTTGACCGCCCTATGTTGAGACGGGACGACTCTGGTCCGGCTATGGTGCTAGGCTGGACAGGGGAAGGACGACATGAGCGAGTCCCGAAAGCTTGCTGCAATCCTGGCGGCCGACGTTGTCGGCTATAGCCGACTCGCCGGCGCGGACGAGGATCGCATCCTGGCGCGGCTACGGGCACTGCGAAGCGACCTGATCGATCCCACGATCGCCGTGCATCATGGTCGCGTGGTCAAGCGCACCGGGGACGGCGCCCTGGTCGAGTTCCGCAGTGTGGTCGACGCGGTGCGCTGCGCCATCGAGGTGCAGACCGCCATGCTCGAACGCAATGCTGGTGTCCCGCCCGCGCGCCGCATTGAGTTTCGCATCGGAATTCACATCGGCGACGTCGTTGAGGAGAGCGACGGCGACTTAATGGGTAACGGGGTTAACATCGCGTCGCGGCTGGAGGGTGTTGCTGCCCCCGGCGCCATCTGCCTTTCGGAGGATGCCTATCGGCAGGTCAGGTCGAGGCTAAACCTCTTGGTCAGCGATCTCGGCCAAATCCAACTCAAGAACATCGCCGAACCGATACGGATCTATTCGCTCGAGGTCGGCGTCTCGGCGAAGGCGGGCACTACCACGCCCCTGGCCGCGCCCCCCCAACCTACCGCCGCCAATCCAGCTGCCCCGACGGAGCTTCCGGAAAAGCCTTCGATTGCCGTTCTGCCATTCACGAACATGAGTGGCGATCCCGAGCAGGAGTACTTTGCCGATGGGGTTACTGAGGACCTGATCACCGCCCTGTCGCGAATTCGGTGGTTCTTCGTGATCGCCCGCAACTCGAGCTTCGCGTACAAGGGGAAGTCGCCGGACATCCGCGCGGTGGCCCGCGAGCTCGGGGTGGCTTATGTGCTGGAAGGCAGCGTGCGCAAGGCGGGCAATCGCGTTCGTGTCACTGCGCAGTTGATCGACGGCGCCTCGGGCAATCATATCTGGGCGCAACGCTACGACCGGGACCTGGAAGACATCTTCACCGTGCAGGACGAAATCACGGCAACATTGGTCGGCGCGATCGAGCCCGAGGTCGGCAAGGCAGAGCGCGAGCGGGCACGGGCGAAGCGCCCCGACGACCTGCGCGCATGGGAACTCTATCAGCGCGGCCTGTGGCATACATATAGGCGGACCCGTGAGGACCTCGCCGAGGCGCAGCTTCTGTTTCACCGGGCAATCGCAATCGATCCCGGCCTGGCACGCGCCTATGCGGCCGCCGAGGAGGCCTTCTTCTTCCAGCATGTTGGCGGCTACGTTGACAGCGGGGATGCCGCAAACGCCGCAGCCCTGCGGTTCGCCGAGACGGCCGTGCAAATCGACGGGCAGGACGCGTTCAACCGCTATGCGCTGGGGCGGGCACTCACCCTCGTGCGGCGGCACGACGAGGCCGTCTTCGAACTCGGCAAGGCCATCGAGCTCGAGCCGAGCTTTGCCCAGGCTCACTACGCGCTCGGCATGGCGCTCGCCACCGGCGGACGCCCGAAGGAAGCGCTGCCGCACATTGAGCTGGCGATGCGTCTAAGCCCGCAGGACCCATATTTCGGGCAGTTCCTGGTGCGACGCGCTGAAGCATATCTCTTCCTGGGACGGCTAGAGGAGGCGGTCGAGTCGGCCGAGCGGTCGCTGCACGAACCAAACATCCAATGGTCTCGCTGGGCAATATTGGCAGCCGCGCAGGCGCATCTCGGGCGACGGGAAGACGCGCGCCGCAGCATCGAGGCCCTCCAGGCGCTTCGTCCTGACATCGATCTTGCGTTCGCCCGCGACTATTGGCCGATCGCAGATGCCAACGCGCTGGAATACCTGGTGGACGGGCTACGAAGGGCGGGGCTGCCATCGTAAGGTCCGGTATTGGCGCAACCCAGGCGGCTCGCGAAATAGTTGCCTTGCAAGCCGAGGTGAGCGCCGAACGACCGACCCGGGTGGGAAACTGACCATCGCCAGTACGACGAACATGGCGGATAGCGTGGTCCTAGGAAGGATCACCGCGACCGTCCGGCTTAGCAGCGCTGTCAAGCTTCATCTGCATGAAAACCAAGTCGAGCCATTTACCGAACTTCGCACCGACCTCCTTGAGATGGCCAGTACGCTCAAAGCCCACCTTTTCGTGCAGCCTGATGGACCCCATGTTGTTGGCCTCGATGCCTGCAACCATGACATGTTTGCCTATCGTTTTAGCCCGATCGATCAGCGCCGTCATTAACGCCGCGCCAATTCCAATGCCCCGTCTTTCCCTGTGGACATAGATGGAGTGCTCGACTGTGTGACGGTATCCATCCCAAGCGCGCCAGTCGCCGAAAGATGCGTACCCGATTATGGCATCTGCATCGTCCACGGCGACAACTACGGGGTAGCCAAGCCGCTTGCGATCCGCTAGCCATTCGGCGCGGTTAGCCGCGTCGACAATAACGTCGTTCCAAATGGCAGTCGTATTGAGCACGGCGTCGTTGTAGATTTCCAGGATGCCCCCGATATCCCGGCTCTCGGCCTCTCGTATCCGCATTTTCCTTCCACATGTGATCCATCATCGTAGACGCCATACCAATGGGCCGTTTTCTGTATTTGTCTACTATATTATCACAAAATGCCATTAAAGTGGCACGACATTTGCACCTTCTGGATGCCCCTCAACGACGAGGGCGAACTCCACTTTTGGCTAACAGAGGGAATTCAGATGGAAAAGATGACGACAACGCGCCGCGGCGCATTGCTCAGCGCGATGGGCGCAGCTGCGGCCGTAAGCATGGTCGGCGTAAAAACCGCGCAGGCTGCCTCAAACATAGGCGGGATCAACGCTATTCCCGAGCTTGCCCCTCAATGGAAAAAGCTCGATCTCGCGGAAATTCTGTCCCGCCCCGCTGCCTATTGCTCGGTCAGCCAGAACAAGTCGGTCTATGATCAAGGCGGTGTCCAGGCGGCCGAGGGGCATCGTGAGCGTGGTAGCCTGCCCGCTACGGTGAAAGTCGTCGAGGCCGCCCGGAAGGCGAAGAACTTCAGGTCCTTCAACTGGATCGGATACGAGGTTTTCCGTCAGGATTATCCGATGAACGACTTCGACCGCGCCCAATTCAGTGGCTGGACCGAGGGGCTCAACTGGACCAAAGAGGAGCAAGCCCGCGACAACGAACTCGTCGGCGAGCTTCGCGCGCTTGTACGCCCCGGTGATAACGAGTTCAACGAGCGCGCACTTCAGACCGCCTTCATAGGCACACAGTTGCCGCTCGAACTGTCGCGCAAGAAGATCGAGGTCATTGTCCTCACTGGTATCCATCTTGACTGGTGCATCGAGGGCAACGCCCGCCTGGCCCGCGACAATGGCTATCTGCCGATTGTCATCGGTGATGCCTGCGGCTGCCAGAAGCCCGAGCAAGAAAAGGCTGCGATGGAGCGCATCAACAACTTCTTTGCCCCGGTGATTTCGGCGGACACCTTTGTCAGTCTGCTGAACCAGCGGGCGTAGCCCTGCAAACAGGAGGACGTCGCCAATTGGCGGCGCCCCTTTTGATTTTTGCGATTTCGTCTACTATAGTATTACGCATGCCGAAATCCGACAGTGTCGACAAGCGTATTGGCGCCCGCATTCGCATCGAACGGGAGAGCCGTGGCTGGTCGCTCTCCGACCTAGCCGACAAAGCGTCTGTTTCACGCGCAATGATATTCAAGGTCGAGCGCGGAGAAAGCAGCCCCACGGCCAATCTTCTTGGGAAGCTGTCCGGCGCATTCGGCATCAGCATGTCGACGCTGATGGTTCGGGCCGAGATGCAGCAGGGACGCCTGCTTCGAAAGGCCGACCAACCCGTCTGGACAGATCCCGAGTCCGGGTATGAGCGCCGTCATGTGTCACCGCGCTCGGATTTGCCGCTTGACCTGGTTCGCATCGAATTGCCGCCAGGAAAAGAGGTTCCGATGCCCGCGTCCGCCTACGCATTCCTGCGCCAACTGGTCTGGGTTCTCGACGGCGAACTTGTGTTCTTCGAAGGGCACGCGAGGCACGAGATAAAGGAGGGCGATTGCCTTGAACTCGGTCCACCAACCGATTGCGTGTTCAAGAACGAGAGTGATCGCCCCTGTATCTATACAGTTGTCGTCTTGAGTACTTCTTAGTCCTTCACGATGTCGCCTTCGGTGAAGGTTTTTCGATGCGGGCCGCGGCGCGAGGGTGCGTGCGGGGCCGACCTCGGCCCGCATCGAAAAACCTTCACCGATGCAGACAGCGAGACGGGTATCTTGGACATCCGACCTTGCTCACATAACTGATCATTCGG
>WUUC01124457.1_pt1 | contig 18678 bp, 12 predicted proteins | sample 6278441 | NCBI WGS metagenome assembly WUUC01 (sample SAMN13675441, study PRJNA597444) | soil metagenome | isolation source: soil | place: USA: Washington | collected 2017-10 | reverse complement strand
GTTCGTCCGCTAGGACGAGCGTGACGGCGTCGCCGGTGCCCGCCGAGGGAACGTCGCCGTCGGCCGTCACGATCCGTTCCACGGTGTTCTCGCGCCCGGACTTCGAGACGACGACGGTGTCGCCGACGCCGACGCGGCCGCTCACGACCGTGCCGCAGAGGCCGCGGAAGTCCTGGTGCGGGCGATTCACCCACTGTACCGGCATGCGGAACGGGCCGCCCGCCGCCTCACCCCCCACCTCGACCTCTTCCAGGTACTCCAGCAGCGTCGGCCCTTCGTACCAGCCGGCCCTCGCGCTGCGGCTCGTCACGTTGTCGCCGAGGCGCGCCGAGATCGGGATGGCCTGAATCGTCTCGAACCCGAGCGAGAGCGCGCGCGCCAGGTAGTCCGCCACGATTTCGTCGAAGCGCGACGGCGAGAATGCGACGAGGTCCATCTTGTTGACGGCCAACACGACGTGCCGGATGCCGAGGATGTGCGCGATGTAGGTGTGGCGCAGGGTCTGGGTCAGGACGCCCTTGCGGGCGTCAATCAGGATGACGGCGAGGTCTGAGTTGGACGCCCCGGTCGCCATGTTGCGCGAATACTGCTCGTGGCCGGGCGTGTCGGCCACGATGAAGGAGCGGTGCGCGGTCGAGAAGAAGCGGTAGGCGACGTCGATTGTGATGCCCTGCTCGCGCTCCGCCTCCAGGCCGTCCACCAGCAGGGCGAAGTCGATGTCCTCGCCCGTCGTGCCGTGCCTCTTCGAGTCGCTCTTGAGCGCCAGCAGTTGGTCCTCCATGAGCAGCCTGGAGTCGTAGAGGAGACGCCCGATGAGGGTGGACTTGCCGTCGTCCACCGAGCCGCAGGTGAGGAAGCGGAGCAGGCTCTTTGACCGTGCGCCGGGGCGCGGGGCGGCGGGGGCGGGGGCTTCGAGTCGGGCCGTCATTAGAAGTAGCCCTCCCGCTTCTTTCTCTCCATCGACGCCGCCTCGTCGGTGTCCACGAGCCGGCCCTGCCGCTCGGAGGTGCGGGCGCAGAGCATCTCGGCGATCACCTGCTCGACCGTAAGGGCCGCGGACTGAACCGCGCCGCTCAGCGGCCAGTCGCCCAGGGTTCGGAAGCGGACCAGCCCCTCGCGCGGCTCTTCACCCGGGCGATATTCCATGCGGTGGTCGTCGACCATGATGAGTACCCCGTCACGGTTCACCACCGGGCGCGCCCTGGCGAAGTAGAGCGGGACGACGGGTATCTGCTCGACGCGGATGTACTCCCAGATGTCGAACTCGGTCCAGTTCGAGAGGGGGAAGACCCGGAGCGACTCGCCGCGCGAGAGGCGCGCGTTGTAGAGGTTCCAGAGTTCGGGGCGCTGGCTGCGCGGGTCCCAGGTCTGGCCGGGTGCGCGCACCGAGAAGACGCGCTCCTTCGCGCGACTCTTCTCCTCGTCGCGGCGGCCGCCGCCGAAGGCCGCGTCGAACCCGTGCGCCGCCATGCCGGCCTTGAGCGCCTCGATCAGCATCAGCCGCGCCCACTCCCGCGAGTCGGTATTGAACGGGGTCAGGCCGACGGCGCGGGCGTCTTCGTTCGAGTGAACGATGAGCCGCAGGCCGAGCGCGTCGGTCACCTGGTCGCGATGCTCGATCATGTCCTGGAAGTCCCAGCCCGTGGCGATGTGCATCAACGGGAAGGGCGGCCGCGCGGGCCAGAAGGCCTTCAGGGCCAGGTGGAGCATGACCGAGGAGTCCTTGCCGACCGAGTAGAGGAGGACGGGGTTGCGGCACTCGGCCAGGACCTCGCGCATGATGAAGACCGACTCCGCCTCCAACGCGCGCAGGTGGCCTGACAGCCCACGGCCGCGCCGCAGCGCCGGCTCCCGGAACCTCTCGGCGTACTGCAGGATGTCCTGCCTGAGTGAGATAAGCTCTTCGTACATTGTCTGTGTGTGTTTTAGACCACGTCGGCGAAAGTCTTCTCCATGCGGCGGAAGTAGAAGGCCCCCGTCACGAGGATGAGCAGCGCGGCGAGCGCGGAGACGGCGACAATCGGCCCCGGCGCGCCGCCGGTGCCGAGCAGCGACCAGCGGAACCCCTCCACCACGCCGACCATCGGGTTGACCCCGTAGACGGTGCGCCAGGGCTCGGGCAGCAGGCGGCTGGAGTAAGCTATCGGCGTGGCGAACATCCAGAACTGCACAATGAAGGGCACGACGTAGCGCACGTCGCGGAACTGCACGTTCATGGCCGACAGCCATAGCCCGACCCCGAGGGAGGTGACGAGCGCCAGGAGCATGAAGAGCGGGAGGAAGAGAACGTTGAGCGTCGGCGCGACGCCGTAGTACCACATCAGCAGCAGCAGCACGCCGAAGGCGAGCAGAAAGTCCACGACGCCCGAGAGCACGGTCGAGATCGGGATCGCCAGGCGCGGGAAATAGACCTTCTTGATCAGGTTCGAGCTGCTGACCACGCTCTGCGACGAGGTGCTCAGGCCGTGTGCGAAGAACGTCCAGGGCACCAGCGCGGTGTAGGCGAAAATCGGGTACGGCAGCCCGTCCGACGCCAGCTTGGCCAGCTTCCCGAAGAAGAGGCTGAAGACGAGCATGGTGAGGACGGGCTGGATGATGGCCCACGTGGCCCCGAGCACGGTCTGCTTGTAGCGCACCTTGATGTCGCGCCAGACGAGGAAGTAGAGCAGCTCGCGGTACTCCCACAGCTCGCGCAGCCTGAGCGAAACCCAGCCGCTCGAAGGCTCGATCCGGAGGGTCGGGCCGGCCGGCTTACGCTTCAGAGCCGCCACGTTCATGCGTGGTTCTTCTATCGCGGCCACTATCGCCCCTTTCACTTTTGTCTGCCGTGTCGTCCTTGCGCGCCCCGGCGCGCGGAGAGGGAGTGGTGGACGAGTCGAGGGCCGGGCCGCCCTCAGTACCTGGCGTAGTAGTAGTCCTGCGTCCGCATCCTGACGTTGTTCAGGATGACCCCGAAGATCTTGGCCCCCACGTCGTACAGGACCTTGTGCGCGCGCTTGACCGTCCCCTGCGAGCTCTTCCCGCTGTTGACGACGAGCAGCACGCCGTCCACCACGGTCGAGAGGATGACGGCGTCGGCGAAGTAGGCGACCGGGGGCGAGTCTATGACGATGTGGGTGAAGTTGGACTCCAGCGTGGAGATCAGGCGCCGCATGGCTTCAGACCCGAGCAGGTCGGCCGGGTTCGGGGGGGGGACGCCGGCCGGCAGCACGTACAGGTTGCTCTCCTTGTACCGCTGAATCTTTGAGAAGATTTTGGCCTCGCTCGCGTCGCTCGCCAGTATCGTGCTGAGGCCGTCCGTGTTCTCCATTCCGAAGACGGTGTGGACGCGGGGCTGGCGCATGTCGGCGTCTATCAGCAGGACGTTGGCGCCGGTCTGCGAGAGGACGAGCGCGGTGTTCACGGACGAGGTGGTCTTGCCTTCGGCCTGCAGGCTGGAGGTGACGAGAAGGGTCTTGGGTTGACGCCCCGCCGTCGAGAGCAGGATGGTCGTCCGCAGGTGGCGGTAGGCTTCCGCCAGCGGCGAGGTCGTCTCCGCGTCGAGCAGCAGCGCGCGGTCGGAGTTAGCGCCGTCCCCCCCGTCCCTGAGGTGAAGGGCGTTGATGGCGGGGCGGAGGCGGAGGCGCGCGCCGCCGCCCGCGGCCGGTATCATGGCGAGCGACGGCAGGTGCAGAGTCCGCTCCACGTCCTCGGGCGTGACCAGCGCGTCGTTGATGTGTTCGAGGAAGAGCGCCAGGCCGAGCGACAGCCCGAGCGAGAACGCGAAGGAGAGCCCGACGACCATCAGGCGCATCGGGCCGACGGGCTTGCGCGGCATGACGGCGTAGTCGACGACGCGGATGTTGTTGGGCGTGTTCGACCAGATGACGTCGTTCTCCTTCGCGCGCTGGAGGATGCCTTCCAGCAGGGAGCGGTTGGTCTGAACCTCCTGCTGGAGGATGCGGTAGTCGATGGCCGCCTCGTTCTGCGTCTGCATCTCGCCGCGCTGCTTGAGGAAGGCGTCCCTGAGCGACTGCTCGTAGGCGAGCGCCTGCTTGTAGCGCGTCTCCAGGTTCGTCGTGACCGTGGCGGCCGCCTGCCGGCGGGTGTCGTCGAGGTGCGTCTTGAGGACGGCGATCTGCTCGTCCAGCTCCTTGACCTCGATCCACTCTTCGGTGTTATCCACCAGGAGCTGCGCCCGCCGCGACTGGAGGTCGGCGATCTTATCCCTGATCTCGCTGGTCCGGTCCGCCTCCTCGGCCAACCCGGGCGCGGCGCCGGAGACCAGGCTGGCGCGGTAGGCGGCCTCGGCCTCCTTGCGCTTATTCTCCGCGCCGAGTAGCTGCTGATTGAGGCCGACCAGCCGCTCCAGGACCGTGTTGCTGGCCGCGTCGAGCGACACGATGTCGTTGCCCCTGGCGTAGTTGCTCAGCCGCTCCTCGCCGCCGCGGATCTGCGCCTGCAACTCCGCGATCCGCTTTTGCAGGAAGTCGCTGGTCGAGTTGCTCGCCTCCACCTTCGTCTCCAGGTTGGAGAGGACGAAGGTGTCGGCGATGGTGTTGACCAGTTTGGCGGCGAGCTGCGGGTCGGAGTGGGTGTAGCTGATGTCGATGAGGCGCGTCTCTTTGGTGGGGAGGCGGGTCTCCCTGACCGGGGAAACGTTGAGCCTCCCCTGGAGGGCCTCCACATATGGGGCGAGGCGGTTGGCCTCGGCCAGGTCATCCCGCGTCGTGGGCGTGGCGGGCGAGATGCTCAGCGGGGTCGCCTCCGTTTGCGGGGACTGGGCGGGGCCGCCTTTCCCCCTGAGGCCGACCATCTGCTTGAGGTTCTCCCAGGTCGAGTGCCTCGACGTCGTCTGGAGGCGGAGGTAGCTCCGGTTGTGCTCCAGGTCCAGCGATTTGACGACCCGGCGGAGGAGGCCGGAGCCCGAAAGAATCTGGAGCTGGGTGTTAAAGTAGGTCGGGTCGCTGGTGCTGCCGAAGATAATGGGGCTGCTCTTGCTGCTGCTTGACGGGGCGCTGTTCTCCATGTCGACCTGCACCCTCACCCGAGCCTCGTAAATGTTAACCTTCCGTGCCATGTAAACGGCCGTGAGCCCCGTCGCCAGGACGGTGAGGGCCAGCACGAGGAACAGGTGCTTGCGCACCGCGCGCCAGTAGGCCCGCAGGTGCGTGTTGCTTTCGACCTCAACGCCGTAACCCCCGTAGGGCTGTGTGGGGGCCGCGGCCAGCCCCGCGTCCACGGCCTTACTCTCGGCGACCCCGACTCTCTCCAGCGTTAGATTTCGTGGCTCTTGCATAGGCTGTTGGCTCCGGCGTGAAGGTCGCGCGCCCGGCGGAAGTTTTTACCGGCGGCCGGGTGTCTCGGCGGCGTCAGCGGACGACGGTGGTGGGCAGCCGGGTGAGCGTCGGGACGATTGTGCCGACGATCTGCTTGAAGATGTTGATGCCCGCCGTCGGCACCTCGACGATGTCGTTCGGTTCGAGCAGCACGTCCTCGGCCTTCTTCCGCGCTATCGCGTTCAGGTCGACGACGATCTCCGTCTTCGCGCCTCCCGCCCGCGGCTGGCGGCTGATGCGGACCTTCTCCTTCTTGGCTTCCGGCCCGACGCCCCCCGCGCTGGCGATGGCCTGCGTGACGGTGAGAGGCTCTCTGAGGGCGAGCGCCGCCGGGCGGATCACGTTCCCCACCACGTAGACCTGGTCGGCGTTGGGCAGCGTGATTACGTCACCGGCCCTCACGAGGGGGTTGGCCGAGGCGTCCCCGCGCAGGATGTCGCCGAGGTTGTAGGCGTTGACGTTCGCGGCCTCGGCCTGCCCGTCGGCGAGTGGCTCCGGCGCCGCGCCGCAGACGAACGAATCCGCCGCGTGTATGACGTGCACGTTCCGCCCGGCGCGCTCGGCGGGGCCGCCGGCGAGCGCGAGGAGTTCGAGCAGGCGCACCCGGCGCTGTAGCTTGAACTGGCCCGGCGTGTTCACCGCCCCGATTACCATCGCCGGCTGCGAGTTGTACTCCTTGACGAAGACGTCCACCTGCGGGTTTCGCTGGTATTTCAGGTAACCCTTCGCGATCACTTTGGCCAGTTCGTGTTCGGTTCGGCAGGCGGCCTGGATTTCGCCCTCTATCAGCGGCATCCGGATCGCGCCGCGCGCGTCGACTCGCACGTTGTCGCGCGACAGAATCGGTTTGTTGAAGACGCGTATATCCAGCACGTCGTTCGGCCCGATGAGGTACACGCTGTCGGCCGCCTGATCGGCCGGGGGCGTCTCCTGTTGGGCAGCCTGCGTCGCGGGGCGACCGTCGGCCGGCGAGGGCGACTGGCGGGCCGACACGGAAACTGACAGCGCCGCCTGGCACACCGGCAGTAAACAGAGCGACAGGCCGGCACCCGATGCCAGGCGTCGGCCTGTCAGCCGGAGCGACGCGAAAGTCCTCCCCCTCATCTTTTCCCCATCCCCCGCCGCCTCGCGGCCAAAGCCTCACTCAGGTGGATCGGGTGCCCCAGGTTGAGTACGGTGTTGCTCAAGACGACCATCTTCTCCGCGTCAGGTTCCCTGAAGGCGCCCGTAAGCGGGCCGTCGCTGAGTTTGACGATGACGCCCTCTCTCACCCACTGCCAGAACTGCGCCTGTGTGGTCCAGAACTGCGCCCCGCTGCGGCAGATCACCTGCGCATTCTTTTTCATCTTCTCTTTGCTCTTTTTGCCCACGGTTTCCACCCACCTGAGAAGCGCACTGATCCCAGTGCATACCACGCTCCTCTTCACGCGGCGTGGAGGAGCGTCATGCCGAACCCCGGAGGGAAGCCTCGGACGTGAGGCGGACGTTCTTTCTGGTTTACTGTCGAGGCGTCGGGACTTTCTACCGACGGCTACATGGCCTTTGACGTTGCCGTAATCTCTCGGGGCGCGAGCACGCAACCCTCGGGATGCGCCGCTCTTTGGGCAACTTATATGCCGGAGGCTTCTGATACGTCGGCGATCCGAACCTCAAGCGCGCGGGGGGCCGTAAAGCTATGACGGCGGCGGAATTCTGCCGCATGAAAGTGACGGTCAGCGCGGACGTGCTCGGCCTCATGCGTTACGCCCCGGGGGCAGTGAGACACATTTGTGAGCTAATGCGGCGGTTATGCCGAAGCGCCTCTTCCCTCTTCGGCGCGGAGACTTCGCGCCCCCTCATGGCCTTGCATCGCCTGCTTTAGGACGGCGTCCGCCCCGGGGTTCGTGACGTAAGCGCGGTTCGCGGTGCCGACGCTCGCCTCGTTCAGATACTCCATGGCGAAGAGGGGCATGAAGGAAATGCACGCGAGGGCCGCCGCCGTGGGGTGGGCAGCCACGTAGTTGCGGTCGTCCAGTGAGCGGAAGATGAAAAGGTGTGACTCCCGTACGACGCCCGGGCCGGTGTGGAACTGTGTCGAGCAGCTTCGGCTCAGGATTCCGAGCCCGGGGAAGTTACGGCGGCGGCCGGGCGAGAAGCCGGCCGTTAAGAATGTGTTCACCCTGACCAAATCTCTACAGTCCGGCGCGGGCGCGAAGGGGGTTGTCTTCCCCTGTGCCGGCGGTGCCGACTACTCGCTCGCAGCGGACTGTAAGACCCCGTACTGCCTTAACTTCCTGTAGAGCGTGCGCCGGTCAATGCCGAGGGCTTCGGCAGTTTTTATCTGGTGTTGGTTGTGGCGCTCAAAGATGGTGAGTATGTACCGGCGCTCCATCTCCTCCAGTGGCGCGTCGGTGAACGGGGCGGCCCCGAGGTGGCCGCCGCTTCTCTCGTCGCCCTTCAGGATGTCGGGCGGCAGGTCATCCACGCCAAGCTCACTCGTTTCGCCGATGCCCAGGGCGTACTCGATGGCGTTTTCAAGCTCGCGCACGTTGCCGGGCCAGTCGTGCGCGGTCAGAGCCCGCATGGCCTTGGCGGAGAACCTTCGTGGCTGCACGCCCATGCGTTCGGAAACGCGTAAGATTAGCTGCTCGACCAGGGGCACGATGTCGTCCCTGCGCTCCGACAGATTAGGTACGTGCAGGGGTATCACGCGGAGGCGGTAGAAGAGGTCGGCCCTGAAAGCCCCCTTGGCGACGGCGGCCTTGAGGTCGCAGTTGGTCGCCGCGACAATCCTCACGTTGATCGGGATGTTCTCGCGGCCGCCGACGCGCCTGACCTGCCTCTCCTGCAATACGCGCAGCAACTTCGACTGCGAGGCGAGGTCGAGCGTATCGACTTCGTCGAGGAAGATCGTCCCGCCCGTCGCCTGCTCGAACAGGCCGCGCCGCGTCTCGAACGCGCCGGTGAACGTGCCCCGCTCGTGGCCGAAGAGTTCGGCCTCGAAGAGGGTCGCGACGACGGCCGAGCAGTTGATGTCTACGAATGGCTCGTCGCGACGCCGGCTCAGCTCGTGGACGGTGCGCGCGATCAACTCCTTACCCGTGCCCGTCGCGCCGGCGATGAGGACGGAGCTATCCGTCGCGGCCACGCGGCCGATGATTCCGACCAGCCGCCGCATGGCGGCCGACTGGCCGATCAGGGAGGGCGCGGCGGGGCAGGTGGCACCGAACTGAGGGGTCAGTACCCTGGAGGAACGAACGGCTGGGGGCATGTCAAACTCTCCTTCTCGACCGGGGGCAACTTACGACGGGAATCGGCAGCGAGCAGGTAACGGCAGGGCGAGGTGCGACGCCTTAAGGATGAGAAAAGCCGGCGATTCCTGAAACTCCTGAAGCCGCCTGACGGAGGGTGAGGGCGGCACATAGAACCTCGATTCCTAAGTTACGACACAGCTTCTAAACCGGTAAGAATCTATACCGAAAGGCTCTGACACCGCATCGGAGTTTCCGATAATTTAATGCTGGGCGGAAACTCCCATCGTGGGGGGACCACGATAGGAGCATTATGTGCGAGAGTTCAGCACAAATGTGTTGCCGGGCGGGTCGCCCGCGACCGTGTGACGGCGGGTTGTCAAAGCGCGGGCTGACTACCCTCACGCGCGCCTCATGGACATGTTATCGAGCCACAACTCGCCGAAGATCGGGCACGGCGACCTGCGGCAACGCTGACGCCGGAGGGAGACGGCAATCGCCTTCGTGCCCTCCGGCGTGACGAAACTGAGTTCGTGTTCTCGCCAGCCGCTCGTGCCGCCGGATACCTGCTCACCGCGGCACAGCTCGCGCGGCTCCGAAGAGTTCAGGTCGGTTACGAGGACGAGCGGGAGCCCCCCCGTCACGATCTCCTTCGCCCTCGTCGAGAAGACGAGTTTGTACCGCGTCGCCGGCTCGACGAGTACTATCTGAGATATGATGGCCATGTCGGGGTCGGATTTCCCCTTGAACACGATTCGGCAACTTTTCGCGCCGCCCCGGGGCTCGACGCCGTCGAGGGTCACGTCAACCGCGTTCTGCTTTTGAATGAGCTTCCAGTTGAACCCCGACTCGTCAAGCCTGTCGCTCTCGAACTCGCCGTTCGTAATCAGCCCGAACGGCCCGGCCCTACCGTCCGGGCGGCCGCGGCCGAGCACCCATACCTCGTGTGCCTCGTAGAAGCGTTTGGCCGCCAGCAGTTCCTCGACGAGCGGAAGGCGGTCAGCGTCGGTCAGCCCCTCGGCCTTGACGATGCCGACGCCCCTCTCCACCTCCCCGCGTTTAATAAACGCCTGTGCCAGGACGAGCCGCTCCTTCAGGCTCCGGGGGTCGGCGACGCGCTCGATCTCGGGCATGTTATCCCCGTACACCTGCGCGGCCAGGTCGAGCAGCCCCGCGTAGAGTTCGGGGTCGGCCGCCGCCGCCCGCCTTAACTCCCTGAACCCCTCGTCCGGCTGATTCACCCGCAAGAGCGTGTGGCCCAGGTACCACCTCGGCTGCGCGTAGTGCGGCGCGAGGGCCACCGCCCTTCTCAAACTGACCAACGCGCCCTGTAAGTCTTCGGTCTTCGACTGGAGGTAACCCAACTCCAACCAGAGGAAGTGGTCGGCGGGCCTCAACGCCGCAGCGCGGGCGAGGTCTTCAACCCCTCCGGCGATGTCCCCCGCGTCGCCCAGCACCTTGCCGCGTGAGTAGTAGGCGAGCGGGTCGGAGTGGGATAACTTCACGGCCCGCCCGGCGTAGTCCGGGTCCCCATTGTCGAGGGCCAGCTTTGAGTTGTAACGTGACGCCCCGTCGCGGAAGCAGAACACCGCGCCCCCGACACAGACGACCAGATAAAACACCTGTAGGAGGCACCGCCCGCAAGCCTTCAACGTCATGCGCGTCAATCACCTTACGGAGGCGCGTGATGCGTCTACACCTCGCGCCGGCAGTAAATCCACCACTCGACTTAAAGGGCGATGCCCGCCCGGGTCATCGTCCGCAGTCCCCGGGCGGGCATCGCGTGAGCCGGCGGAGGTTAATCCGCGGGCGGAGGGCTCACCGGCAGACGACCTCCAACCTGGAAAGCTTGAACGCGTCGTTGTACGACTTGTCCCCGGCCATCGCCGAGAGGACGAACACGTTGCCCGCCACGTTGCCGGCGTTGATGTTCGCCCAGCGGGGGGTCGTGCTCGTCGTCGTGTTGTCCTCCCGGGCCCCGAGGCCGCCCAGGAAAGCATCGCTCAGAGTGTTGTGGTTGTTGATGGGGTCGGTCTTCGAGCCGACCCACGCCGAGATGTCGCTGTCGGCCCCGATGATGTCCAGGTACACCCGATCAACGACGACCGGCGTCGAGAATTCAAACAGCACGTAGTTGTTCCGGCCTCCGAGGTTATCCAGCTTGTGCCGGTTGTTGCTGCCGTCCCCCTCGCCGGCGTCGGTGACTCCCAACCCGCCGGTGTAGAGGCCGAGGTAGGCCGTCGCCCACGAGCCGCCGACATCGGCCCGGCTGAACGCGCTCACCTTCACCGTCACGCCGTTGACGGCGAACGTCCTGACATTCCCGGCCGCGCCGTACGTGGCCGTGTTGCCCCCGAACGCGAACGTGCCGGCGGCGCAGACCGGAGGCGGCGGGCAACCAAGTTCCAGTTTCGAGAGCTTGAACGCGTCCTCCGGGCTGGAATCCGAAGCCTGCGCCGCGATGACGACCACGTTGCCCGACTTCTGCGTTACGTTGAGGTCGGCCCAGCGCGACCCGGGCGTGATGTCGGCGGTGGAGTTGTCTTCAGTGTAGAGACCGCTCAAGAGCGCGTCACTCAGCGTCAGGTGGTTGGTGTACGGGTTGGTCTTCGAGCCGACCCACACCGAGATGTCGCTGTCGGCCCCTACCACGTCGAGAAACGCCCGGTCTATCACGACGGGCTGAGAGAATTCGAGGAGGACGTAGTTGTCCCGCCCGCCGATGTTATCTACCTTGTGGGTGTTGTTGCCGCCGCTTCCCTCGCCCCCGTCCGTGACGCCAAGCCCTCCGCCGTAGGCCCCCAGGTAGGCAGTGTTCCACGTGCCTCCGCTGCGGGTGCGACTGAACGCGCTGGCGTGCACGTTGACGCCGCCCACCGAGAAGGTTTTGACGTTGCCGGCGGTGCCTGAGGTCGGCGTGTTGCCGCTGAAGGTGAGCGTCCCCGTGGCGGGGCACGTGGCCTGGCCGAAGTAGTGATCGGGGTTGCTGGCCGTGACGTTGCCGCCGACCGGCGGCCGGCCTGTCACCGTCCCGATGTTCGTGTACTGGCCCGCCACGGCCGTCCCCGTCTTCGTGCAGGTCATAGACGCGCCCGGGGCGAGCGTCGTCTGCGGGCACGCGACGGAACCGACCTTGTTGTCCGTCACTGCCACGTTCGTCAGGGTGACGTTGCCGGTGTTCGTGACGAGGTAGGTCCACGTCACGGTCGAGCCCACCGGGACGGTCGGCCCCGGCGCAACGTCGTTATTCGTCCCGTTCGTCTTCTTGACGATGGCGACGGCGGCCGTCTGGCCGAAGTAGTGGCTCGGGTCGCTGGCGGTGACGTTGTTGCCGACCGGCGGAGTCCCCGTCGCGGTGCCGACGTTCGCGTACTGGCCGGCGGAGGCCGTGCCGCCGGCCGTGCAGGTCATCGCCTGTCCCGCGGCCAGAGTGCTCCCCGGACAGCTCACGGTCACGCCCCGGTCGTCGGCGACGGCGATGTCGGCGAGCGGCACGTTGCCGGTGTTCGTGACAAGGTAAGTCCAATTAACCGCGCCGCCCACGGGGATGAACGGCCCCGGGGCCGCGTTGGCGTCCTGACCGTTCGTAGATTTGACTATGCTCACGCCCGGCCGCGAGCCGAAGTAGTTGTCGGGGTTACTCGCTGTCACGTCGGGCCCCGCCGGCGGCTTGCCCTCGACGGTTCCGACGTTGGTGTACTGCCCGGCGACCGCCGTGCCGGACGCGGTGCAGGTCATGCTCTGGCCGTCGCCTAGAGACGTAGCCGGACAGTTCACGGTCACGCCCCGGTCGTCGGTGACGGCGATGTCGGTGAGCGGCACGTTGCCGGTGTTCGTGACAAGGTAAGTCCAGGTGATGGGCGACCCCGCCTCCACGAAGAGGCCCGGCGGCGTGTCGTTGTCCGTCCCGTTCGTCTGTTTGACGATGGAGACCGCCGGCGCCGGAACACACGCGCCGGGGCACGCCGAGGCGGAGTCTCGGAAAGGAGCGTAGAGCACGGCCCCGGTGCCTTCGTTGAGGATTGCGTCTCCCGCGCCGGAGCCTACGCCGCCCGGGCCGCCGGCGTCGCCCCACCAGTTCAGCGTGGCGTCGAGGGTGGCCGCGTTACTGTTGTAGAGCCCGGCCTCGGTGTTCCCCGCGATGTTGCTGTGGTGGTTTGAGAAGTCGCTGATGACGCCGCCCTCAAAGACCAGAATGCCGTAGCCGTTGCGCTCGAACGTGTCGCATTCGAGCGCGATGTTCTGCATGAGTGCGCCGACTTCGGGCTGAAGGATGATACCCGCGAACGGGTTATCGTTCATCTGCGTGTGTGTGATGGTGATGTTCGAGTAGATGTCGCCCGCGGCGGCGGGGAACAGGATGATTCCCGCGTCCGCCCCCCTGTTCCGGTTGAACTCGGAGCAGTCCACGGTCAGGGCGTTCACCACGTGCGCCTCGACGTACATGCCGTAAGCCGAAGGCCCGACGTTGTCGTTGAACGTCGAGTTGCGAATCGTCAGGTTCGTCAGGGTGTGGGTGAAAATGGTCAGGCCCCCGCCCGCATTACCGTCGAGGTGCGAGTCAGTTATTTCAAGCCCGTTGATCCCCGCGCTGGACGCCGGCGCCCTGAGACCGGAGCCGCCGTTCCGGGAGAGGCTTGAGTTCCGCACCACAACGTCGTCGAGGAGCGCCGACAGGTTGATGCCTATGCCGTGCCCGGAGTTTTCGACGACCGCGACGTTCTCGAATGTCAGATAGCCCAGGACCCCGGTCCTCAGGGCGATGCCGCTGCCCGCGTTGCCCGCCCCCCCGTCGGCACCCTTCACCCTCAAATCCTTTAGCACGGCCCGATTCACGGCATCCGTGCCGCCCGCCGTCACGGTGATGACCGGCGTGTTGACCACGGACGACACGATTATCGTGTTCGAGCCCGGGTCGGAGCCGCTGCCCGCGCCCTGCAAGATCAGCCGCTTGCCGATGGCCGGATTCTCGTTGTAAGTGCCCGCGGCGACGGCGACCGTATCGCCGGCGCTCGCCGCGTCAACGGCCGCCTGTATCGTCGTGAAGCACGGGCTGTTGCCGGCGCAGAGGCCGTCCTGGTTAACGAAAAGCGTGCCGGCCGCGCCTGCGTACCCCCCGGAGACGAGTAGGGCCGCGGCGCAGGCCGACCCGACGAGCAGCATCCTTAGACGTGTGGGGATGGTTCTACGGGCGGGGGGAGGGGGGGTTTCGTTTGCCATCAGACCTTCTTGGTTACTCCTTATCACTGGGGGTTTTCTTTTACCTTGGAACCTGCTTCCGGGCCCCGGCCCGCAAATCCTTAAGGCGAGTTGCGGCCGGCTTGAGGGAATCGTCGGCGAGGGATAGGTTGTTGTGGACGCGCCCGCCACCGCGCACCCGGGGACAGGACGGGCACGCCGACGTAGTTGAAGGGAGGGGTGGAGTTCCGGTTACCGGTAAGAGACCGGGACCCGTCAGGATGACAGCGGCGGCGTCAATGAATTGGCCTCGGCTTAGTGGGGGCGCTGATGACCGCGCCGGTCTTAGGCGCGGCGGCCGTCTTACCCTGCGGATTTACCGGCGACTGAAGAACGGGGCCCACCCGGAACTGTCCGCTGCCGACTTGCGTCTTCGCCCCGTCCCGCCTGCCCGAACCGGTTCCGACCCGCGCGCTCCCCTTGTGGCCGCCCGACTCCCTTTCCGCCCGCCGGCCCCGTCGGCTCCTCGCCGATGTCGCCCCGCCAGCCGCGAGCCCGGAAGAGGCACCGGGGCGCGACACCGAGTTCGGGCTTCGCCTCTGCCTCACCACGCGTCCGCTCTGCCGGAGGGCTTCTGCCGAAGGGAGCCCGAAGGATGACCGTTTTCGCTTTCCCTGCGCAGATACGGAGGCGGGTTGAAACGATAGGAAGATGATTGCGAATAGTAGTGCCGCCGCGAGGCGGCGCGAGTTGATCTTCATCCCTGCCCCTCCTCCTTACACGGAAAGCTCATCGTGCCCATACTTCAATTAACTTAGACTAAACCACGGAGTGACGCATCGTTTGTTATGACCATTTTTACCAGGCACAATCCACCTCCCGCGTCGCTCCCCCGCGGCACAACTGTGCCTTCGCCGATGGCACGGTTGTGTAATCCGCCGTCCTTCACAGGCCCGATTGCTCTCCCCCGAGGCAAGGCGTTGTGCGCGCGGAAGAGACCTGGCCCCTTCCCTCTTCGGGAATCTCGACGGTTGCGATCACCACCAGAGAGGTAAAGACGACGGCGTTAATGGTCGTGTGAAGACCCGAGTCAACCAGACTGTGAACCGCAACCGACATCAAGCCTATCGCTGCGCCGAGGCACGCCGCCCGGCGGGAGCGGCTGGGAGACTTTAATTGCCTGACGATCCTTCTCATCAGGCACACGACGAACCAGCAAAAGATTGCGGCCCCGAAGGCACCCCCGTCGGCCGTCAGCTCGATGTAGTCGTTAAGCGCGACTTCGGGCGCGGAGACGCCGGAGGACTCGTGATGCCGGGTGATCGCCACGGGGAAGGCGCCGAACCCGACCCCGGCCCAAGGGTGCTCTTTTATCATCGCCCAGGCGGAATGCCAGATGTCTATGCGTCTTGCGGCGGAAGCGTCCTCGCCGGTCGTCTGCACCTCCGCGGGTAACTTCCCGACGCGCGTCGCCACCTTGTCGCCACCCACCACCGCCGTGAAGACGACTGTCGAAGTCAGCAGGAAGCAGGCCAAAGCTATTTGCGAGGCGAGCCGCAACAGTCTTCCGCGCCCGGAGCCTTCGCGGAGCCGTCGCAGCCTCGCCCTGAAGAATACGACGATCAAGACGGCCGCCTGAATCAGCATCGTAAATATCCCGCCCCGCGAGCCGGTCAGGATCAGCGACACCCACATCATGATCATGGCGACCACATAAACGGGGGTGAGGTGCGGCTTCAATACTCCTGACACCCAGAGGGCCGCCGCGAGCCCGATGGACATCTCCATTAAAAAAGCAAAGTGATTGTGATTTATGAACTGACCGAACCCCACGCCGGGCGTCAGGCCCGGGAGTACGAAACCGACCGCGTCATCCTGCTGGGCCGCGTAGCGAGTCACCCCGAAGGCCGCGCTGGCCGCCCCGACCACGATGACGGCGTTGACGACAGCCGCCAGGCGTTTTCTGTCAGTCGTATATTTTAGGAGCAGTTCCCCGAACATGATCAGTGCAAGTAACTTGACCGTGAATCGCCACGATTCATAAGGGTCCGCGCTCACCGGCAGCAGGGCCGGCCCGGCCGAAGGCCCCGGGCTGACGAGGGGGATTGTCTGCACGAGTGAGTAGCAGGCGAGCAGCAAGGGGGGCAGCAAGAGACCGGGCCCGCCGAGGCGCGGGTCGCGGTTGAGCAGCCCGTGGGCGACGCGCACGGCACCCGAGATGAAAACCAAGCCTGCAAAGGCAGACTCCCACCAGGGGCTGATCGTGCCGTACGGAGCGGCGGTAAGACATATCACCGCGAGGAGTGAGAGGAAAAGGAGGCGTTCGAGGAGAGCCCCCGGTTCTATGCTTCCTGCCTCCGGACTCTTCTCCCCCGAAAGCACCGTATCGGCTGTCCGCCGTCCGCGTGATTCAAGCGACGCTTTGTGCCAGGTGGTGTACATCCTGAGATGTTCTGAGAGATTTTAAGGTAACTTTTTTAGGATTCGTCGGCACTCACAGGCGTCGCCGTCGTCGGGGAAATCCGCCCAAATTTTACCTGGCCGGGGTAAAGCGAATGGCCAGGAGGGGGCGGCACAATTGTGCCGCCCCCTCCCCGCCGCCCGACATCCTGACTGCGATTAACTTCTCTCCCGGCGACGACCCGGGACTGCGCCGACCAACCCTAGATGAAGCGGGCCGGGTCGTATCTGACTGCAATGCCGCAGGCCCCGCCTTCCTTCATGTCAACCCTCAACACCTCTCCCCGGATCGCAATCTTCGGCGAGGTGGCCTCCGAGTCGACCGACCCGGACAGACGGAAGACGACGGAGAGTTTGGTGCCGACACTCATGCAGGGGACGACCCGTAAATAGAGGCCCCCTTTGCTCAAGTTGTCCAGCACGGTGTCGACCTTAAAATTCAGCCCGTCCACGTCAACCCCCTCGACCACGGCCGGGAATGGGATGAGGATACGCTCTGAGCGGCGCCGCTCGCTCGGGCTGCCGGAGGTCGGTTGCTTCACTGTCTCCACCGCCTGTTCCGAAGGTGCGTATGTGCCGTCGTCATTCTTCATACTTCACTACCGACGTTCGGGCACTGCGGGCCGCTACGCGGGGCCGGGCTCTTACACGGAGTCCGGGGTCTCGTCTGCTACCCCGGCGCCGTCTTACTCGTGCAAGTCCCGTCGTTCGATTCAGTCTTCGAGTCCGCCCGACGAACGTGTGGGTTCCCGCGACAGGTACGCCCTCCGTGGGCGCACTAAATAAGGCTCGCCGTATTATTCTTGCCGGATCTGATGAGGGAAATGGCGAAAATCTATATACCGTTTGCCCGGGAAAATCCTATCGGGTATGGGCGTTTGCCGACTCGTCTCTCACGCCCCAGTGTTTGCCCACACGCATGTATAAGGAAATCTACGGTTTTCCGGCAACGGACTAATAGACCATTTCTTATTGGTACAAATGTGCCCAAATACGTTACCCGCCGGACCGGGCGCCGAAACCGCAGGCTAAGCGTGGGAGCGGATGAGGCGTCGGGAGGCGTGCGAGGGCGGGTCGTGGCGACTGCCCCGCCTCACTTGGGCGGCTCGGCGAGCCCGAAGCGGTACGAGTAGATGACCAACTCCAGCCTGTCCGAGACTTCCAGCTTACTGAAGATCGAGGTCAGGTGGTGGCGGACGGTGGTGTCGCTGATGAAGAGCCGCTCGGCGATCTGCTTGTTCTTCAGGCCCAGGCAGACGAGGCCGACGACCTCCCGCTCGCGCTCGGTCAGCAACGCCATCTTCATCGCCTCGGGGTCGTCGAGCTTGCTGTTCTTCTGGTTGAGCACATTGTTGAGCAGGCTGCTCATCATGTTGCGGTCGAACCAGATCTCCCCGGCGTACACCTTCTCAATCGCCTTAACGAGGGTCTCGGAGGCGCTCTCCTTCTGAACCAAACCCTTCGCGCCGAGCCGGACGCATAGCTGGTGAACCTCCGGGTCGCGCGCGCCGGTGAGGACGAGCACCTTGGGCGGCGTCTGCAAGTTCTTGAGTTCCGGCAGGATGTCGAGCCCACTGTCGGCCTTGAGGTCGAGGTCGAGGAGGACAATGTCGGGCAGCTCCCTCTGAACCACCGCGAGCGCCTCGTCCTTCGTGCCGGCCTCGCCGACCACCCTCAGGCCGGGCCTGTTCTCGATTATCATGCGGATGCCGTCACGCACCATCTTGTGGTCATCAACTATCACCACCCGGATCGGCTCACTCCTCTGTTGGGGCATACTGAGGACCCTGACCTTCCTTTACATGGGGATGTCTATTTGAATCCCGGTTAAGTCGCCCCAGTCGCGTCCCACCCTGAGCTGGCCGCCGAGGGCTGCGGTGCGCTCGCAGAGCGACTTGGGCTTGAAGGACGCGGTCTCCTGGCCCTTGGGAACATCGTTGCAGAGCAGGAGGTGGAGGACTCCATCCCGGCACGCGATGTTGAGCCAGGCGCGCGTCGCCCGCGCGTGACGCCTGATGTTACTTAAGCCCTCGGCTATCAGTTGGAAAGTCTCGGCCGCGAGGCGGTCGTTGGGCCTCACATCGCCTTCGACCTCGAATTCGACCACGATGCCGGATGACTCCTGGAACTTCTCACAGAAGCGCCTGACCGCCGAGAGGAACTCGTAACCGTCCGCTCCCTGTCGGTCCTTTAGCCCGCGCACGTAGCCCCTCACTTCGCTCAACTCAGCCTTGGCGGCATCGAGGAGTTGCGTGAGGTCGTCGGCGGCACCGGCCGGGTCGGTCCCGATCTTCTCGCGCACGGCCGAGAGCCCCATCATGAGCCCGATGAAGGGCTGGATGGTGGTGTCGTGCAAATCCCGCGCAATCCGCTTACGCTCTTGCTCTGCCGCCTCCGTGGCGAGGCGGTTGACCAGATTCAGGTTCTCAATCACGGGCTTGGCCGCCGCGACCGCTTCGAGCAGGAGGCCCAACTCGGCCCGGTCGAACGCC
>WUUC01137887.1_pt1 | contig 18682 bp, 7 predicted proteins | sample 6278441 | NCBI WGS metagenome assembly WUUC01 (sample SAMN13675441, study PRJNA597444) | soil metagenome | isolation source: soil | place: USA: Washington | collected 2017-10 | reverse complement strand
GCCGTACCGGATAACGCAAACGAAGCATCACCAAATGTTTTCGGTGCCAGCGCTGCAAACGAAATGGTTTGTGTGGTCGTTGTTACCGTAAGTGTTCGCTCTACCGCAATGGCAGCATCATAATTTCCGTTCCCGGATTGCGACGCGGTAATGGTTGTTGTGCCTAAGCCTTCAAATGTTACTGTCCTTCCAGAAATGGTTGCCACCGAAGTATTGCTGCTGGTATAGGTTACAGCTAAACCCGACGATGCAGTAGCTGTCAGTTCAAACGAAGCATCTTCGAATGCCTGAGCAGCCAACGCGTCGAATGAAATAGTTTGCGTGGCCTTTGCTACCGTAAGTGTTTGCGCTGCAGGTAACGCAGCATTATAATTTCCATTTCCAGGCTGCGATGCAGTAATGGTTGTTGCACCTGCGCCAGCAATGGTTATCGTGTTTCCTGCAACGGTTGCCACCGAGGTATTGCTGCTGGTATAGGTTATAGCTAAATCCGACGATGCCGTGGCGGTCAATGCAAACGAAGCATCTCCGAATGTCTTAGGTGCCAGTGCTGTGAATGAAATAGATTGTGTTGCCTTTGAGACCGTAAGCGTTCGTTCTACCGGAGTGGCGGAGTTATAGTTTCCATTCCCAGGTTGTGACGCCGTAATAGTTGCTGTACCTGCGCCTGCAATGGTTACTGTGTTCCCCGAAATTGTTGCCACCGAAGTATTGCTGCTGGTATAGGATACTGCCAAACCCGACGACGCTGTTGCTGTTAATGCAAATGGCGCATCACCAACTGTTTTTCCTCCAGGCGTGTTAAAGCTGATCGACTGACTGGCCTTGGTAACTGTAAGTGTTTGTTCCACTGGTGCAGCCGCATTATACGTTGCATTGCCGCCTTGGGTAGCCGTAAAGGTGGAAGTTCCAACACCAACAATCGTTACAGTACTTCCTGAAACTGTAGCCACGGAAGTATTGCTACTTACAAAACTCACCGGCAAACCGGAAGTGGCCGATGCAGTGAGTGCAAAAGGCACATCACCAAATTCCTTAGCAGGGATGGCGGTAAAGGAAATGGTTTGATTGAGTTTGGACGTAGTAAAGTTCCATGCCGAAGAAGACGCAATACCGGGAAAGTAATTATTGCTGTTGTCGCGCACGGCCGTTGCCGGAATGGTTACATACAGCGCTGTTCCGGCGGGCAGATCGGCAGGGTCGATACTCAACGTGGTACCCGAAGCAGTTACGTTGCCTCCTGCTACATTAATGGTTTGAATGGTAACATTATCCGACACTCTCTTCACAAGAATGTTGCCCGTACCTTTCTGAATATTTTCGTTGAAGGAGACCAGCAGGTCGGAAGTGATGAGTACTTCCGTTGAATTATCTTCCGGCGCCAGCACCTGGATAACTGGTGGCGTAACATCGGGGGCTGCTTCGGTTGAAAATTGCCAGAGGGTAGTGGTGAATCCGGAATGATCGTTACCTGCCAGGTCTTCGAACGTGGCGGGAACAACCTGTACATAGTACGAGGTACCATAAGCAAGATTGGCAGGCAACGTAATGGTAGCAACATTACCGGTAACCGTTACTCTATTATCATTAATAGCCGGGTAGTACTGTACAAAGATCGTATTGCTGAAATCCCGAATGAGAATGTTGCCCAGGCTTTGCTTTTGAATGGGCTCATCGAATGTTAATTGCAACTGAGTTGTAGCGACGGGTACGCCTGTCGCTCCTATTACTGGCGAGAATGAAACGATCTCCGGTGCTGTTACATCAGGGTTTCCCGCGGTGTAAAAATCCCAGGTGCTCTTATCCGTTACAGGGATGCCGGGGTAACCCAGTCCTTCCTCATCCACAAACGGGTAATCGGACGTGTGAACAAAGAGGTGTTTGTTGTACGGAAGGTCGGCAGGAAAATGGATGGTAACAGAAGAACCGCTTACGGTTACATTCGCACTTGATACAGTAATGGTTTGATAATCCACCCCGCTATCAAAATCGCGAACGAAAATATATTTAGGTGTGGCGGGTTTAACTACGGCTTCATTGAAGTTGATAACGAAGTCGTCTGATACTGATACCAATGTGGCATCGTCGGCAGGCGAGGTGAGCAAGATCGCAGGCGGCTGGTTAACCACTTGTGTGGTGAATCGCCAATCCGTTGACGATGAAAATCCAGCAAACGGATTACCGGCGAGATCGGTAAAGAAGCCGGCTTCCACTTGCACGTACAATTGAACACCTTCGGGCAATCCTGTTCCCGTAGATGCTTCTTGCAAGATCTCTGCCTGGGTATTTACGATATCGATAAAGGAAGAAGCCGTGTTAAAGGATTTAATGACCACATTATCGCTTACACGTTTAATGAAAATATTTTTGCTGGCTGCACTTACTACCACATTCTCGTTGAAGACAAGGTAAATATTTGTGTTGCCCGCAACATTGGTCGCATTGTGAGCAGGCGCCAATGAAAACATAGCCGGAGGTGTAACGTCTGGCGCCGCGGCGGTAGTAAAATTCCAAACGGTGGCCGTACTAATTCCCGCATACGAATTGTTGGCGAGATCTTTTATAGCAGTGTTGGGTATCTGCACGTACACCGCTGTGGATGCCGGCAAATCCGTGGGTGGGTTAATGGTAATCGAATTTCCCGAAACCGTAACTGCACCACCAGTTACTGGAATAGATTGTAACGTGTTATTGGCGGAAACCCTTCTGATGAGAATATCACCCGTTCCTTTTTGAACCGGTTCATTGAACGTTACTACCAGGTTGCTGTTCGACACGATGCCCGTAGCATTATCGGCGGGGGAAAATACGGTGGCTAAGGGAGGTGTTACATCAGACGAACCTGCCGTGGTGAAATTCCAGAACGTTTCATCTCCGAAATCCGGAAAATCATTACCGGCAAGGTCTTCAAACGCGCTGAATGCCTGAACGTAGTAGGTTGTTCCTGCTTCAAAGTTGAGCGTAGGATCAATGGTGATGGTATTTGTTCCGTACCCGGTAACGCGTGCAGAAGGTAGATTAAACTGTTCGAATGTAGCGTGATCACTCTTACGTATACGGATAAACTCTGTGCCCGCAGTAACAGGCAACTTTACTGCTTCATTGAATTGTATGATCACATTCGCGCCAACGGAAATACCCGTCGCATTATCGGCAGGCGTTTGTGAAACAAGCGATGGCGGCGTGTTATCGGTAGTTACCGTGGTGAAATTCCATGTAGTGGCATTGTTGATTCCCGCATAAGCATTGTTTGCCAGATCTGCAATCGCTGTGTTGGGAATATTAACATACACCGCTGTTGATCCCGGCAGATCGAACGATGGGTTGATGGTTACAGTGTTGCCCGAAATGGTGATCAACCCGCTTGTTACCGGGATACTTTCCAGCGTGCTGTTGTCCGAAACTTTCTTAAGCAAAATGTTACCGGTTCCTTTTTTTACGCTTTCGTTAAACGTGATGGTGAGGTTGGCATCGGGAGCAACATTTATCGCATTGTCTGCAGGCGTAAATGCATTTGCAAGTGGGGCTGTAACATCGGCAGCTAGCGCCGTGGTAAAATACCATCTGTGAGGCGAGATGGACACCAGACCGGGAAAATGATTTCCAGCGATATCTACTGCCGAAGCGCCACTCATCTCCACGTACATATAAGTTCCTGCAGGGAGATCGGTAGCTGGATTGATGGTCATGACAGCTCCGGAAGTGGTGACTTGCGCACTCGTTACATCTATGGTTTGAATTACAGGACTTCCTTCAGCAATTTGCCGGATGAGAATATTTCCTGTGCCTTTGAAAATATTTTCATTGAATGTGAGCACAAGGTTTGCCGACACATTCACATTCGCTGCAGCATTAAGTGGCAATTTGGAGATCACGTATGGATCAGTCGCATCGGTCCACGCGCTGGCTTGTGCGGGGTTGGCGGTGTAATAGTTGTAGGAAGCACCGCCAGGATTTTGGGAGTATGGGAATACCGTGTACGAATATAATTTTCCCGTTGTGAGGCCACTATTTTGATGACCGCCAGCAGGGCTTGCTGCAACAAAGCTTGTGCCTGCCGGCAAAACCCAGGATGAAGGATACACACCATTAACTACACCCTGGGAAGTAGGAAAGGCACCATCTTCCCTCCTCAAAAAAACATAACCAGCCGCTCCGGAAACCGGGGAGGCACCAAGAGCGACCGATGTTGATCCACCTATTGCCGTAAGATTAGTAACCGGCCCCGACAAGGGAGGAGCAACTGTCAGAACGTCTATCAATTCTCCATACACCACACCAGCCGAATAGATCGCGTAAGCCCTGGCCAGATACCGGGTAGTGGGCGGAGAGACCGGTAAGACCAGTTGTAAAAGTTCCTACGCCTGAACCCGCAGCTACTTTTGTGGAGTTCGTGATTGTTGGATCAATTCCAATTCCCCAAAGGGTAAATACAATGCCCCGTTCGGTAACAGCCGGGTATGTACCCAATGCAGTAACGTTGCCCGAAACAGAAACCGAATATGCCTGGCGATTGGTGATCGCTCCGGTACTTACCTGTGGCGACGTGCGCTCGCTTGTCAACAAAAGTCTTCCTACACCGATGGCATCATAGGTGCCTGCTACCAGGTCGAAGTAAAGAACGCGAATCTGAACTACAGGTTTGTTTTCGGCAGCTACTGGTAAAGTAATATCTACTGTAGCAGTGGATACATCGCTCAGGTATTCTGCCGAAGCGGAGAGGTTAGTAAAATTACCAGATGTACTGAGTCTGTATTGAAAGCGAAGTCCGTTGATGCCCGTTCCATTGCTGATCCTGGTTACTGGTACGTTGATCGCGATATCGCTTCGGTGCCGGGTATCGAACGCATAAACAATAGCGCCAATATTTTTCGCTGCATTGCCCTGGATGTATATCGATTGATTATAGAACCCTATTCCTGGTTGTGCAAAGAAACCACCGGCCGACATGTCGGCAGCATGTGGCGACATCGTGCCGTTTGCCGTGGCGGGGGTAACAGTAACAGCAGCAGGTTTTGCGTTGAACGTATGCACAGCCATGTTGGCTGGCAATACCGGGTTGTCTTTATTAATGGCTGGGGTGTTCCATTGTCCATTAACGTTGTCAAGCACTACAGGCGTGGGATTGGTTTGCCCGTACACGGTTGTCAACCCACACACCGTTAACACACATACAACTAAAAGTTTTTTCATGATGTACAATTTTATTCCACGCAAAAGATCTGCGGCGTGGATTGTACAAAGGACCGGTTTACGGGTTTGTCAGAACATCCGGAAAAGTCCGGTCGTGGGTACCGGAATTTTCCGGATGGGGGCCGCGCTGTATTTGTAGTCCGTTCGGATTATCAATTTAAAGAAAGACGAAGCATACTTGATTGCGTCAAATCCTTCGCTCCATCGTCGCCAAAAACAAAAATCCCGACTATCGTCGGGACTTTGTATTTGGTGCAGAGGAGGAGGGTGTGTTGAAAACCCCTTAATTCCGCCGTATTCTAATTTTTTTGATGGTTTAGGTGCTGGTGCACCGAATTTCCACCCAAACAAAAGCTTAATAGCTATTCAATTCGTAGGTAGATCAAAGATATATAACGCACGTTACTGGTTCATGCAATGGACTAGTTGTTTTCAAATAGCATAGCACTCTTACTCCGAAATTCTATATTAATGAATGAAGTCAACCCAACTTTGCACAGGGATTGATGGGACTTCGACGAGGTCATACTAAAGTGCGCACTAAGTGATCGAATTTGGTAAAGTGCCGATCGATTCGAGGGTATTGAACTACGGATAAATTGCTGTACAATCTCCGGCCTTAGCACAGGCCACCCTTAATGCCACATAACACCTTTTCATGTTGTTTGATACAAAATGATAGAGCAAGGATAATAGCCGTTTCTCTCGTAGAACTTGCCGAAGTTTAGTATATTAGTATCGAGCCCATCAGGTCAATGTATTCAGACGTTGACCTGATGGGCTTTTTATTGGGATCGCTATAGAACAAACTTTATGAATCAAAAAATAATTCAAGCAATTGTTAGCCGGAATCTGGTGCAGTTCGACTACGATGGCGGAATAAGGATTGTGGAACCTCATTGTTATGGATTAACTCCAAATGGTATCGAAGGACTACGAGCATTTCAAGTCGGAGGATATAGTTCCACCGGTAAAATGGGATGGAAGATGTTTTATCTAACAAACGCTACATCAATAGACGTATTAGAGGACAGTTTCGAGAGTCCAAGACCTGGGTATTCGAGAGGTGATAAAGGTATGAACATTATCCACGCAGAGATATAGCAGTCGATGATACTTCAGGAAATTACTATAGAGGGATATAAATGTTTCAAGAACAAAATAACTATCCCCATTCACAGTCTTACGGTTTTGATTGGTGAAAATGATTCTGGAAAATCAACTGCAATTAAGGGTATCGAATTATTGCTAGGAAAGATCAATCCGAATTTGGACGACTATTTCAATTTGAATGGAGAAATTATAGATCGGTTCACGATTACTGGAAGTTTCATAGTCGATCTCTCAACCGCAGCTGATCCGTTAAAACCTTACGTGGTTGAAAATAGATTTTACCTGAAGAAGGTTTTTGTGAAGGGACAAAATTTTACGTCATTTTCAACAAAAGTATTACTAGTTGACGTAGACCTTGAAAATTATATGTCTCTCGGTGCTGAGCAAACGAAAGCATTATTGCAAAAGTATGGTATGGCTTCTAAGTCAAATCAAGACGAGCGGCGGACGCTGATATCTGAATATATAAAAACAAATTTCGAAATATTGACGAAGAAGACTGATGAAGTCACCATATCTAACTTTACATCGATTCATCCTTATTTACCGATATTCCAATATTTTGGTAGTCATGAATATGGCAATCCGCAAAGCTTGGTTAAGAAAACGTTAGACACCATAGTCGTTAAGCATTTCTACGACGAAGCCGGAGAACTAAAGATTAAGTCAATTAGGAAATTGCGTGAAAAAATATTGAACAAATTGAATGACAGTATCGAGGATGCATTGCTAGGCAAGATACAAAAATACAATTCGAATGTTGTGAACATCCAGGGCAAGCTTGATCTTGATTTTGCAAAAGGGCTGGGATTCAACGGCCTGGAATTGGATGAAGGACTAGGATTTAAGTTGATTGATCAGAAGGGCGAAGGTTCAAAGAAAAGACTTTTTTTAGCCATTTTGGAATGGGATAAAGATATCCAAACAAGCTCGTTAGGAGGCAGACCAGTTATTCGTGCTTACGATGAACCAGATTCAAATCTTCATTTTGAAGCTCAAAGAAAGATGTTCTCAGCCATTTCTGCTGTTGCGAATAACCTTAGCGCAAATACCCAAGCAATTGTTGCTACTCATTCACTCACAATGATTGATCGAGCGCCAGCAAATTGTATCAATCGGATTAGCCAAAAGGACGGGGTTTCGAATGTGAGCTTTCTAAGTACAGGAGGTGATTCGGATATTCAGACTTTTCTAAATGAAATAGGAGTAATTGGCGGTATCAAAAACAGCAGTATTTTTTATGAACGATGTTTTCTGATTGTAGAAGGTGAAAGTGAGGAGGCAAGCATTGGTAAAATCTACAAGAAATGGTATGGCAAAACTTTAGCAGAGGATGGGGTTGTGTTGGTGAATTTGCAGTCCAACGGATCTTGGTACAATTTCCTGAAACTCTTAAGAAATAATAAAAAGGAGAGTACGGTAATGTTACTTGATACTGACACACAAAATGCCAATTCTGGGGCATCCGTAACAGTTGATCGATTAAATGAGCTGGGCTTTGATCAATCATTTCTTAGTGATAATGTTTTTTTCGCCGGCATTCAAGAATTCGAAGATCTTTATCCTAATAATCGAATCCGGGATGTTTTTAACAACTTCTACCCGCGATCGGCTACCGGAAAGTGGACAACAAAGCACATACAACAGATACGAATTTCCAATCTCAAGATTTCGAAAGGTTTTAAGGCTGAGAGTTCTAAGTTTATCACGTACCATAAAAGATGGTATAAGAAGCCCGAATTTGCTAGCGCAATGGTTGACGTAATGAGCGAGAGGGAGATTAAGTCGATTCCAGTCCTTCAAAACTTATTTAACCGAATTCAGCAGATTATTGCCTAATTTTTAAGAGAACTGATGTAATCGTTAATGCTAACTTTAGCTTTTCATTCCTTTATCAAGTTCTAAAATGATTTTGCAGCAAGCTTCAATGCTCTCGAAATAACACTTGAATCGCCTAATCGATGTTTTAGTTCTTTTTCTAACCCGCCAATAGGAAATAGATTTTGGGGTGCACGTGGATCTTTGTGAGGCACTGAAGCGTAGTGACGTAGTAATGAAGATGATGTATTCGCAATTTTTATAACATAGTCCAGTTGACCGACAGCTTCAAGTCTCACAACACACGACAACGGATGGCTAATTGGGCCGGGCAAACGTAGATACCAGGAATATCGATTCCATCCGTCAATGATCTGGAAGATCGGAGTTCGTTGATGTGTTTTCAGCCCAACTAGTGTTCGTTGCTGTGCTTCCGGAAGATATGAGCGTTGATGAGTTTTAACGTATCCGATTGCTACGATGCCAGTATCGTGGCGAGAAAGCGGACCGTCAACGATCATCAGCGAGTCTTCATCTTTTAAAAGCCCCGCCGCAACCTCGGACTCAAGCTGACGAAGACTTTCTTGAATCGCCGAGTACATATCCTTAGGTTCGCTGGTTTTTGCCATCCTGGGTATGAATGTCCCTGCTCTCGTTACCAACGGATCAGGAGCCAATGGTGAAAAGAGGAAACGTTTGACGTTTACGGCCTCGACAGTTGCTTTTGTACTAGCTTTTACAATCCCAGCAGCAATAGAGACGAAGATTCCTTGAACGGGTTCAATCCCGTCATCTTGAAGCCAAGCTCTTGCTTCTATCCTTTGAACACCATCAATGAAATAAATTGTCTGCTTCCCCGGAATGCCTGGTTCGTTTGAAACCGCACTCCAAACCTCTGGTTTCATTTCCACGCCAAGGTCTAGTGACACTGGCGATTCACTTAAATCATTTTCACCGATAGGAGAGCCATACTCCGGTTGCCAGGACTCTATGGATATTTTTAATTTGCTCACAATGAAACCCGTTCTATGGTGGCAGTTGTATTTCCTTTGCTTACTCGATATTGAACTGGTATTCGCTCAGCGAGTTCTTTCATATGGGTAATTAGTCCGATCATCCGTCCTTTTGACGCCAATTCTTCAATGGCAGTAGCAACAGTGTCCAGTGTCTCGGGGTCTAATGTTCCGAATCCTTCATCAAGAAAGATCGACTCAAGAGGTGCAGATCCTTCGGTAGCAAGTTGTGCAATTTGTTCTGACAAGGTAAGAGCTAATGCCAATGATGCTAGGAATGTTTCCCCACCTGATAAGGTCTTGGACGTTCGTTTCTCATCTGCATTTTTGTGATCGATAACATCGAAGTTTAGCTTGTCGTCAATAGCGAACGAATAATCTCCAGATGTAAGATCAGATAACTTCTTGCTAGCTTCGGTAACCAAATTATCAAATGCTTCTTGTAGAAGCCAGCGTTCAAAATAGCTTGCGCTCATGTGTTGTGCGAGGGCCTTGGCGGTCTCAATAGTTTTCTTGAGAATTCCAATTTTTGTGTTGAGATCTTTAAGCTTATTTAACCCCTCATCAATTGTTTTCAACTCTGAACGAGCCTCTAAAATATTGTCTGAGATTACGTCACGAACATTGTCACTGCTATTAATTTCAATTTCTTCGTTCAGTAATTTTGTTTCAATCGGTTCAAAAGCAATCTCGATTTTATGTTCCAGATCCGATATTTCAGTTTCGATCTTTGCTCTCTCTACTGACAGTTCCTTTCTTTTCAATGTAGCCCATTTGGTAAGATCGTCCCACGCCTTTTTATAATTCTCTTTGTCGACTGAGGGTGGTTTTAGATTCGATACGGAATCTCTGACATCATCTAATGCTCTCCACCTTTGTTTTAACTGCTGAGACAACATTGCTACATCCGAACTTGCCTCCTTCTCTTCCTTCCTAGCCTTCTTTTCTAATGAACGGGCTTGCTCAAGTGACTCTTTTGCTTGTTCGAAAGCCTGTATTCCATTCCTGACTTGAGCAAGACTTAACGTTTTTTGTAAGCTTCTTTCGAGCTGCTCGATCGTTTTCTTCGAATTAGTAATCTGTTTTGTTAGTGATACTTTTTCGCTTTTGGCAGATTGTAATTCTGATTGGGCGGTAGTCAATGACTCGGCAATGTCACTAACAGCCGTCTCTTTTCTTTTAAGCTCTTTAGGTGCAGAATGTTGAGGTTTATCGGATAGCGGTCGTGCACATACTGGACACATTTGACCTTTTGAAAGATTCTTTGAGAGATGGTAGGCTAAATGTTCATCCTGTACCATCTTCAGTTCCTTGTCTGCAACCTCTCGTTGCTTGGTTAGTTTTCCAACTAGTTCCGAATGTTGCTTTTCGAGCTTTTCAACTCTCAGGAGATCTTTTTGAAGATCGGCGATTATATTCTCTTCTTCATTTTTTTCATCGTAAGAGTCCAGGAGTTCTTGCAACTCAGATATATCCCGCAGGCTTTCTATTTTCTTTTCGATCTTTTCCACTTCTCCCTCCAATTGAGAAACCTTCTTTATCGATGCTTCGTGAGTTGACGCCAATTTGGCGTGCGTATCACTAACGCTAGCATAATCTTTGGGTGGAGTGACTTTGCCTAGAAGATCTATTTGGGACTTGTTGCTGTCTAACGCCTCGACGCCTTTCGACAACACAGAATTTAATTTAGTCAGGTCCTTTTGCAATGACTCAGCTTCCTTTAACAATCTTTCAAGTCTTGTAATGCCAGCAGCAATGCTTTTCTTATCCGCTGATTCGAGATCAGCATATTCCAAATGTTGCTCCTCGTAAACTCTTCTTGTGCTAGTGGCATCCTTTTCCCTTCTCCGTGCTTCTGACCCTATCTGTTCGTAAATCTGTAGCCGAAGAAGGCTCTTCAGTAAGTCCTGTCTTTTGTTAGGTTGAGAGTTGAGGAATTTGGCAAATTCCCCTTGCGGAAGTACGACACAAGAAGTGAATTGATCGAAGTCTAACCCGAACAGAGTCTCTATTTTTTGGTCAAGCTCTGTTGCTGTTCCGGCAAGCACCTTGTCGCCGCATTCGAGTCTCGCCTCTTTAGTAGTTGCTCCCCATGACTCGCCTTTCTTTTGCTTTTTCACAATTCGAACGGCTGTATAGTTTGTTCCCCCGACTTGAAAGTCGAAACGTACCTTAGCCTCCATCAACCCTTGACTAATTATTGGGTGGACAAGCTTTGTGTCATTATACCGTGGCACGCTTCCGTAAAGGGCGAACGTAATCGCGTCTATGACACTTGATTTACCGGAACCCGTTGGGCCAGACAACACAAATGTGTCAACCCCATCGAATTCGACCGTAGTCTTGTTTCGGAATGCTGTAAAGCCTTCTATTTCAAGCCTGATTGGACGCATGGATTTCTTCTAATAAGTCGCTGAACATTGTTTTTAAATCCTGGTTATCTTCATCTCGCTCCTTGAGATACTGCGCAAAAAGCTCTTGAGGTGACTTCTTTGTTCGGCTTTCAAACTTCTCTCGTTTCTTAGTCGGGGGTTGAATTATGCGTACGTCGATCGCATTGGGCAATAATTCGCGAACCTGATCTGCTAGACCAGGCACTGCAGATTCGGTCAACTCAACTTTTAGGAAGTCGTCCCCGAAGTCTTTTTTGCTTTTGGTTAAGAAGTCTAATGTCCCTCGAACGGTTCGAAGTTTCTTGCCAGACAGAATTGCAATCGACTCAACTTTCACTGGTTTCCCAACTTTCGCTTCTACAATATTGACTGACTTCACGTCATTAACTTCACTGAAATCTAGCGCAAGTGGCGAGCCGGAGTACCAGATCGGACAAGCTCCTTGCAATTTTTGGACTCGATGGAGATGACCAAGGGCAACATAATGGAGTCTGGATGGGAATGCGTTTGTGGGGATACTATATTCGAAAACAGTATGTGCTAAACGTTCGCCCCCACCAAGTACACCCCCTTGAACCATCGCATGCGACAAGAAGATGTTGACGCTCTCATCGGCACAGTTTTTACAAAGTGCGTCAATGATTTGAAATGCCCTTTCAGAATAGGTTTGAGCGTTTGTCATGCCATCTTCCGACAACAGTTCGTTGGCTCGAATAATGGAGCGTTGCGATAAAAACGGAAGAAGCGACACATTAACAGATTCTCCCGTTCGCGTCTTGAAAATGTGAGTTCCACCATCATCGGGTCTTGATGGAAGGGGAACCACATGGATGTTTGTCAGCCTTAGTAGTGGTTTGATCGCATCTAGGCGCATTTGATTGTCATGATTGCCAGATATAACAATGACTTGAGGTGTCGCCTGCGCCAATGCAAGAAGTGCGTTGTATACAATTCTTTCTGATTCGGCCGTCGGAGCTGAAGATTCAAACAAGTCACCCACAATTAATACTGCGTCCACTTCATGATCTTTCGCAACAGTAGCGATCTCGTTCAATACGGCAACGTGTTCTTCTGCACGATTCCTTCCTCGCAAAGTTTTTCCAACATGCCAATCAGCCGTGTGTAGGAATTTCATATTCTGTTTAGTTAAATGCCCTCGAATGGATCTGTCCTCTTACTGTCCGCCTTTTTATTAGACAACGGCATAGCTTCGCTTGATCGTGTTGCCCACGATGGAAATGGGAATTCAAGCACTAGCGGAATCGGCAACTCAGGTTGTGCAAGAATCATTGTTCCAGGTTTAAGAATTGTCGCGCGTTGACGATGGATAGGAGGTAAGAATCCATATTCTGCTTGTCCCGCTTCGGCGGAATCGAGTCTACCTACTATGCGAATCGCGGAGTTGGCAACGATACGTTTTTCGATCTCACTTGCCGTCTGCTGCGCGCCAACGAGGATAATTCCAAGTGATCGTCCACGTTCTGCTACGTCTACCAATATTTCCTTTATCGGACTTGATCCTTCACGTGGGGCGTATTTATTTAACTCGTCAAGGACGACGAACAGTAATGGTTGTGCCTGACCGCTCCTTTCTTTCTCGTCAAATACCTTTCTGAGCGTAATCCCCACCACAAATCGTTTTGCTCGGTCGTTGAGATTATGAATGTCAACGACAGTTACTTGCGCTTCATTTTTTATTGCGTGCTTTTCAGGCTTTGAAATATCGCCACGCACTAAACGACCTATGTGCGGAGCAGCTGAATATATTCTGCGAATGAATGCATTGATAGTTCCTTTCCCAATCGCTGGACCGGACCAGTCGTCTGCATGTTCTTCATCTTGCAGGCGGTCAACCATGCAATCGACCAACTCCTGAAAGGTTTTGATTTCACTTCCATCTATTCGAACGCCACCGCTTTCAAGCGCGGACGCGCGTCGAAGTTGGGCCATTACATTTTGAACCACTATCGTGTACTGCTGTCGATCATCTTCAGCATCGGCAAAAAGAAATGTTAAATAATCTTGTTTACAGAATTCAGCAATTGTCCAAAAAAAAGATGTGATTCCTTTTTGACGACTAGATACATCTGGAACAGCATTAGGATCATCTTTCCTAGGCGGAGCCCAAAACTCGACACTCTCAAATGCTCCAGGCGAAAGTCCAAGTTTATTATATTTTTCGCGTTGCGTATTATCCAGATTCACATTCTTGTGGTCAAGAAAAAGTAAGTCTTCTCCCTTTACGTTGTAAATGATCGCTTTGGTATTGATCGCGTCATTGCCAAGAATTTTCGAATGAAAAACACTGTACAAAAGGAAGCTAGCGTATGATGTCTTGGTTGCCACACCTGAGACGCCACTAATATTTACGTGAGCACCGCGGCTACCATTTAGAAAATCGAAGTTCAGGTGGAAGACTTCACCGTCTCTGGAAAGGCCGATTGCCAGCTTTCTCTTCATTTGATCGAAGAATAGCGCGTGATCTCTCTTATCGTTTTTTGCAATCTCCACTACTTCTCCTGGTAATGGGGGAACAAAAATCTCTGGTTCGAACCTGGTCGTTATGATTTTTGCGGCTTGACTAACCTCGGCAGGGAGTATCCCGTCCTCAATCAAGAAAACATCTGAATCAAATCTCGCTCCTTCGTGACGTGCCCTGACTTGCGTAACCATTCCATAAATTTGAACTGTCCTTCCATCGGGCAAATCCCTTTTTAAGGCGACGACGTCGTCTAGCTGAATGTAACTTCCTTTTGCAATTGCCACCCAAAATTCCAATGGCGTGGAGTCCTCTGTTCCTATTACTCTTCCTAAGATTTTGTTGTCGGGCATAAACGTCTGCTGAAATAAATATTTAAACCTGTTGTAACTCTAGTTTATCGGCTTTAGCAATTCGCCATCTTTTAACACAATCTTCTTCTTTACACTGGAGTCAATTGCTTCAAGAATACCTTGTTTCATTTTCTCTGTTACCCTTAGAAAACCAAACATCCTGGCGACCACCGGAACCGCTTCATTGACTCCAATGGCAAAGGAGTTCCTTACAACCTTTTCAATTGCCACGGACAACTCCTCCGGCGCTATGTATGACAATTTTCTCGAGGTGGTTGGTAAATCCGCGCGATCTCTAACGACGGGGAATTTCATGTCCTTGAGCCACAAAAACTCCTTATCAAATCGGATCGTCTTGCTCTTGATGGCAACTTTAAGCGCATTGTCAAGACTTTCTTTTATTCGATTTCCGATCCGTCCGACTCCTGAGGCTTCACCAAGCCTTCGAGATACTTCTTCAAAATGTACTGGACTTTCAATCTTCACAACATCAATTATCCAGTTAGCTAACTTTCCACTTGCATGAAGATGGAACTCTACTTGAGCGATTTCTTTAGAGATTTTTGCCATCTCATACTTCGCTATCTCTGATTGATCATCTGCGGTCTCGATTCTTGCAACGAACGGTTTGTCTTCCTGCCTTTCTGCACTGGTTTCATCGTCAATCAGATTCTTCTGATGGGCAATTTCGATAGCTTCGATCAATCTCTTTAATTCGCGATCGCGATTCTTAAACCAATCAGTGCTCCATACACGATGAATCCTCCAACCAATACTTTCTAATACTTGCTGCCTTAGTCGGTCTCGATCCCGCGCGGATTTAGAAGAGTGATAGGCTGCGCCATCACATTCTATTCCTAAAATGTATCGCCCTGGGTTGGCCTTATCTACGATCGCCAAGTCAATAAAGAATCCTTTTGAACCGATTTGTTTTCGCACAACGTAGCCATGTCGTATAAGATTATCGGCAACATTTTCTTCGAAAGGACTTTCAGACGGCAAGCCCGTTTCAATTGGAACATCCAATCGACCGTGTTCGGCGAAGTAAAGAAAATGCTTAAGGGTTCTGACCCCATAGCTTTTGGTTCGATCAGTGTCTATGTCCTCAGCTTTAATATTTGTGAATATCTCGCATCTCGACTTGGCGCGAGTTATTAATACGTTCAATCTTCTCTCCCCGCCTTCATTATTAAGGGGTCCAAAGGACATTGCGAGATAACCTTCTTCTGCCCGACCGTATCCGATGCTGATAAATATCACGTCACGCTCGTCGCCTTGAACATTTTCAAGATTCTTGATAAAGAATGGTTCATGCGGGTGCTTTCTAAAGAACTCTTCAATATCGGGATTGCTTTTACGTTTTAGTTCCAGTCTATCTTGAATTGCTTCTCTTTGGGCGGTACTAAACGCCACAACTCCGAGTGTCAGCTCAGGATTTTGGCGGGCATGATTTACAACAGCTTCTACCACTTTGTCAGCTTCTTGTGGATTAGTCCGTGTTTTTCCTCGATCATATACTGTGTCCTTAAGGTAGTTCATGAACAGCCCTGATTTTTTCTTTGAACCTGGGCTAGGGAATATGACGAGTTTGTTTTCGTAAAACTCGTGATTGGAAAGACTTATCAGTGATTCATGTCGACTTCTATAGTGCCATCGCAACATCGTTGAACTCATTCCTTGTGAATCACACAATCCAAGAATGCTTTGAACATCCGCGGTTACATTTGCTTCATCGTTAGTAGATGCATCACTTAGGGAGTCGAAGAAGCTGGTAGGAGGCAGCTGTTTAGTGTCACCAACAACGATAAGTTGCTTTCCACGCAAGATAGCACCTAGTGCGTCCACTGGTCTGACTTGACTTGCCTCATCAAATATTACAACGTCAAATTCCACGGCGCCAGGTGGTAGGAAATTGGCGATGGACATTGGACTCATCATGAACACGGGCTTGATAGCTTGCACGGCTAATCCTGCGTCTTCCATTACCCGACGGATCGGAAGAAATCGAGCCTTCTTATTAAACTCGCGACGCAATACGTTTAATTGCCCAGGCCCGTCGTTTCTCGGGACTGTTTCCCAATGCTTGAATGCTGCCTTCGCCTGATTGTACTGCAGGTTCAACTTATCCATTCGAGCGAACTGCCTTGACAATTCTTCATGGCTGGCTCGTTCAAATTTCTGCAATGGAAAATTGTTAATGATGGCGTGCTCAAATAAAGAATCGTACCATGTCTTTTGAACTGACAACTTTAGGTGAGTGACCGCGGACTCCCACGTTATTGCTGCATTTGTTATTCCTTCAAGATCTAGTTCGGAAGCCGTTTTCGACAGAACATTCCAACTTATAGCTTTGTAAACTTCGGATATATCAACTATCCAGTTGTTCACCAGCGCCTGAATCTTTGTAAACGCTTGATCTATAATCTTGACTCCAGAGAACTTCGTGAATTCATTGAATGCTAGTTTGTCCACTATCAGTTTAATATCTCGATAGTAGTGTTCGGCGCGATCGCTTAAGTTGTCATTATGAGTTTTTGCCGCACTTGGATCTTCATTACGGGCCAAGTAAGTGATAACTTCTTTAGGCAGAGTTCTGATTGAGACAGCCTTGTGGATGCTGTTGAGATAGTGATTTATCCGTTGAAGGGATGCCACGTCGGATTTTACACTTTTCCAATTGGAACCGAAACAGTTCTTTGCCAGTTCTTCGTTTTCCTTTAGAGATTTAACAAGTCTTTTACTTTCTAGGATATGATCAACATACTGAATTCTTGATACGTTGTCCGATGGAAGAGCCCCTTTACAAAGGCTAGTTAATTGTCGAACAGCGTTCTTGTACGAGCTTATCAAAAATTTATACCATTTCTCTCCGTTAGAACGAAGTTCTTCTCTTAGCTTAATGACATCATATTCCCATGCCTCTGGAATAAAGATGGTATCATATTTTTCGTAAAGGTCTTTGAGACGCTCACATGCTTTCAAGGTGTCACTTAACTCACCTTCATGTTGTGACCATAGCGGTGATATAATGTTAATGTTTGTCAGTGTTGGAGCTTCGGAGAGAACCTTTAACGAATTTGATAACTCGCCTAAGGTGTTTCTATCTGTAGGAATTGGGAGCCCAATATATTTGCAAGTTGATTCTAGATCTGCAATGAAAACATCAATGGATTGTTTTGCATGTGTGAGAATGGCACTTAATTCTCCTTCCTCTCTCGGAAGCAACAGTGTAAGCTTACAACCCCAAAACAGAAGATCAGACGGAACGCCTATTTCTTTTAATCGCGCTTCGACCTGGTCGGCAAGGTGCTCTGCCTGCGCCATCCGAGATCTGTCCCAATCAATCAAATTCTTCAACTCGATTTTTGGTAACGGGAGGTCGTTTTTATCAATAAGATCTAATAGGTTTCCAATTAGCTGATTAGTTGTTAGGTTACTTTTGGCGACCCTCCTGTTTACTGCCTCACAATAGTCATTGAGCTCGTTCTTATGTTTTTCTAGGAGTGAAACTTCGTGTTTTAGTTGGTCGACTACCGGTTTCCCAAGCTCAAGTATCCTTCGCAGTTCTTTATGTAACTCTTTTTTATTCGCCTTATGACTATGGAGTTCAAGACAAGATTCTCCAATGCTCACTGAGTCTAGCCTACGTTTTACAACTTCAAGCGCGGCCATTTTTTCGGCGACGAATAATACCTTTTTTCCTTGACCGACCGCATCGCCTATGATATTAGCAATTGTCTGCGATTTGCCTGTACCTGGCGGCCCTTGAATAACCAGGCTATGTCCGTCTCGAGCGGCAAGAATTGCATGCAATTGCGAACTGTCGGCATCTACGACTTGAAATAGCTCATGTGCTTTAGTATCTCGATCTATATGTGTATCGTTATTAATCGCAGGCATTGACACTTTAAAGCCCTGTCCCAGGACGCCATTTAGTAACGAATGATCGATCGGCTTTTTCTTTTCTGGCCATTTCTTTGAATCCAGATCATTATAGATCATGAATTTACCGAACGAGAAGAAACCCAACTCAATAGCATTTTCTTCAATGCACCATTGTGATTGTTTCGAAACGATTTTTTGTACTGCGCTGAAGTATGAATTAACATCAAGATCATCTACTTCTGGAAGATCTGGCATTACCAATCCAAAGTCAGTTTTCAGTTTCGCTTGAAGCGATATGTTTGCTCCAATCTCTTCCAAACTATACTTCACTCGAAACTTGTCACGTGCACTTGATCGTTCCAGTTCAACAGGAATTAAAAGTAATGGAGCTAATCTTTCTTCTCCGCTTTTGTCTGTCTCATACCAGTGAAGTGC
>WUUC01016126.1_pt1 | contig 18682 bp, 17 predicted proteins | sample 6278441 | NCBI WGS metagenome assembly WUUC01 (sample SAMN13675441, study PRJNA597444) | soil metagenome | isolation source: soil | place: USA: Washington | collected 2017-10 | reverse complement strand
TTGAAACACTCTTTTATTTGCATAAGTGTTCCATGTTTTACGGGCGGTAACGTTTACACTTTTTACTCCCTTTCCTTTGGGTGTTTCCATAGGGCCTTTAAATAATATGCCAAGATTCTCGATGGTTATTTTCGCTTCTACGGTCATCCCATTTGAGAATCCTTTGTCAAAAACCCATTTGCCCATATCAACAAACTCATATTCGAGTGGCGTTTTATTGGCCTTGAAAATGTGAAGTACGGCGTCCATAATTTCCGGACCGATACCATCGCCCTTAGCTACAGCTATCTTCATATTGGAGAATATTAAGAGATGTTTTGAAGGCGCAAATTTACACCTTGCTTACTAATAATAGACCGCTTTTTAGCTTCCCGTCAGCGTTTTTCATTATTTTTACGTAAACTGATTGGTATGAATAGTCTCATTTCTGAGGGTGTACAGGTGAGTGTTGAAACATTTTACCAGCCGGATTATAGCAACCCGATTCAATCGGAATTTATGTTTGCTTATCGCATTACACTTGAAAATCATAACACCTTCCCCGTAAAACTTCATCGCCGCAACTGGAAAATATTTGATAGCAATGGCAGCAACCGTGAAGTTGAGGGAGAGGGGGTAGTAGGAGTGCAACCTACTATTCCACCTGGTGAAACTTACCAGTATGTCAGCGGATGCAATCTTCGTACGGAGATGGGAAAAATGAAGGGAACTTACCAGATGGAGAACCTGAATAATAAGCAAATCTTCCAGGTCGACATTCCAGCTTTTGAAATGATCGTTCCTATGAAAAATAACTGATTATCTCACTTTGCGATAGCTCTTTTTTGTTGGCCAGCCTCACTGCTTTTGATGCCATTCGTTGCGATATTGCATTTTCATCATTTGTTCGTTGCCCGGAATATCCGGCGGCTGATAAATATATTGACGGTTTAACTTGCAGATCCGGTATTAATCTTCCTGGTTCTTTCTTTCATCAAGGCGATAGCCTGTTCACGGCTGGTAAAAGTATTATTGATGTTTACAAGATTGTCAGCTAATTTATCATATCGCTTTGTAAGCAAAAAGGTGAACACGTGCAAGTAGTGAATACCATCAAATATGATCGCCTTATTATTGGCAAATTCATCTTTTCGCTTTAATAACTCTGCAGGCATATCGGTATAGTGCATTCCCGGCCGGAGATGATGAATGATATGATAGCCATCGTTCCAGCAAGTATGATTATATTTCGTATTGATACAATTAATGGAATTCGTATAAAGATTTTCAGGATTGCTGCTGTCTATAAATGAATGTTGTGTCCAGTTGCCTAACATCATAACCAATCTTGCAAACAACAGGGGCATTATAAATATCATCAGCGTTGCTTTCAGGTTTACAAAACACATGGCAATGCAAAAAATGAAATAAACGTACTCGCCAATTGTCAATCGCTGGTATAATTTTTTTCTTTTACGATGATATAAGTAAAGGATTGTATTTTTTACGCCAACAAATAAAAATTTTAAAAAATAGGCAAGAAAATCTTTAACGCTGTCACGCTGGTAAGGCATGGTGCTGCTGGTGTCGTCCTCCATATTATTTTCAATATGGTGCATGCCAAGGTGATGACTAAAATACCCTTCCGGGGCATGGCCGAATAATGGGCATACGATCCAGGTAATGTAACCATGTATCCACTGGTAAGGCTTTTTAAAGCATTTACGGTGGCAGATACAATGAAACATTAGTCCGAACCGTCCTTTGAAATACAACTGTGAGACGTAGAAATAAGGAATAGCTGCAAGCCACCACCACCATCCCTGCAGCAATGGCGTAAATAGTAAAATGGCCACCGGGATCACGGACAGGTGTATGGTAGTGAGCAAATAAATAAATGGCAGGTCTCTCTTGTCATTTATAATACGCAGCCAAAATTGATCATACCACGAAAATTTTTCTTTTGAAACGTAAACAGGATCTGTAAGTGCTGAGAGTTCCTTCATGCTACTAATAATATTATCTTAAGTAATTGTCGAATGGGCGTCAGCACAATATAAGCAAATAGGCAATAAGGCAGAATATTGAAACGTTTCTGATACTATTTCGGTTTGTATTTAGCTTCTTCCAGTATTTGTTTGGCTGATGCTCTCATGATATCTTCAGGTTTCATGCCAGAGTTTTTATCGGCATACTTATTAACGATCTGCCAACCGATCCACGGACCAATATTGCCCGGAGACTGCTCCTGCGAAAAGCCTTGTGTAAAAGGGGCTTCACCAATATAGATTTGAATAATAGCCGGATCAACGGCGTAAAGATTTTCATTTTTAATAATATAGGTCCAGATGAGCCCTTCGTTTTCTTTACACCATTCAATTTGTTCCCTCGTAAAACCCGTTTTGATATGATCAGGCGTTTCCGGGAGGAATTTGTCTATGAGCCACCACTGTTTCCCTTTCTCTATCATCTGTTCAATCAGTGGTTTAGTGCTGCTTTTGTCAGCGAAAATATCATCGGCCACTAATTTCATTACATCAGGGGTGATATATTCTTTAGAAAATCTTCGGCTTCGATAAAGAGGAACTACGTTATTAATAAAATATTCATTGTTATAAAGCGAGAAATCTTTCCCCAGGTAGAATTGAAGGCTGATGCCAATAAAATCAGGCCCAAGAAAATTTGGGGTAAGGTCGCCATTTGCCATTTTCGCCATATCATTAAGCGAATTCATAGGCCCGACAACCGGAACTATTTTGACCGGGATTTTATAACCAGGGAAATAATATTTTACATAGCGAAAAGCTTGTATCAATTCGTCTTCTACCGAACCGAAATTTTTATAAATTTTCTGTGACGAATCAAAGACAGGTTTGTACAAGCGATAGAAGGATTTAATTCCTTCCTCGTTCTCTACCCCAACAATATGCTGTAGAAAAATGGGTAATAGCTGCGGATGTTTCGCCTCAAGATTTGCTATACCGGTTTTAAGCCGGTTTGTATCAAGTGTAAAAAAATTTTCATCAAACCGGTCGACAGCAAGGTTGACCTTTATATGCGAAATATCAGGACCGTTTTTATTGTTATCGCAGGAGAATAGAAAAAATATTAACCAAAGAAGTAAGCTGGCTTTTTTCATAGCTTTTGTAAACGAAGCGGTTTATTAATTGTTGCATGCGAAGATATAGAAACAGCGGGGTTTGGTTTACAATTGCCCCGGCACGCCCCTGCTAGACTCAGTCATTCCGAAAACAATCATTGTGTTACGTAAATTTGCAGAATGAAGATCGCATTAGCACAGCAAAACTATCATATCGGCAATTTTGAAGATAACACCCGCAAGATTATTGCCGGTATTGAATGGGCAAAACAACAGAAGGCTGACCTTGTGGTGTTTTCTGAATTATGTGTTTGTGGTTATCCCCCCAGGGATTTTCTGGAATTCAACGACTTTATTAATAAATGTTACGAGGCTGTTGAGGCTATTAAGGAGCATGCCGATACAATCGGCGTGCTGATAGGAAGCCCTGCACGCAATCATCAAAAGGAAGGAAAAGATCTTTTTAACGCCGTATTTCTTCTGCATGAAAAAGAACTAAAGGCCGAGATACATAAATCGCTTCTGCCTAATTATGATGTGTTTGATGAATACCGGTATTTTGAACCTGCTATGGAATGGAACGTAATTAAGTTCCAGGGAAAAAAGTTGGCAGTTACTATCTGCGAAGATATCTGGAACATGGGCGACAACCCGCTGTACCGAGTGACTCCCATGGAAAAATTGATCCTGCAAAAGCCGGATATGATGATCAATCTTTCTGCATCGCCTTATAATTATGCACAGGATATTGTGCGGAATAGTATTATTAAAGCACATACGCTTAAATACAAATTGCCAATGTTGTATTGCAATGCGGTCGGCTCACAAACCGAAATTGTTTTCGACGGCGGTAGCCTGGTATATGATATGTATGGCAATAAAGTAAAAGAGATGAAGTATTTCGAAGAGGATTACCAGGTTTTTGACTTCAATGATCTCATAGCCGGCAAAACAGCGTTTGCAAATGCCAGTGAAAAAATTTTTACGGGCAAGGAACTTGCAAAGGAAGGAAATCATTTATCAGGAGGTATCAGTGAACCAGTCGTGGCTTTGCCTTTAGAAGAGGCAGGCGATGATCCTGTCTATTTTTCGGCGACTGAAGTTGGTGTTGGCGAAGACACTATTAACTATCTCACTAACGACAAAAACATGGATGAAATATATCACGTATTGATCTTAGCTATCCGTGACTATTTTAAAAAAATGGGTTTTGCAAAGGCGATTCTCGGATCATCCGGCGGCATTGATAGTGCGGTGACGCAGGCTTTGGCGGTGCAGGCATTGGGAAAAGAAAATGTAAGGGCGATACTGATGCCTTCTCACTATTCCACTTCCCATTCTGTAAACGATGCAGAACTGTTATGCAAAAACCTGGAAAACCCTTACAATATACTACCAATAAAAAACGTCTACGATGCTTTTCTCACTGAACTGAAGCCTGTTTTCAACGATATGCCATTTAGCACAGCAGAAGAAAATATTCAGAGCCGTACAAGAGGTAACCTGTTGATGGCTATTGCGAACAAGTTTGGGTATATATTATTAAATACTTCTAATAAAAGTGAGTTGGCAACTGGTTATGGAACCTTATATGGCGATATGACGGGCGGTCTAAGCGTTTTGGGCGACGTATATAAGATGCAGGTATTTGCCTTAGCAAAATTCATTAATCGTGAAAAGGAGCTAATCCCTTCAAATATTATTATAAAACCACCATCTGCAGAATTAAGACCTGATCAAAGGGATAGTGATAGCTTACCCGAATATGACACGCTTGACAGGGTGCTCTATGAATACATTGAATTACGCAACGGGCCAAAAGAGATCATCGCAAAGGGATATGATCCCGCACTTGTTACCAGGATTTTGAAATTAGTTAATACCAATGAGTACAAACGCAACCAGTTTTGCCCCATCATTCGTATTAGCTTCAAAGCATTTGGAGTGGGCAGAAGAGTGCCGATTGTCGGGAAATATTTGAGTTAATGTTTGAAGGTGATCGTAATGAGAACCGGGCCAATAGGAGAAGTTATACTTTGCGAAACTATAAGGTTGGTTTCATTCAGTGTTACTATTGTAAAATCGCCTGAGCCCGCCGGTATAAGCGTTGCATCCAAATGAAGTTTCGATTCATTGTCAGTGAAGTTCCAGTTGAAATTGCCGGTTGCCGGGTTACATTGTACGCCTGCATCCGGGCAAGTGCCTTTTCCATCAGCGGCAAAAGTAATAGTATTGTCTTTGAAACAAGCGATATACGACTCGGCTAATGCAGGATCAATTTTTTCAAATTTCCAGGCAGCTTTCGAGATCAGCTCAGTTTTAGTTTTTGGTGCAGGTGGAGCCGGATCATCATTCTTACTACAGTTAATATGGAGTGTGCTTACCAGGAGAAGCAAGGTTGCTAATGAAATAAGTCGTTTTCGCATAAGAAAGGATTTCCGGTAAAAATAAGCGCTGCTCTTTTACGTTACAAGGTAGAAATACTTAAAAAAAGAAAGTATTTCTAACCTATTGAGCATCCCGGCAGAAAATTTGTTTAGTTCAAGTTCGTTATTTTGTGTCACCATAAACCAAGCCAATGTATAAAACCGCAGAAGACATCCGTCAACTCAATGAGAGAATCAGTCATGCCGGACAGTTTACAGATAAGCTAAGAGAAGAGGTCGGTCATGTAATCGTAGGACAAAGTCATATGCTTGACAGGTTGCTCATCGGCCTTTTGAGTAATGGCCACGTTTTATTAGAAGGAGTGCCCGGCCTCGCAAAGACATTGACGATAAAATCGCTGGCACAGGCTATTCAGGCGAAATTCAGCCGGATACAGTTTACACCTGACTTGTTGCCTGCAGATGTTATCGGCACGTTGATCTATAATCAGCAAAAGAACGAGTTTGTCGTTCGGAAAGGGCCCATCTTTGCCAACTTCATTCTTGCCGACGAGATCAACCGGGCTCCTGCGAAAGTGCAGTCTGCCTTGCTTGAGGCTATGCAGGAAAGACAAGTAACAATTGGTGATACCACGTATAAATTAGATCAGCCATTCTTAGTATTGGCTACACAAAACCCATTGGAGCAGGAAGGTACTTATGCCTTGCCCGAAGCGCAGGTGGATCGGTTTATCATGAAGGTTGTTGTCAATTATCCTAAAATGCACGAAGAGCAATTGATCCTTCGGCAGAATACACAAAACCTTGCTTCACCTGTTATAAAACAAGTGGTATCGGTGCAGGAAGTAATGAATGCAAAGGAGCTCACCCGCCATATTTATATGGATGAAAAAGTAGAACAATATATTTTGGATATTGTTTTTGCAACGAGAACGCCTGAGCAATACCAGCTTGAAAAGTTAAAGCCGCTTATTTCCTACGGTGCGTCGCCGAGAGGCAGCATCAACCTTGCCCTGGCATCAAAGGCCCAGGCATTTTTAAATAAGCGGGGATTCGTAATACCCGAAGATGTACGAAGTATATGTAATGACGTATTGCGACATCGCATCGGCCTGACCTATGAAGCAGAAGCAGAGAATGTAAAAGTGGAGGATGTGATTGAAGAGATTTTGAAACAAGTTAATGTGCCGTGATAAAATGTATCGTTTAAATATTTAAGGTTGCTAACTACCGCAGAGATATTAAAGAAAGTAAGACAGCTTGAAATTAAAAGCAAGAAACTAGCCAGTGGTCTTTTTACAGGTGAGTATCACAGTGCTTTTAAGGGGAAGGGTATGTCGTTTAAAGAAGTTCGTGAGTACGCTGCAGGCGATGATATCAGGTTTATCGACTGGAACGTATCGGCGAGATTTGGGCATCCATTCAGTAAAGTTTTTGAAGAAGAGAGGGAGTTAACGGTAATGTTACTGGTAGATATAAGTGCCAGCTCCTTATTTGGAACCATTCACGCCAGGAAAAGAGACATCATTACCGAGATTGGCGCTGTATTAAGTTTTTCGGCAGTTAATAATGCTGACAAGATCGGGGTAATCTTTTATAGCGATAAAGTAGAGGCATACATTCCCCCAAAAAAAGGAAAGCAGCATGCGCTGTATATCGTCCGTGAATTATTAAGCAAAGAACCGAAAGGAAAAGGCACACAGGTAAATTCGGCCTTACGGTATTTCAATAATTCTACGAAACAAAAAAGTATCGCTTTTATACTTAGCGACTTTATAGACACCAACTATGAAGATGCACTGCGTATTGCCGGAAAGAAGCATGATGTGATCGGCATTAAGATTTATGATAGAATGGATATGGAATTGCCCGACGCTGGTTTGTTGCAGGTGCGGGATGCAGAATCCGGCGAAACCAAATGGGTCGACAGCAGTAACGCGTTTGTACGGCAAAGTTACCAGCAGGAGTTTTTTAATTTAACAGCATACAGTACCCAGACATTTAAAAAAGCAGGTTGCGATCTCCTGCATGTACGAACCGGCGACGATTATGTGAAAGTGTTGCAACGCTTTTTCGTTAGTCGCAATAGATAACCACCTATCCTTTGATAACAAGCCACCGATTTTGAATTAAATGAGGAATAATTTTTTTTATAAGACTTCTATTACTTTCATCGCTGTATCTTTTGCTTTGTTGGCCGCCGCTCAAAGTAAGACCGTTGTTAAGGCTGGACTCGATAAATCGCAGATACTTATTGGCGAACCCATCCGATTGACGTTGGAGGCCGATATACCTGAGCATGAGCCAATCCGTTTTTTCCAGATCGATTCTATTCCTCACTTCGAATTTTTGGGTAAGCCGAAGATCGACACATCTAATACGGGTAGCGGTACCGTATTATCGCAGGTTATTCAACTAACAAGTTGGGATTCTGGTCACTGGGTCATTCCCCCGTTCAGGCTCGGCGACAGTATCGCAACGGATAGCCTTCCGGTAGATGTAGGATTTTCGCCTTTTAACCCCGAGCAACCCTATCATGATACAAAGGATATTATAGGTGTAAATCCGGAAGAAGAGGAGAAAAAAACTCCATGGTGGTATATAGTAGCCGGAGCCATATTATTATTACTGCTATTAATTTTATTATTCAGGAAAAAGAAAAAACCCGTTGCGCAGGTAGTTGTGCAACTATTCGATCCGTATAAAGACGCAATAGAAAAACTGGAAAGGCTTCAAAGAGAGAAGCCCGGAGCAAAAGAATATTATTCAAGACTCGTTGATATTTTCAGGGGTTATATCGATGCTAAAAAAGGAATTCACTCCCTGAAGGCCACTGCCGATGACCTGGTGATGAAACTAAAAGACCTCAGCTTACCGAAAGAACAATACGATCAGTTGACACAATCGCTAAGACTGGCGGATTTTGTTAAGTTCGCCAAATATGTTCCGGCTATCGACGAGGATAAAAACGTGTTCACTGTTATATACAGGTCGATTCAACAAATAGAACAGCAACAATAATGGTATACGATTGGTTCAGAAATATTCATTTTGCCTATCCCGAAAACTTTATGTTGTTTGGGTTGATCCCTTTATTGATATGGTGGTATATAAGAAAATACAATGCAGGGCAGGGTACTGTCAGCGTGTCGGCGGTTAAAGCGTTTAAGGTTTCATCAGCAAAAATTTATTTCCGTCATCTACCCTTTATTTTTCGTCTCCTGGCGGTTAGTGCGTTGGTAGTTACGCTTGCGAGACCACAAAAAAGAAACGACCAGCAACAAACCCTCGGCGAAGGCATCGACATCGTATTATGCATGGATGTAAGCGGTAGTATGGGCTCAAGAGATATTTTGCCGTCCCGCATGGAAGTAGCAAAAGATGTAGCCGTAAATTTTGTACTCAGCCGTCCGGTTGATCGTATCGGGCTGGTAATATTTTCTGGTGAAAGTTTTTCACAGGTGCCTATAACAACTGATAGAAATACCCTGGTTGCACAGATTCAATCGCTGGAAAGCCGCCGCTATCTAAAAGACGGAACAGTGATTGGAGAAGGTTTGGCAACAGCGGTCGACCGTTTATCAAAGAGTGATGCAAAAAGCAGGGTGGTCATTTTGTTGACCGATGGTAAAGAAGATGCTCCCGATACCAGGCTGATAGATCCGCTAACGGCTCTTGAGATCGCTAAAGCAAAGGGAATAAAAGTGTATTCTATTGGAATGGGTGCTATAGCTTCTAATATTGTGGAGATAACCGGTGAGGACGCCGGTCAAAAGAAGCCGGCGATGGATTTTTTAGATGAAACATTACTCCGCAAGATCGCAGAAGAAACGGGTGGTCGCTATTTCCGTGCGAGGGACAAGGAAGGTTTGCAGAATATATATGATCAGATAGACCAACTGGAGCGATCCAAAGTTGAGATCACTTCTTATAAGCGGCATGAAGAATTGTTTTTACCGCTGGCATTAGCCGCATTGGCATTCTTGTTTTTAGAGATATTACTTCGTTATACGTTGCTTAAAAAATTTCCCTGACGAATATGCTCGGATAATGTATTTATAGCCAAATGGAGTTTATTCCGGAAATTCGCGGTTTATGAAAGCAACTGTTTACAAATCAACCGGCAGCTGGTATACCGTTAAGGATGGCACGGGCCACTGGCACAATGCCCGGATGAAAGGAATTTTTAAAATTGACAATATTACCAGCACCAATCCTGTTGCTGTAGGTGATGAAGTAGAAGTGGAGATCGAGGATGAAGCTGAAAAGACTGCAATGATCACCGTGATCCATCCGCGGAATAACTATATCCATCGTCAATCGCCGCGCCAGAAATACCAGCATCATATTGTTGCCGCTAATCTTGACCAGTCGCTGCTGGTAGCCACTTTGAAAGAGCCCAGAACATCGCAGGGGTTTATTGATCGATTCCTGGTAGCATCCGAAATGTTTCACGTAAAAGCATTGATCGTTTTCAATAAATCCGACCTTTTTAAAAAGAAAGAGCAGGAGAAATTTGAACAGATGAAAGAAATGTACGAAGCTGTGGGATATTCTGTCTTTCTGACAAGTACCGTTGAAAACACAGGTATTGGTGAACTCAAAGAAGCGTGGAAAGATAAAACCACGTTGATCAGCGGCCACAGTGGCGTAGGTAAGTCTTCTTTGCTGAACGTTATTTTCCCGGATATGAATTTGAAGACACAGGGAGTAAGCGGCTGGAGCGGCAAAGGACAACATACAACAACATTTGCCGAAATGTTTGATCTTTCATTTGGTGGCAGGATAATAGATACGCCGGGTATGCGGGAATTTGGTTTAGTGGATATTTCTAAACAGGAAGTGTCTCATTATTTTCCGGAAATGCGTACAAGATTAAACGATTGCCAGTTCAACAACTGCCTGCATGTAAATGAGCCCGGTTGCGCTATTAAAGAAGCCGTCGTTGAAGGAAAGATCAGTGAAGGCAGGTATGTGAGTTACGTAAATATCATGGAGTCGATAGAAGCAAAGACCTATTAAGATGCCGTGGTTTGTTGTCACAATAGCATCGGAAAATTTCTTTTTACGCTATCTTTTTGGCCTGGTTAAATAATTTTCCTTCCAATATATTGGCCAATTCTACAACCGCCAGGTTCTCTTTGGGCAATGCTGAACGGGTCTTAGTAGGATGAACAGAAATGCCATTATAAATATTGTAATGCAGCGTCAGCGGATGTCCTTTGTATTTGAAATCCCAGTTAATGGAATCAAATTCATCTTCCTTATTGACGAATTTAATGCGGAGATCTTCGTTGATGATACCAGCAACGTGATAAAATAGATTTAAACCACCGTCATCAGCAAGGACAGCTTCAGTGCATCCTAATGTTGTTCGTAGAGTGAGACTCATAGTAAAGATTTAGGGTTTAGTGGTTTTACTATAAGACTTGGATACGGATAAAAAGGCTGCTTGTACTATTGTTAACTTTTGAATTTTTTGGCTTTCCGGGCAGCTTTCTCTGCATCGGGATCGCCTGCCGCTAATTTTTCAGCGCCAATATTTTTGCCATTGGTAGGACAACCATATTTTGGTTTGAATAAATTGCAGGAGGACAGAATCAACATAGAACCTATCAGCAAGATTATCGTGTAATTTTTTTTCATATTGATCAGTGTCTATAACGAAAGTAAAAATTAGAAATTGTTTTTACTATAGTAGAAGTACTAGCAAAACAGCAGGCAATTGGCAATGAGCAATTTGCAAAGAAAAGTTTATTTTTTCACCACATTTTTCTTTCACTCGGCCGGTGGAAATGTCTCTTCTGTCTTATACCAGCCTGCATATTTAATATAATTGTTAGCAATCCGGTCAATCTCTCCCCTGATCAGTTCCTGTGAAATGTCCTTTATTTTTTTTGCGGGAATACCTGCATAAATACTGCCCGCCTCGCAAATGGTATTTTCAAGTACCACTGCCCCTGCTGCGATAATCGTATTGCTGTTTATAGTCACATTGTCCATTATGATAGCCCCCATGCCAATCAGCACATTGTCGCGGACCGTGCATCCATGGACAATGGCGTGATGCCCTATTGAAACATTATTGCCAATAGTTGTGCCATACTTCTGGTAGGTACAGTGTATGCAGGCACCATCCTGTACGTTGACCTTGTCACCCATTTTTATAAAATTTACATCACCCCGTACCACCGCATTGAACCATATACTGCAATCATTTCCCATGACCACGTCGCCGGTTATCGTGGCATTAGGAGCCAGGAAGCAATTTTTTCCAAATTGAGGGTGTTTGTTCTGTACAGAAAGTATTAGCGGCATAAAAGAAGTTTATTATGATGGGGTTTTGCTATCCATTTTTGTTCGGTTCACTTTCACCGGCATTTGGACATTAATAGATTTCGCTTATTTGCAATTAACAGGGGTATTCTTAAATGATGCAGGTATAAAAGCCCCGGCTTAATGCTCATTGTTTTTAACCAGCGGGACATATAGGAACCTTACTTTTTTTACCGTTATTTGTTTTGTCAAATATAGCAAACCACCCCAACTGTAAACCATCTTATGAGACGTTTCGTTTATCAACTTCTTTTGTTGATTCTTTTTTTTGGCATTTTTACTGTTTCTGCGCAGCAAAATGCCAACACCCTGCTTTGGCGTATTCACAAAAATGGAATTGAGAAGCCTTCCTTTCTTTTTGGAACCATGCATGTGTCCGACAAAAAGGCCTTCAATTTCCAGGACTCACTTTATTTCTATGTGCAGCAAGCCGATGCTTTCGCTTCAGAGTTCAATCCGGACAGCGCTAACGATGTGATGGCAGCTTATCTAAAAGGTGAGTTAAGTTATGAAAAAGATGACTGGTCCGAGAAGGTGGCTGCCCGGGACATGGAAAAAATGAAAAAAATTGCAGCCAGGGATGTCAGGGCGGGCTCCGTACCGGAAAATAATCGTGGAGTGATCGGCTACTTCGTCAACCGGCTGGTCAGCAATGAAAAAAAGCAAACAGAGTCAATGAACACATTTATGGATGCGTTCTTATATGAGATGGCATGGCAGCATGGTAAGCAGATCTTTGGTCTTGAAGAGTTAGACGGTAAAGGAGAAGTACTAAATGCTCTTTCCAAAGGATTAAAAGTAAAAAAGATCAATAACCTGCTTGACCGGTGGGATCCGTCGGCCGATGACTCTCCGCTGAGCCGTTTGTATTTTAAAGAAGATATTGACAGCATTCATCGTTTTTATGATGATTTCTTTACAACAAAAGCACTTAATACTTTTTTGTACGATCGCAATGAAGTGATGGCCAACCGTATGGACAGCCTCATGCAGGGCCGTAGTTTGTTTGCTGCCGTTGGTGCGGGTCACCTGTCCGGTGAAAAGGGCATGATCGCTTTATTACGACAAAAAGGATGGATCGTTGAGCCCGTCCTCTCGCAACAAAGAATTGCTGCTGATGAATATCAATTTAAAAATCCGAAAAGACACTGGCAATTAATAAAAAATGAAGAATATGGGTTTCGATACCAGCTTCCGGGTGTTTCTAAAACACAGGAAGGAGCCGCGGGAAGAAAGATAGTTTATCATTATGATATCGGAGGCGGTGCGGTATTTATGACCATTTTTGGCAAAGTCCCTTTGGCAGACCGGAAAAAAAACGTCAATGAAATTATCACCGGGCATCTTGATGAGATGATGCGGATTGCCGGCGGCAAAATTCTATCAAGAAAATCGATCAGCTATGATACGTTGAAAGGCGCCGAGGCTTTGTGTCTTTATGAGGATGATGCTTATTACCGTTATCGCGAAGTGGTAAGAGGTAACCTTTTTTATATTTTATCGGTTGGGTCCGAAAAAAAAGACAACCTCTATTCTGAGAAAGCTGAACAATACTTCAGTTCTTTTAAACCCGAACCTATTCCCACGACAAATTGGTCATTGTTCCCCGCACCTGCTGATGGATTTTCCGTATTGTTTCCGGGGAGGCCGAAGATAGAAGCGGCAGGCCTTGATAAAGAGACAGCCGCTACCATATCGATGAACTATTATACATGGTTCGACGCCAACAGCGGTATTAACTATTCTGTTACAACCGGAAAGGCTTTAGCAGGAAATGAATACTCAGACGGAGATTCTTTTTTTCAGAACTATGTGGACCATATAAACTCGTTATCAAGAGAAACGCCGGTTATAAGCGATACTATCATCAGTGGTTATAATGGAAAATTCTTTAGAACCAGTTCTCCCGGTAATGTTGTCAAGGGAGTTGTAATAAAAAGAGCCAACAACAGCTATTACGTAACGACCGAATATGAACCTGGTGATCAAACGGAGGCAGAAGCTGATAAATTTCTAAGATCTTTCAACATAATTGCTTTCAAAGAGCCGGTGTGGAAATTACAAGAAGCGCCGGATAAAAGCTTTACAGCTTGGTTACCCGGCGAAATCATCATGAAGAAACAGGATAGCACTGCCTACACTTTCAAAACCGGTGAAGTACAATATTTTGGTCATGATCCATTTGCATCCATCAGCTACAACGTAGAAATATACCCCATCAGCAAATATTATTGGGCGCAAAGCATAGACTCCGTATATAGTTACTGGAAAAATAAGGTGATGAGTAGCTGGAATGATTCGCTGCTCAGCTATTCGGTAACAAAAAACGGCTCGTTGGCGGGAAGGGACTTATCCTTTGTTGAGAAGGCAAGCAAAACTCAAAAAATGATCAGGCTCCTGCTGAACGATACGATAATGTATGTATTAGTGACAAGCCGACCACATACTTTCGCTGACGAAAATAATATGACCCGCTTTTTTGAAGACTTCAGAATTACCAGGGAAGAAACAGAAACGCCCATTCTTAAAAACACTTCAGAAAAACTATTCCGGGATCTGAGATCAGAGGATAGTCTAACGTTTCAACAGGCGTATGATGCTATAGCCGGGGTACAGTTTATGGAAATGGATATTGTGTTGCTAATGGAGAAAGCTATGCAGCAATATCCCCGGTATGAAAATAACTACCAGTCTGTGAATGACAGGCTGCTTTACCAGGTCTCTGCATTGCTTACTAAGAATCCATCAACGGATTATCAAAACAACATAAGCGATTTTATAAGGCAACACTATAACAAGGCGGACAAAGTAATTGATTCGATACGGTTTTATTTATTGGGAATGATTGCAGCGGATAAGACATCCACCTCCTACGAATTATTAAATGAGTTGTTATCCACAAAACAGCCTGTTGCTGATAACAGCTATAGATTTTTTACAAAGTTGTATGACTCTTTACAACTAACCAGAGTAATGTATCCCGGCTTGCTGAATTATATCAGCGATAGCACAGTGGGCTTATCGGTGGTGTCACTTACAAAAACAATGATCGATAGCAACCATCTCAAAATGGATATTCTTTTACCGGTAAAACAGGAATTGATTAAACTGGCAAAAAGGCAAGTGAAAGAAAGTAAAAAGGAGGATTATGAATTTCTTTATCAGTTACCGCCGCTGATTGAATTGTTGGGCTATTTCAAAGAAAAGGAGATGGATGACGTGGTGACGGTTTTTTTGAAATCGAAAGAAACATTTATTAAAAAGTGCGCTGCCCTTACACTAATAAAAAACAAACGACCGGTAGCCGCCTCTGTGCTGTCGGCTGTTGCAAACGACCTGGAGTATCGCACCAGTTTGTACGACGATTTGAAAAAACTGGATAAGGAAGAATTATTTCCTCGTGATCTTCATTCACAAAATGACCTGGCAGAAGGTTATATTGTCAATTCCGTGTACGACGAAGAAGAGGATGGATCGGTTCCCGAAATGATATTTATTAAAAAGATTGAATACACTTATAAAGACGAAAAAAGAGTTTTTTACATTTTCCGGGCGAACTATGTTTATGAAACGGCGGAGAGCGAAGGGGATGTGGGTGGTGAATCACCTTTGGAAACGACAGAATCTTACCTGTGCGTCGCTGGCCCTTTTGATACGGATCCGGGTAAGGTCAGCATTGATGAAAAAGAAAATATCTCCGGTATGTGGTATGAAGATAAATTTGACGGTATGAAAGCGGATTATTTTTTCCGGAAATATATTGAGCAACAGCTTAAGTGGCAGGAGGAACAAAAACAATGAACAACCGCCAGCTATTTCTGCAACATGTAGCGCAGACTTCACCCGCGCCGTTGGCTCTTGAGATCATTAAGGCGGAAGCTGCCGTTTTATATGATGCTGAGAACAAGGAATACATTGACCTGATCGGCGGCATCAGCGTTGCTAATACCGGCCACCGTCATCCAAAAGTGGTTGAAGCCATAAAAAGGCAATTGGATGCATACCTGCATATCATGGTCTATGGAGAATTTGTAGAAACGCCGCAGGTGCAATATGCAAAACTCTTGACGGATCACCTTCCGGCATCGCTCAATTCCGTTTATTTTACAAATTCCGGCGCCGAAGCGGTGGAAGGAGCAATGAAGTTGGCGAAAAGAGCGACCAACAGGACGCAGATCATTGCTTTTAATAATTCTTACCATGGCTCTACACAAGGTGCATTAAGTATAATAGGCAGTGAGTATTGGCGCAACGCTTACCGGCCTTTACTACCCGATATTTTACATCTTGACTATGGATCAGGCGAAGTCTTTGAATTAATTTCTGGCAATACTGCCTGTATCGTTGCTGAAACAGTACAGGCCGAAGCAGGAATTATTGCGCCTGCTAAAGAATGGATGCAGGCATTGAGGCGCAAATGTTCTGAAACAGGTACATTATTAATCCTTGATGAGATACAAACTGGTTTTGGCCGTACTGGCAAACTTTGGGGCTTCGAACATTTCGGTATTGTCCCTGATATTATTTTATTGGGAAAAGCATTGGGTGGGGGTATGCCCCTCGGTGCTTTTGTTGCTGATAAAAAACTGATGGATACTTTTACAGATAATCCCGTCCTGGGGCATATAACAACTTTTGGTGGTCACCCGGTGAGCTGTGCAGCAGGAATGGCGGCTATGCAGGCTTTACTTGAGGAAGGAATGATGAAGTCAGTTTCCAAAAAGGAATACTTGTTCCGCTCCCTTTTGATACATCCAAAGATAAAGGCGGTTCGGTCCTTTGGTTTATGGATGGCAATAGAGTTTGATTCCTTTGAGTCTAATAAGAAGATCATCGATGCCTGTATTGCAAAAGGCATTCTTACAGATTGGTTTTTGTTTGGTGCAAATTGCCTTCGGATTTCACCGCCTTTGGTTATTTCGGAAGCGCAAATAAGAAAAGCATGCGCTGTTATCCTGGAAACCTGTGAGATTTAATATTCCCATTGAATTAAGGCCTATTTTAATTTCAAAAGTTGCATCAACTCATGATTTAGGTATAACTTTTCTTTACCTACCTGTTCGCTGGAAAGAAAGCCTGCTCTTTCTAATTCCATCAAATAATTTCCCACTGTTTTTAAATTTCCCAAGCCCGCTGATTGAAGCCTGGCCCTTTTGGTATAGGGTAATTTAAAAAGCTGCTCCATCAGCTCTTTTGAATATATCCTGGGTAGTTTTTCCTGGATGGCCAATGCAGTGGTATTCATTAGTTGCTCAATGGAATTTATCTGTTTTCTTCCGGTCAGTGCTGTTTGTTCTACCATATCAAGGATATAAAGTACCCACCCCTGCCAATCACCTTCGTCCGTTATTTTCCGCAGATGAGAGTAATATTCATTTTTATGTGCTACTATATATTTGCTAAGGTATAAGGCGGGAATATCCAATAATCCGGAAAACTTTAAGTAAAGCAGCAGGATTATTCTCCCGGTTCTACCGTTGCCATCAAAAAAAGGGTGTATCGCTTCAAACTGGTAATGAATAACCGCCATTTTTATCAAAGGGTCAAGGCCATGATCAGCATGGATAAAATCTTCCAGATTTTTTAATTTTTCCCGGATGATCGTTTCTCCTTCAGGCGGTGTATAAACCACTTTTCCGGTTGCCGGATTTTTTAATGCCGTGCCCGGTGCGTTCCGGATTCCGGATTTATTTTCTTTAATGATCTGCACTACTGCTATGAACAGATTTGTATTGAGTATTGGCCGCTTGTTTAACTTTTCAATTCCGTACCATAGAGCCTCTTTGTAATGAATAACTTCTTTGACAATAGGGTCTTCAATTTTTTTTTCCGCCAGGCTCGACCTGAACAGTTCGTCCTGGGTAGTAATGATGTTTTCAATAGCCGAGCTTGCCTGGGCTTCCTGTAAATGAATGGTATCAATGAATAAGGTTGGGTTGGGCAGATTAGTGATGGCACCTTTTAATTCCGATAATGCCCTGCTTGCCGAAATTGTTTTTTTCAATATCGTCATATTTTCTAGCTCCACTTTCGGTGGTACCAATGGAAGTTGATTGTAAGGTTTTTCGGGATTATAAGCCATTATTTTCCTTTTGAATAGGAGTAATCATTACTCTCGTTTTTAATACGAGAGTAAATATAGTCAATTTTTACCCTCGTTTATTTTTCAAGAGCGTTTATCGCCTTTATTGCGGATTTCTACCGGAACATCAACCTTAGAAAAGCCTTTCAGCCAAAAACATAATTACTTAGTTCTTTATGATTTATCGATCGGGAAACGCAATCCCAAAATAAAAACCATTCATTTCTTTTGGTTTATGGATGGCAATAGAGTTTGATTCCTTTGAGTCTAATAAGAAGATCACCGATGCGTGTATTGCAAAAGGCATTCTGACAGATTGGTTTTTGTTTGGTGCAAATTGCCTTCGGATTTCACCGCCGTTGGTTATTTCGGAAGCGCAAATAAAAAAGGCTTGTTCGATCATCATAAAGGCAATACCGGATTAAAAGTAAAAACCGGGTTGTTTTTCTGCTAATATTACTTGCTGCCGGCGGTGTTAATAAGGTAATGAATTTAAATAAAAAGGTTGCTTCCTCAGGGGGCAACCTTTTTTAAGATGAGTTAAAAATTATTTTTCCGATTAAATCAATCTATATAAACAAGCCGCTAATAGCCCCCCAATAATTGGGCCCGCTATTGGTATCCACGCATAACTCCAATCACTATTTCTTTTTCCGGGAATCGGTAAAACAAAGTGTGCAATACGGGGTCCAAGGTCTCTTGCCGGATTGATTGCGTAACCAGTCGGCCCGCCTAAAGACAAACCAATTCCTAATACCAATAATGCAACCGGTAATGCATCCAAAGCCCCAAGCGTAG
>WUUC01088715.1_pt1 | contig 18684 bp, 11 predicted proteins | sample 6278441 | NCBI WGS metagenome assembly WUUC01 (sample SAMN13675441, study PRJNA597444) | soil metagenome | isolation source: soil | place: USA: Washington | collected 2017-10 | reverse complement strand
GGGTCGAATTGATTTCAGGCCCGTCCTCCGGCCGCCATCTATAGCTGGGGGTCGCGTCGAACCGATGCAAGCTCCCCAAGAGCGTCTTGACGAAGGGGTACTTCAGGGCACCCCGGACGTCCCGAAAGCGCCCTCCGCGGCCCCGAACAACCAGCCGAACCACGAAACGGGCCTTGCTGACCGCCTGCCCGATCCCGGCAGGGTCTGTCAAAGTCGCGCTGTGCGCTTTCTTGATCAACGCCTACCCAGATGGTTGCGTGGGCATCCCCACCCGAACCCGGGGGGCCACCCCGAGGCCATTCTAACAAGCGCGGAAGACAAAACCCCAGGTCGGCACGGGCTGTGGACAACTTTCTGGTGCGAGTTCGAGCGAGTGGGACTCTCGTGCGCTATCAACGACTTGCTGGAGCCCGGCGAGCGGGTAGGCCGCGATTGTCGAACTCGCGGGTCGCTGCTGTCGAACTCGCGGGTGGTCGCTGTTGGACTCGCGGGTCTCTGGGGATGGACTCGCGGGTCGCTGCTGTTGGACTTGCGGGTCGTCGCTGTTGAACTCGCCGGTCTCCTATGTTGGACTCGCCGGTCTCTGGGGGTTGGACACGCGGGTCTTCGGGGTTGGACACACGGGGGTTGGGGGTGGGCTCGCGGTGGAGGGGTCAGGCGGGGGAGTTCTTTGTGGACGGTTTGCAGGCGTTCGGGGTTTTGTCCAGGGCGGTTAGTAGGTCGCCGGTGGCGTCGTGGAGGGCTTGGGTGTCTACGGGGTGGGTGGTGGCTGCTTCTTCTACTCGTTGTACGGCCTGGCTGGCGTGGTGGAGGCCGGGGCCGGTGGCTGCCGTGGCGTTGTCGAATGCGGTGACGAGGTCCGCGGCGGCTGAGCGGACCTGGTTCACCGTCGCGTCGCCGGCGGTCAGGCGGCCGGTGATCGTGGCGAGGGTGTCGGCCCTGGTGGTGACGGCGGTGCACTCCGTCGGGACCGGCTCGTTCGTCGGCGCGATGTCCTTGCTGCGCTGGTCGTTCCCGGCGGGTGCGCAGCTCGCGAGTGCGGCGCAGAGGACGAGTGGGACTAGTGCGGCTACACGGCTCATGCCTTGGGGTACCCCGTTTCGGGCTTCGCCATGTCCCTGGGCTGGTGCCCCGCCAGCCCAGGGACCACGGCGCTACCTCACCAGGTAGGCATCGGTGACGGTCTGGTGGACCTTGTTCCCGTCTCGGTCGGTGGCCTCCGTCTTGACCGTGATCGCGGCGGCGCCGCGGGGGTTGGTGACCGAGACCCGGTATGCGTTGTCCTTGGCCCGTTTCACCGTGGTGCGCGTCCAGTGCTTGCCGCCGTCCGGGGAGATCCACACCTTCAGGTCGCGGAGCGCCGCGGTCGACTCGCCGGTGCGCGCCTGCACGGTGAACGTGAACGGCCGGCCCGCCCGCGCCGTGTCGTCCGCGGCCACGTCCAGGTCGTAGGTCAACTGGAGCAGCGGCTGCCACGCACACGGCCGCTTGTCGTTGAACAGCGCCGAGTCGATACAGGTGTACGGGTCGGCGACCGTGCCGGCGTCCGGCCGGCCGGAGCGGAACGTCCAGTCCGTGGCGACCGTCGTCCCGCCGTGCTCGGCCGGGAAACCGCTGGTGTGCACGGCGGTCAGCCGGTAGGTGGCCACATCTGTCGGCACGTCGTAGTACGGCAGGCCGTAGGCGTCGTACGACGGCGCCAGCTCCGCGCCGTCCCGGTACAGGCGGACCTCCTCCGTCGAGCCGGGCACGTGGTCGTACTGGTGGCTCGGGTCGGCGGCATCGGCGAACTGGCCGAGACCGACGGCGCGGAGCGAACGCAGCCTCAGGCGGTCACCCTGGCGGCAGTTGTCGCAGACGAACTGTGCCTGGCCGGTCGCGGGCAGGCCCGGCCCCGCGAGTGCCTGCGTCGGCAGCACGGTTTCGTTCCAGTCCTCGCTTCCGCGCGTTCCCCGGGAGAACCCACGCCACGACGCCGCGGTCCGGTCACTGCCCGAGACGACGTCGTAGAACCGGTACATGCGGTTCCACAGCACGTCGCGGCCCGGCACGGTGTAGTACTCCGTGCGGCTGTCGCGTGCGGTGAACACGTGCGAGCCCCGCACGCTCAGGTTCTGGCCGGGGGTGAACGTGTGCTGGACCTCGGAGAACGACGGGATCGGGCCCCACGTGCCCTGCCGCGGCGCGAACCGCGCGTGGTAGGTGGTGTCGACCTTCGCGAGGTCCCGGTCCCGCGTCCGGAGGTCGACCGTGGCGGGGATGCGGTCACGCAGGTAGTGCACGGCCTTGTACTCGTACGGGCTGACCAGCTCCGCGCCGAGGATCGCCGACCTCGACAGTCCGGCCGCCAGCCGCGCGCCCTCGGCACTGTTCACCGACAGCAGCGGGATCCGCATGTGCTTGGCGTACACGGCACCGGTCATGACCCAGGCGAGGTGGTTGTCCGTCAGCACCCCGGCCGCGCCACCCGCGACCGCGAGGTCCACATCGGACAGGAAGGTCGCCAGCGGCGACGGGGTGAGGAACACCAGCTTGCCCCGGACGTTCCCGCCGGCACGCAGCTCCTGCTCGGTCGCGACGCCGACCCTGCGGTCCGCGCTGAACTTCGGCAGGATGTCGAGCCGGTCGGTGACGTAGCGGGGACGCACGGACAGGCCGGGCGCGCTGAGCGTCACCTGCGGCGCGATCCTGGTCTCGTCGGCGATGAAGCCCAGCCCGCCGACGCTCGGGGTGCTCCTCGTCGGCGAGACCCAGTAACCGCCACGCGCGATCGCCGAGTAGCCGAGCACGGAACCACCCGTGTAGAGGCGGCCCTCGGCACTGCTCTGGTAGTAGAAGTAGCTGGCCATCGCGGGTTCCGACGGCTGCTCCGTCGCGACGTTCACCCGCGCGAGCTTCGTCGCGTCCAGCACCACCGTGCGGTCCCCGTCGACGGTGATCTCGGGCTCGACCAGCTGGCCGTACTGCACCTCCCGATCCGCCTCGTACCAGAACAGCGACGTGCTCACCGCGTAGGTTCCGCCGCGTGCCAGGGAAACCGTCGCCTCCCGGATGTGCGGCTTGCCGGTGGCACGCCACTCCACCAGCTTCGCGGTGGGCTCACCGGCGAACCGCGGGTCGGTGTCGGACATCAGGATGGTGTTGACGTGGGTGCTGTTCATCGACATCCACCCCGGGTCGCCGACGAGCTGGAGGCGCACGGTGTCCTGCTCGGCCTGCAACCACAGGGCGATGGGCACCGTGAGGCTGCTGCCGTCTCCGCTCGCGGTGAGCCGACCCTCGTACCAGCCGGGGACGGCCACCGCCGGGTCGAGCGTGAGGTCGATGCTCGCGGTCGCGCCCGGCTCGACGGTCACCGCCGGCCTGCTGACCGTCGCCATGCCGGCGGGAGCCGGGGTGCCGTCGTGCGACAGCGCCACCGACAGGTCCAGCGTGACCGGCGCCGACCCGGTGTTGCGGTAGGTCACGGTCCTCGTCACGGCCTGCCCGTCGTACGGGTGGGTGACCCGCGCGGAGATCGAGCTGACGTCGTCGACCACCGGCTGCGTCGCCGCGCGGGCGAGGTCGAGACGGCCCGCGCCCTGCTCGTACACGCCGGCGCCGACGTCCTTCGAGGTGCCGACCAGCGCGGCCTTCAGCTGCTCCGGCGTCCAGTCCTCGTGTGCCGCGGCGAGGATCCCGGCCGCCGCGGCGACGTGCGGGGTGGCCATCGACGTGCCGGACGCGGCGGTGTACCGGTCGTCGAGGGGCCTGCCCAGCACGGTGCCCGGCGCGCGGGCGGCGACGATCCCCACGCCGGGTGCGGTGATCTCGGGTTTGATCGCCAGGTCGCCCACGCGCGGGCCACGGCTGGAGAAGTCCGCGATCTCGTCGTCCGCGTCGACCGCGCCGACGGTCAGCGCCGAGGTGGCCGCGCCGGGCGCCGCCACGGTGAACTGGCCGGGACCGAAGTTCCCGGCGGCGATCACGAACAGGGTGCCGTACTGGGCGGTGAGCTCGTTCACGGCCGTGCTGAGCGGGTCCGTGCCGTCGGTGGGGCCGCCGCCGAGGCTCATGCTGATCACGTCGACCTGCTGGGCCGCCTGCCACTCCATGGCCGCGATGATCGACGAGTTGAGGCCGTTGCCGTTGTCGTCGAGCGCCTTCGCGATCACGAGCTCCGCGCCAGGCGCGACACCCCGATACCGGCCGCCGGACGCGGCGCCGCTGCCGGCGACCGTGGACGCCACGTGGGTGCCGTGGCCGTGCCGGTCGGTCACGTCCTCCGGTGCGCCGCCGCCGGGGAAGCCGGCCTCGACGAAGTTGCGTGCCGCGACGACCCGGTCCGCGAGGTCGGGGTGCGTGGCGTCCACGCCGGTGTCGATGACGCCGACGGTGGCGCCGGTGCCGTCGTGGCCGGCCGCCCACGCCTCCGGAGCGCCGATCTGCGTGTTGCTGGTGTCGTCGAGCGCCTCGACCTTCGCGTCCAGCCACACCTTGCGCACGCCGCCGGCGAGCGCGGTCCGTGCGCCAGTCAGCTCCGACCAGAACGTGCCGGTCTGGTCCTTCGCCACGTCGAGCGCCGCGCCGTTGATGCTGGGGAGGCTCAGCGCGCCGGGGACAGCGCTTGCCTTCAGGCCTTCCTGGTACTGCACGATGACCGGCACCGCGCCGTTCTCGTCGTCGGCGTAGCCGTTCCCCGCCAGGTAGTTGACGTTGAACAGCTGCCGGTCCAGCACACCGGCGGCGATGAGCGGCGCGGCGTCGTCCGGGATCAGGAAGTACCCGTCGCCGGCCTGCTCGGTCGTGTAGCTGAGCGAGTCGGTGCCGGGCCGCGGCTTCACGTCGACCGAGGTCCGGCCGGCGGCGTCCGTCGCGACGGTCACCGCGTCGCCGGTGATCAGCGTGACCGTGGCCGGCGCGGTGGTTTTCTGTGCGACGGCAGGCGGTGTCGCCGCCGGCGCGACGGCGGCGGCGGCCTGCGGCGCGGTGGCGACCGTGGCCACCGCGACGACCGGGACGGCGAGGAGACGGAGTAGGCGCAAGGCGTGCTCCCGAGGGGGAAGGGGAGTTCGGGCTAACCTTGGGGGTGGCTTGATCGTTAGCGCAAGTACGCCGACAGGGCCAATACCCGCCAGCTGGCGGGATCCCGCCACGAGGAGGGCGCGTGCTGGAGCCGGTTGGACTGTCCGAGGTGGAGAGTCGGCTGTACGTCACGCTCATCCAGCACCCGCGCTCGTCGGCGGCGGAGCTCGCGCTCCACTGTGGTGTCTCGACCCCCCAGGCGGCCCGCGCGCTCGCGTTGTTCGTGCGGCGGGGCATGGCGAGCCGGCTGCCGGGCCGGCGGTCGAGCTACCTCGCGGTCGCACCGGACATCGCGCTCCAGCCGCTGCTCGGCAGGCGGGAGGAGGAGCTGCACCAGGTGCGCAGGGCCGTGCACGAGCTGGCCCAGATGTTCCGCCGCGCGTCGCGGTACACCCACCCGGCCGAGCAGGTCGAGGTCGTGACGGGCGCGGACAACATCCTCAGCCGCGTGCGGGCCCTGCAGGATGGCGCGAAGACGCGGATCCGCGGCATCGACAAGCCGCCGCACCTCATGACCAGCCCGTACGCCAACACCGCCGACGAGCAGCGCCGCCTCGCGGACGGGATCTCCTACCGGGTCATCTACGACCGCGAGGTGGTCGCGATGCCGGAGAAGTTCGAGGAGATCCTCGGTTCGGTGCGCCGCGGCGAACAGGCCCGCGCGGTGACCGGCGCGCCGCTGAAGGTGTGGATCGCCGACGACACCAGCGCCCTGCTCCCCATGCGCGGCGACACGTACACGATCGACGCCGCCTTCGTGCTGCACCCGTCGACGCTGCTGGACGCGGTGATCGCGCTGTTCGAGTCGGAATGGCGTCGCGCCACGCCGATCCGCGAGCCGGCGTCGTCGGGCCCCGACGGACCGGACGACGCGACCAGCACCCTGCTGAGCCTCCTCGCGGCCGGCCTGACCGACGAGAGCATCGCCCGCGCGCTGGAGGTCGGGCTGCGCACGGTCCAACGCCGCATCCACGACCTCATGCGGGAGCTCAACGTCGTGACCCGCTTCCAACTGGGCCTGGCCGCGAGAGCCCGCGGCTGGGCCTGACAGTCACAATGCCGAACATCAGGTACGCCGGGCGGCTCCGGTTCCCCCATCCGGCGGCGCAGTCGATGAGCTTTCTGCCGGCTGTTGGCGCTAGTTTGTCATCGTAATCTTGTCCGGGTACCGCCGCAGGCGCGGCCGTGAGGAAGTAACGTGGAACTCGCATCACTGTGGTCGGCACTTGACGAAGCGCTTCTGCCGTCGCTTCGTGGTTACCGGCAGCGTCTGCACACCATCGACGTGACCACGAAGGCGGATCGGACTCTGGTGTCCGAGGCCGATATCGCAATCCAGAAGCTGATTGTCGAAACCATTCTCGAAGAGTTTCCTGATTCCGGCTTCGTTGCTGAGGAGGAGGTCGAACACATTCCTCGGCGTGGAGAACCGATGTGGGTGATCGACCCAATTGACGGCACCAGCGAGTTCGTCGACCCGGCGAAGCGTGAGTACTGCAGCGTCGTCTGCCGGCTCGATTCGGGAGTTGCTACCGGTGCCTATGTGCTGGCTCCAGAGCTTGGTGCCGATCGCGCTCCTGTCATGATTCACTGGACTGATCATGTCACCGTGAACGGAAAGTCTGCGCCATCGATGCCGAAGCGTGGAGGAGTGCCGGAACGGGCTTCGGTGACACGGAGCAAGGGATCAGCTCCCCGTGGATTCGAGTCCGAACTGGCGCGTGTCGGGTGTGACATGAAACTCCGCACAACGTCGCAGACCCTCGACATGGTTCGATCCAGTATCGACCTCACCCACTGGACAGGTGAGGCGGATAATCAGTTCGACGTATTTTACCGGCAGCGCCAGAAGGTCTGGGATGGTGCCGCGGGCATTGGCTTGGCAACTGCGATGGGACGGCTCACGCGGAACGATCAGGGTGTGGATCCGCTTCCGCTCACGACGGAATTCCTGGCCCTTGACGAGCCGACCTTCAACGCGACGATCTCAGGCGCCGCGGACTGCGTCGAGTGGTTCCTCGAGGTGTTGCGTCGTGAGGTGACCGAGGGGTGAGTGATGCGCGAGCCAAGTCGAATGGTGGTCGACGTAACGTCGTTCATCAGCGCCGAAGAATTCATCCTGTCGCAGAATCGGGGTGAGGGGCCGCTCGATCCTTTCGCTCGCCAGTGCTATGCCGAAGTTGTGCAGTCACTGATTTTCTTCGACCAGATACTGGTACCGCACCCCACGCTGCTGCAGCCACGACCACAGGACTTCGGCTCGCAGCCGCGGATCCTCCAACATCTGTTCGATATGGGAGTCGTCACCCCACTGGCCTTCTCCTCGACCGAGGTGGACGCTCTTGCCAGGGCCGAGGCCGATGCGCTCCGTGCGCTGAAGACCCATGGCGTCCTCTCCCTGCACAGCTTCATCGAGAAATCCGCCATGTGTGACCGGGAACAGCAGGCCAAAGGCGGAGATCAGCTCCTGTTGCGCAAGATCGTCGAATGGAACGACTTCCAGCAGTCGCAGGTACGTGCCTCCGGGAATCACCACATGGCACGGATCGGTACGGCTGACGGTGTCGAAGCTGACCCGTTGGGCGACTGGGCCCGTGACTCGGCGCGAGCCATGGAGGGACAGCTTCAACGACTGCTGCCGGACAAGGGCGCGCAACTCCACCTTACTGCGACGTTGGCGCGGTCCCTGCGCTACGTGGCGCGCGCCAATGTGAAGAAGGTGGCGTATCAGGCCCATCCGCTCCGGCGCGACTTCTGTCTCACCCTGGATCTGACCACCGGCGGTGCATCGGACGCCGAGATCCTCGACGTGATCCGGGAGATCAGGGGAATTCACCACGTCCTGCAGACCGCGGCCGGCTCCGAACACGGCAATCGTCTGCAACTGTTGGAGCTGGAGCTGCCTCTACTCGGCGGTAGGTTGTGGACTTCACAGGAGCGCGGGCGGCGCGACGACGAGCGGTGGCTGCGACAGGCGTGTGAGCGGCTGAGCGAGTACCGGCACCGGGCGGCCGAGCTCCGTCTTGCCGTGTCCCGGTGCATATCCGAGGAGGACACGCTCCGGCTCAAACTGGACATGGCGCACGTGCGCGATCAGCTACTGGAGCGCCTCGGGTTGAAACGGACGGAGCTGAACGAGACCGAACGCGAACTCGTGCGCGGTGTGGCCTCGGTCGCGGACTCGGCGATCGGACTTCCGGTCGTAAGCCCGCTCCTCATCGGTGGGCGTGCGCTCGGGCAGCGGTACGCCGCACCCGGCAATGCGTACCAGAAGTTCGTCTACCGTGAGTTTCTCGGCGCGTGGAAGAAGGTCTGAGGACTGCCCAATCGCCGTGCGTGTGCGAGCGTCGGGCTCTAGCGTGGGCGAGGTGACTGAGGTTGACGTGGAATTGCGTGCGTTCCTGGCCGACGGGCGGCTCGTTCGGCTGCCGGCGCGGCGGGCGCGGCGGCGGTTGGTGTTGGAGCACGTCGCGCGGTCCGTCGAGCCCGGGCGGCGGTTCCCGGAGCGGGAGATCGACGTCGTGCTGCGGGCGTGGTGCGACGGCGGCGAGACCGACCACGTCGCCCTGCGGCGGTACCTGGTCGACGAGGGCATGCTCACCCGCGCCGACGGGATGTACTGGCGTTCGGGCGGTTGGGTGGACGTGCTGTGACCGCGTTCCCACCCACCGCCGAGGTGACGTTGCCCTCGGACGGTGCTTCCGGTGCCCTCGTCGGGCGGGCCTGGCTGCCGGCGTCCGGCGGTCCGGCGGTCGTGGCGGTTCGGGACGACGGCGTGTACGACGTCACCGCCGCTTTTCCGACCGTGCGGGACCTGTGTGAGACCCCGGAGCCGGCCGCCGAGCTGCGGGCGGCGAGCGGTTCGCCGTTGGGTGAGCTGGACGCGTTGCTCGCCAACACGCCGGTCGAGCAGCGCGACCCGACGCGGCCGTGGCTGCTGTCGCCGGTGGACCTGCAGGTGGTCAAGGCGGCCGGCGTCACGTTCGCGGTGTCCATGCTGGAGCGGGTCATCGAGGAACGCACCGGCGGCGACGCGGCCGGCGCGGACGCTGTCCGTGCCGAGATCACCGCGCTCATCGGCGGGGACCTGGCGACGCTGCAGCCCGGCTCGCCGGAGGCGGCCGAGGTGAAACGGATGCTGGTGGCGCACGGGGTGTGGAGCCAGTACCTGGAGGTCGGCATCGGCCCGGACGCGGAGATCTTCACGAAGGCGCCGGTCCTGTCGACCGTCGGCACCGCGACGGACGCCGGGGTGCACCCGGACTCGCGCTGGAACAACCCGGAACCCGAGGTGGTGCTCGCGGTCGCCTCCGACGGACGGATCGTCGGGGCGACCCTGGGCAACGACGTGAACCTGCGTGACATCGAGGGCCGCTCGGCGCTGCTGCTGCCGAAGGCCAAGGACAACAACGCATCCGCCGCACTGGGACCGTTCATCCGCTTGTTCGACGGGGACTTCGGTCTTGACGATGTACGCGCCGCCACGGTGACCCTGACCGTCGACGGCGCGGACGGGTATCGCCTGGACGGCACGTCGTCGATGCGTGAGATCAGCCGTGATCCGGTGGAGCTGGTGGGGCAGTTGGTCAACCCGAACCACCAGTACCCGGACGGTGTCGTGCTCTACCTGGGGACGATGTATGCCCCCATCGAGGACCGGGACGCCCCTGGACAGGGCTTCACCCACCACACGGACGACGTCGTCACGATCAGCACGCCACGGTTGGGGACGTTGGTGAACCGGGTGCGGCCTAGTGACGCGTGCGAGCCGTGGCACTTCGGGACGGCGGCGCTGTTTCGCAACCTCGCGGCCCGCGGGGTGTTGTGAGGCCGGTGGAGTTGGGTGTGTCCAAGGGCGCGGGGAAGGGCGTCAGGTGAGGTGTCGGAGCAGGAAGTCCGCCTGTGCCTCGGCTGCTTCTGTGTGGCCGTCCTCGTAGGCCACGTAGTGGTTGCCGTGGAGGATTTGTAGTTGTTTGGGTTCTCGCAGGCGTTGGTAGGCGGCCAGTTGGAGTTCGGTGACGCACAGGTTGTCGCGGTCTGCGATGGTCATCATGATCGGGGTGGGGGCCACGCGTTCCAGGAACGCCTCCGGGGTGTACTCGAAGCACAGGTCGAGGCTGCGTACGGTCACCTCGTTGCGGTAGCCCGGGACCTCCTTCGACACCTTCGTCAGCCACTCGTACGTGTCCGCGCCCGGCAGCGCCGCCGGCACCGTCGGGTCGTCGCTCACCACCGGGATCAGCATCGGTGGGGCGCCGGCGAAGCGGGCCTCGCGGTCTGTTTCGATCATGCCCAGCAGGTCGGGCCAGACGTGGGCCGGCACCAGGCGCTGGAACGTGGGTAGCCCCGCCACCGCCGGGACCTGGGACACGACCGCGCGGATTCGGTGGCCGTCCACACCCGCGACCGCCAGTACGTGGGCGCCCGCCATGCTCGTGCCCCAGATCGCGATTCGGGTCTCGTCGACACCCGCCAGGGTGCGGGCGAACGTGATCGCGTCCCGGTATCCCCTTACCTGCCGGGCCGGGTCCACCTCCTGCCTCGGCTCTCCGTCGCTCGCGCCGAAGCACGCGTGGTCGTACACCAGGCACGCCAGGCCGCGGGCCGCGAACACCTCCGCGGTCGGCACGACCCACTCGCGGTGGCCGACGAAACCGTGTGCCATCACCACCAGTGGTGTCGGGTCCTCGGCACCCTCAGGGCGGTACAGCCAGCCGCGCAGTGTGGTGCCTTCGGACTGGAACTCGACGTCGGTTCTCCCCATGAGTCGATCTTGTCCGGATCCCGGACGCCGCGCAAGGAGCTACTCCGCCGACGTGGCTGTCAGGCCGGCCCACGACAGCGGGTTGGCGGTGTCGAGACGGGGGTGCGCCGCGCGCTGCGCCTGGTTGAGCAGGGTCGGCAGCGGGGTGATGCCGTCCATCGCGCGGTACACGTGGGAGAGCAGCGCGCCCGTCCGGTGGTCGGGCAGCGCCCACGAGCCGGCGACCACGGTCCGTGCCCCGGCCGACAGGAACGACGTCAGCGCACCGGTCGCGTCGGCGCTCGCGTCCGAACAGCACGCGGCGGCCACCACGGACGTCGGCACCCGGACACCCAGCAGCGACGACACCGCCAGGTCACCGGCCGGGAGGTGGAACCGGTAGTCCAGGCCGGCGCCGGAGCCGTGCGTGGACAGCACCAGCAGGTCGAACTCCTGCCCGACGAGCGTCGCGACCAGCTCGTCCGGCTCGGTGACCTCGACCAGCCACACGTCATCGGTCTCGTGCAGTTCTCGCAGTGTGTCCAGCTCCTGGCGTGAGCCGGGCAGGTCCGGGGCGAACGCGCCGAGCACGCGCACCGGTCCGCGCCGGGCCGTTCGTTCCGCGCGGTCGGTCAGCAGGCGCAGCGACGGGAGCCGGTTCACGACCGCTCTGTCCGCGACCACCTCGTGCTCGCCGACGGGCAGCGCGGCGACGGGCACGTTGCGCACCACCCCGTCCGCGCTGACGACCAGTTCCGTGTCGTGGCTGGTGAGCCAGTCGCGCAGCCGGGCCGGCAGCAGCAGGTCCGCCAGCTCGTCCCGGACGTCCAGCCACGTCGCGGCGAAGGCTGCTCGGTCGGCGGCGTCCGTGCCCGTCCTGCCGGTGTGCAGCTGCCGCACCAGGTCGGACGCGGACGGGGAGAGCTCGAAGCGGCGCACCGACACCGGTTCGCCCGGTAACGCCCACACCGTGTGCCCGGACACGCTGCCGTCGCTGTCCCCGCCGGTGGCGGTCAGCGACACCAGGGGACGGTCGCCGCACGCCGCGATGATCCGGTCGCCGTCGACCGCGGTGGGCACGTAGTGGACGGCGAAGCTCTCGGTCACGGCACGGGAGAGCCGGCCGCGCAGGTCGTCGAGCCGCGACTCCAGCTGGGCACGGCCGTGGACGTGCATGTCGGGCTGGTCGGGCAGCGGGGCGACCGGACGCGGGAGGGCGATCGCGGCCCGCAGCGCGTCGATGTGGGTCACCAGCTCGTGCAGGTCGTCGGGCAGGGACGCGTGGTTGGCGCGCAGCGCGGCCGCCACGGCGTCCACCCGCCAGGTCTCGGCCACCTCCAGCGCCACCAGCCCGGCCTCCGGCACGCCGGCACGCGCCGCGTTCGTGGTGATCGTCAGGCAGCGGGCGCGCTGGTCGGCGTCGCCGGCCAGGAAACGGCCGAGGACCGTGCCGGTGCCGACCGCCGCGCTGATCGGCCCGTACCCGCGCACCGCGTCCCGCACCAGCGTGACCGCGTCCCCGGACTTGCCGAGCTCGCCGGCCACCCACGCCGCCAGCAGCGACATGTGGAACGCCGACACGGGTTGCGCCAGCTCGTGGCACAGCGGGACCAGCTCGGTGAGACCCTCGTGCGCCTCCGCCAGCCTGCCGCTCGCGACCAGTGCCTGCGCGTGGCTCCGCAGGGCCCGCGCGGTCATCGACTGGTTGGTGGCCTCGATCGACCGCAGTGTCTCGGCGACCTCCAGCGCGCGTTCCGCCCGGCCGAACGACAGGGCGATCTCGACCTCCGCCGCCAGCACCTCGGTGAGCAGCTCGGGCGAGCCGGCCTGCTCCGCCAGCTCACGGCCCTCGGCGAAGCCCTCGTCGAGCCCCTCCGCGTTGCCGGCCGCGGCCTGGAACCGGCCGGCCTCGACGACGACCCGGATCATCGCCGTCGCCGCCGCGACCAGGTTGGTGGCATGGAAGTCCAGGTCCCCGAACGACTCCATGGCCGTGGCGACGCAGCGGGCGGCTTCCTCGTCCTCACCGGCGACGCGGTGCAGCCACGCGCGGTCCATGAGCGCGGCGAGCACCACCGGCCCGTCCCGGTCCTGCCACGCCGAGCTGACGACGTCCTCGTTGACGCGGATGGCCTCGGCGATCTTCCCCGTCCTGCCGAGCAGGTCGGCGACGCCGAGCAGCGACTGGCGGCGGTACCTGGCCACGTGCGCGGCCTGGCTGGACGTCTGGATCGCCGGGGTCCGCAACGCACGCTCGGCGATGACGACCGCGCTCTCGAACGCCAGCATGGCCCGCGAGGTGCGCAGGGCCGCGTCGTGCAGGACGGCCTGGTTGTGCTCGACGTGCCACATCAGCAGCAGCCGGCCGGGCATGCGGTCCCGGCCGGCCGCGGCCCTGGCCGCGTCGAGCGTCCGCTCGGCCGCGTCGAGGTCACCGAGCGCGAAGTGCGCGCGGTAGACCACCAGGGTCGCGTACGCCTGGTCGGCGTGCTTGCGGTGCTGCCCGGCGAGCGCAGCCGCCTGCTCGCCGAGGATGATCGCCTGTTGGTATTCGCCCTGGTCGAACGCCGTGGAGGCCGCCTCCACCCCACGACGAACCTTCGCACCAGAGAACAAACCCACGGCACATTATGTCGTGAGTTGCGTATTGCTCGTTAACAGGTGTGACCAGACGGACGATCTAGATCGGAATGTAGACGCCGAAGTCGCGGCTCGCGGTGCGGAAGTCCTGGAAGCCGATGCGGGCGCCCGCCACCCTGGTCACCGTGCCCTTCGCGATCACGCCGCCGGCCGAGGACGGGCCGTAGACGGGGCCGCCGCTGTCGCCGGGGCGAGCCGCCTGCCGGCCGTCCAGCTGCTCGCCCTCGACGAGGTCCTCGCGGTCGGCGTAGAAGAACAGCACCCTGATGTCGCACACCGGCCCACCGGTCTCGCGGGCGCTGGTCACCCCGGACTGGCACAGGATCTCGCCGGTGTACACGTCGCCCCAGCCACGCACGACCGTCGTGGTGTTGCTGTCGCCGCCGCCGAGGTACTGCTGGTTCACCACGTTGCCGGTCGGGATCAGCATGATGTCGTGGTCGCCGTGCTTGGCGCCCGCGTTGCCGATGAACTCGCCGGTCGGGTCGGTCACCCGGACCCCGGGGTTGCCGCAGTGGCCCGCGGTGAGCAGGAACCGCTGGTTCGCGCCGTTGCGGACCGAGAAGCCCGACGTGCACGCCGCGTTCCCGAGCACGATCGTCGCGCCGCCCTTCCACGGCGGGCCGTCGTTCTGCCGTGACACCGGCGCGAGCGGCTCCTCCACGACGGTCCGCATCGGCACGTCGACCGCGCCGGCGAGGCCCCGGGTGGCGGCCGCCGAGGTCGTGCCGAGCACCAGACCGCTGCCGTCCGCGGGGATCTTGACGGCGTGCACGGCCGGGTCGCGCTCGGCCTCGATCACCTCGGCCGCGGCACGCAGCTCGGCGTTCGAGTACCGCGCGTGTTCGAGCTCCACCGGGGCCCTGGTCTCCGCCCGCGCCACGGCGGCGGTCACCTCGCGCGGCACGGCGCCCTTCCACCACAGCGCGACGTGGTCGTCCTCGAGCACGATGCCGGCGAACCCGGCGTGCCGCACCGCCTCGGCCTGGATGACGTCGGCGGCGCGGACCAGCGGTTGCTGCGCGAGCATCCGCTGCCAGCCGGTGAGTGCCGGCTCTGCGGGCGCCGCCGGCACCGGACCGAGTACCGCGGCTGCCACCGCGGCCGCGAGCAGCATTGTCCTTCGTACGTTCATGGCGACAACTCCTTGCAGGGAAAGGAAATCAGCCATGGATCAGTCTATGGTCCAGACCACCGTATGGTCCAGACCAAAGCGGTAAGCGGTGCCGGCACGGCGATGGGGTGTCGGTCCTGACGGAACGGGGGCCGACGGTGTCGCACCGCCGGCCACCCGCTTTCGTTCAGAGCCGGTAGAAGTCGTCGTAGTGGTTGGGGGAGAAGTAGACGACCCCGTTGGTCAGGTCCACCACGATCCGGTAGGCGTCCCGGGAGGCGCCGCAGGAGCGGGGGTAGACGTCGAACTCGCGGTAGGTGTGGTCGGCGGGCAGCTGCCCCTCGTAGTTGTAGAACCGGCCGCCGGCGAAGTTGCACTGACCGTTCGGCCAGTCGTACCAGCCTCGCGAGCCGGGGTAGCCCATCGCCTTCCAGTTGGTGTTCGCCGTGCGGGCGGCGGAGCACCGGGAGATGGTGCAGGAGCTGTAGACGGTCGCGTCGGCCGCCGGCACGACGACCACGGACATGCCGATCATGGCCGCGACAGCCGCGAGCGTCAGCGTGAGCCGGGTCGTCCAGGGGAGCCGGGTGCGTTGCAGGGTACGCACGGAACCTCCTTGCGGGGTGGGGACTGACCCGATGATCGTGACCCGCGTTTCCTGACCGGATGTCGCCGAGCCCATCAAGAGTGGGTGAACTTTGCGGAAGATCGGGGTACCCGGCCGGCATGGACGTGCTCGGCGTTGCCTTCCCCGACCCGCTGACCAGTGTGGGACGGCTGGCGAAGGGACTGGGCGGGGTCGCGTTCACGTCGCTGGAACGGCTGGCCGGCGGTCGGTCACGGCGCGCGGTGTGGACCTGCCCCGGCCGGGTGTACGTGGAGGCGCACGGCGTGCACGGGCCCACCGGCGCGTCGGTGGCCCGCCGCATCGAGCGGGCGCTCGCCAAGCAGCCCGGGGTGCGGTGGGCGCGGGTGAACGCACCCACCTCCCGCGTGATCATCGCCGTCGACGACCCGCCGCCCCGCAAGTCCGCTCTCGCGGCGGTCGTGGCCAGGGCGGAGACCGAGCCGGACGACGAGGAGAAGATCGCCGAGGACGAGCTGCACCACCCGGCCGACGGGACCACGGGCACACGTCTCAAGTCGACCGTCGCCGTGGACGCGGTCGGCATGGTGCTCGCGCTGGTCAACAAGATCGCCCCGTGGGCGCCGCTGCCCGTCGAGGCCGCCGGCCTGCTCTCCGCGATCAACATGCACCCCGACCTGCGGCGGTTCGCCGGTGAGCGGCTGGGTGGCCACGAGAAGGCGGACTCGGTGTTGTCGATGGCCACCGCGGTCGTGCACGGGCTCGCCGCCCGCGGCGAGGGCACGGCGCTGGACGTCGCCACGCGGGCCGCGCAGTGGCGGGAGGCCCGCGCGCACGAGCGGGCGTGGTGCCGGGCCGAGGCCGGACTGGTCACCGGGCCCGAACACGCCGCGGCCGAGCCGGTGGTGACCGAGCGGCCACGCGACCTGCCCGACGGCGAGGTCGAGCGCTACGCCCGCCGCGCGCTCGCGGTCGGCGCCGGGGTCGCCGTGGCCGCCACCCCGTTCACCGGGCCGCGCCGGGCCGTCGGCGCCGGTCTCGCCGCGCTGCCGAAGGCCCCGATGACCGGGCGGTCCGCGTTCGCCGCACAGCTCGGCCGGGTCATGGCCCGGCGCGGCGTGCTCGTGATGGACCGCGCGGTGCTGCGCAGGCTCGACCTGGTGGGCGTGCTGGTGCTCGACCGTGCCGCTCTCACCACCAGCCGCTGGCAGCTCACCGACCTGGTGCCGCTGTCCGGCAGCGACCCCGGCGAGCTCGCGCCCGCGGCGTTCCGCCTGTTCGACCCGGCCGAGCCGAACGCGGTGCGCCGGGACGGCGAGTGGTCGATGGGCCCGGTCGAGGCGCTGGAGCTGACCGGCCGCAAGGGCGCCCGGGAGCAGGACCGGCTGCGGGAGAGCGGGCTCGTGCTCGGGCTCGCCCGTGGCCGCCGGCTCGAGGCCGTGGTCGCGGCGGGTGAGGAGACCGCGCCGGGGGTGCACGCGCTGACCACCGCAGCCCGGCACGCCGGCCTGCGGGTGGTCGAACACGAGGACGGGTCGCTCATGGGCGCGGTCCGGTCGCTGCAGGCCGACGGGCACGTCGTGATGCTGCTGTCCGCCGACCGGCGGGCGCTCGGGGCCGCGGACTGCGGGATCGGCACGCACCGCGAGGGCGCGCCGCCGCCGTGGGGCGCGCACCTGCTGATCGGCGCCGACCTGGACGGGGCCGTGCTCGCGGTGGAGGCCGTGGCCGCCGCCCGGCGGGTCAACCGGGACACCACGATGCTCGCCAAGGCCGCCAGTGGGATCGGCGCGGTCAACGCGCTGAACACCCGGTTCCGGTCCGCGTCGCGCGGCATGCGGGCGGTCAACACCGGCGCCGCGCTCGCGTTCGCCGACGGCACCTGGCGGGCCGGGCGCCTGCGGGGCAGCCGGGCCGGCGACCCCCCGAGGACCGGGGCGAGCACACCGTGGCACCTCATGCCGGCCGAGCTGGTGCTGGACCGGCTCGGCAGCGGGTCGAGGGGCCTGACCGACGCCGAGGCCCGGCGCAGGCCCGCGACCGGCGACGGTGACGGCAGCCGGGGGACCAGCTTCGGCCGGGCGTTCCTCGCCGAGCTCGCCAACCCGCTGACCCCCGTGCTGGCCGGCGGCGCCGCGCTGTCCGCGGCGGTCGGCTCGCCGGTCGACGCCGTGCTGGTCGGTGCGATCGTGTCGGTGTCGGCGCTGGTCGGCGGTCTCCAGCAGACGCACACCGAGCGTGCGCTGGCCAGCCTGCTGAAGCGTTCTGCGGTGCGGGCCACCGTGCGGCGGGACGGCGAGGAGCGGCGGGTCACGGCGGGCGAGCTCGTCGTGGGCGACGTCGTGGTGATCGACTCCGGTGACGTCGTGCCGGCCGACTGCCGGCTGCTGGAGGGCGCCGGGGTGGAGGTGGACGAGTCGTCGCTGACCGGTGAGTCGCTCCCGGTGGCCAAGGACCCGGCGCCGGTGGTGGCCGCGGAGATCGCCGACCGGACCTCGATGCTGTACGAGGGCACCACGATCTCGACCGGCACCGCGGTCGGCGTGGTGGTGGCGGTCGGCGACGAGACCGAGGTGGGGCGCGGCATGGCGGCCGCGCGGGCGGAGGCGCCGACCACCGGGGTCGAGGCGCGGCTCGCGTCGTTGACCCGCAAGAGCCTGCCGCTGGCACTCGGCTCGGCCGCCGCGGTCACCGGCGCCGGACTGCTGCACCGGGTGCCGATGCGGGAGACCCTGGGCGCCGCGGTGAACCTGGCCGTGGCGTCGGTGCCGGAAGGCCTGCCGTTCCTGGTGAACGCCGCACAGCTCGCGGCGGCCCGCCGGCTTGCGGACCACAACGCGCTGGTCCGCAACCCACGCACGATCGAGGCGCTCGGCCGGGTCGACGTGCTGTGCTTCGACAAGACGGGCACGCTCACCGAGGGCAGGCTGACGGTGAGCAAGGTGGACGACGGCCGCGCCACCGCCGACGTGAACGCCTTGGGTGACACGCAGCGCCGGGTGCTGGCGGCGGCCGTGCGGGCCACCCCGTCCGCCGACCGGCCGGAGGAGCTGGCCCACCAGACCGACCGCGCGGTCCTCGAGGGCGCGCGCCGGGCCGAGGTGGGGCAGGGCGACGGGTGGCGGCTGGTCGACTCGGTGCCGTTCGAGCCGTCCCGCGGCTACCACGCGACGGTCGGCCGGTCCGGCGGGCAGGCGGTGCTCAGCGTGAAGGGCGCGCCGGAGGTGGTCGTGCCGCGCTGCACCCGGCACCGGGTGGACGGGACCGAGCACACGATCGACGCCGCCGCACGCCGCAGGCTGAAGCGGCGGATGGAGCGGCTCGCCGGCGCCGGGCACCGGGTGCTGGCCGTCGCGGAACGCCCGGTGTCCACTGTGGAGGCCATCGAGTCCGCTGTGGACGACCTGTGCCTGCTGGGTTTCGTCGCACTGTCCGACCCGGTGCGGGAGAGCGCGCCGCCGGCCGCGGCCAAGCTGCGGGAGGCCGGCGTGCAGATCGTGATGATCACCGGCGACCACCCGGCGACCGGCGAGGCGG
>WUUC01038104.1_pt1 | contig 18694 bp, 22 predicted proteins | sample 6278441 | NCBI WGS metagenome assembly WUUC01 (sample SAMN13675441, study PRJNA597444) | soil metagenome | isolation source: soil | place: USA: Washington | collected 2017-10 | reverse complement strand
CATGAAGTTCATCTCCACCAAGAGCTTCATGCCGTTCGTCTGGTACCGCATCGCGCTCGGCATCGTCATCATTGTGCTGGTCAGCGTGGGTGTGCTGAGTCCCCATGCGGCCGAATCTGCGGGGTGACCGGAGGATTGTTCCGTTGGTTCCCGCTAGCGGTTGGGTTGCGGTAGGTAGCGGATACTAGCGGGAGATTCCGTCCACTCCCCATGATCATCTCCCAACCGTCTCCCACTTCTCCCGCTGGGCGTACGCAAAGAGCCCCCGAGGCCAACACCTCGGGGGCTCTTTGCATCTGCCGTAGGGACCAGGGCGGGGGAATCCACCTAGGGGGTAGGACCTCCCCCGCCCTGGCCACTCCATCCAACTCCGTGGGTCATGCATATGTCACGGTCATTGGCGTCACTCGTTCGAGCGGTTTTGATCAGAAGCGGGCCAAGAGGAACAGGTACCGCCCGCCCGTCGACGAGGGGGTGCTCACGACGGACGGACGGCCTGACCGGCACAAACCGCAGCTCATGCCGGGTATGCGAGGGGGGGTGCCCGCCATCGGCAGGCCCTGCATATATCTGCTGCTTCCCCGCCTTCTGAAATTTACCCCGCCCGGTAAAGACTTCCATCCATGATCGTTCGAGCTTGGGGCGGTGCCTCTCGACCCCATGCCCGACTGGGTCCCACACCGCCGCCGAGAGATCGGGGAACGCATCCGCAAAGCTCGCCGCGCGACCGGCCTCTCCCAGGTCCAGCTCGGCGAGCGCGTCGGCCGCGACCACAAGACGATCCACCGGTACGAGACCGCGATCTCCGTACCGAACCTCGTGGATCTCCTGCTCATCGCCGACGCCCTCAACCTCCCGCTCGCGGATTTGGTGCGGTGAGCCCGCTGCCTCGTCGTCACAGCGGCGGGCTCACCCAGGCCGACCCCGTCGGCGGGGCGGCCACCCACACGTCGGCGATCGGTCCGACGCGCAGGGGTCTCAACGTCGACGACGCCCGTCAGGGACGGCCGGATACGACTGGCTCGGAACGCTCTGGCACAACGGCTTATGCGTGACAGTGACCGGGGCGACACCAGACGCGGAGTGCGGGGTGTACTCCTGGTACCTCTGGCCTTGGCCGATCGGCTCCTGGCAGCGGTCGCAGATCATCGGGTGTCCTCCTGGCGGCTGGTCCGGTCTGCGGTCATGCACGCGCGTATGAGGTGCTGTGCGGTCTGGCAGGCGGCGTCGGGGCTGACGAGAGCCCGGAGCCGGGAGCAGGCCGGGCAGCGGGCCAGGTGCGCGGTCGCCGCGTCCAGGGCGACGGTGACCCGCTCCTCGACCCGGTGCGGGGCGTTCATCGGCTGTGCTCCCGTACGAGTTGCTTAAGTGCGGCCGCGGTTTCGCAGGCGCCCGGCTCCTCGACGCACACCTCGCACATGCCGCCATGCGTGCGGGCCTGGGCTCGTATGCAGGTGGGGCAGCAGCGGGGAAACCAGTGGATCGGCTCAGTGCGCTCGATCAGGTCGACGGCGGTCTCGGCCGTGAGCGGAGTCGGAGTCGGGCACCACAGGCAGTGCCGGCCGCACCGCTGGTCTTCCGTGAGGCGGGCAGGGTCGGGGAGGTCCAGCGTGTCCAGCACCAGAGTGCTGGTCCGGGTTCTCTGGTCCATCACGCCTCCACGGCCACCGGTGATCCGTCTCACACAGTGACCGTAAAGGCGCCCACAGTTGACCGAGGACCGGAATCCGGTCCCCTACGCAGCCAGCAGCCCGATCTCCACCGCGAGCTCCGACGCCCGACGGCGCCGAGCCGCCTGCTTCGACTCCGCCTCCTCGAGGATGATGCGGCGCGCGTACCCGTTGTAGGCGATCGTGTCCGGTGCTGCCTTGTGCGCCTTCTCCAGCGTGGCGATCGCGACGTCCGGCTGCCCGTCCAGCTGATACCCGCGGGCCTCCTCGATCCGGTGTCGGGCCCGGCGCGGCCGGGACTTGATGACCGTCTGGTCCGCTCGAGCAGCCTGCCGCACCGACTCGCCGCCCTGGTGCAACTCGACGGCGACAGTGACGGCGTGGGCGCCCATGATGGCCTGCGAGAAGCTGGTGATCGGGTGGTAGTAGTCGGCGGGCAGCCGGTCCGCCATGGTGTTGGCCTTGTCCCAGTGCCGCCACGCCGTCCCCGTCTCGCGCCGGCGGGCAGCCGTGTACCCGAGCTCGAACTCGAGCGCGCCGGCGATCGCGAGAACATTGTCGTCCGCGTCGGGGAGGAGCGGCTCGAGGAAGCGGACGGCCTCGAGGTTGATGGCGTCGGCGGCGTCGAAGTGGCGGCGGCCGGAGTCGCGGTGGGCTTGGGCGAGGAGCCAGGCGGCGACACCGATGGCGTGCGGGTCACCGCTGTCCTGGGCGGCGACCATGCCGCGTTCGGCGACGCGCCACAGCAGGCTCGAGTCGGGCTGGTAGGCGATGAAGAACTGCGACAGCGAGTACGTCTCCGCGAGCAGGGCCTGCGCGCGCCGACGGTCGCTGCTCGAGTCCGCGTGCCGTACGAGGACTTGGGCGTCCCGGATCAGATCCGGCAACAGTTTCCCGATCACCTCGCGATGGTTCTCAGCCGCGTGCCGGGCCTTCCACGCGGCGTGCAGGCGGGCCTCGAGGTGGGCCAGCGGCGGCGGCTCGACGCTCGAGGACAGGGCGAAACTGTCGATGGCGGCCTTCACTGCGGCGAGGCGGGGGTGGCCGGGGCCGATGAACAGATCGACGTGCATGTCTGGGTGGCCTGTCAGATCGGCGAGGTCACGGACCCGGAGAGCTTCGGCGATCCGCATCACGGTGTCGAGGCCGGGGGCTTGCTGCTGCCCGTTCTCGATCTTTTTGAGGGTGTGCGGTGAGGAGCCGATCAGGTCGGCGAGTTGTGCGCGGGTCATGCCCCGGCGCTCGCGGAGGATCTGCACGCGCTGGCCGAAGCGCAGCGGGTCAGCGTACGGGTCCGGGGTAGCATCGGTAGGCATGGTCTCGCCCCTCTCTGAACAGCTCGACACTGTCAGGGTATGGGGCGGGACCATTTTCGTGGGCGGCCATGCGTATCTGGGGCCGCCGGTCGATAGTCTGTCTACATGCCCCCCAACCCCGCCCGCCGTGGTTCCGCGCGGTCTGCTGACCTCGTGAACGCTGAGATCAGGGCGTTGTGGGTAGACCCGCGCGTGCCACTAACGGATGAGCAGCGGGCTAGGCGGGACGAGCTGTATGTGGAGTGGCTGGCGGCGGTGAAAGCCGAAGTCGTGACAGCCGCTTAAGATCCCTTCACGTGGCACACACCTTCGAAGAACTCGTGGAGATGCAACGCGTAGCCGACCAAGCGCGCACCCGAGTTGTTGAGCTACGCGACACCTACGGGCCACCCACCACAACCCCGTGGACCCCAGCACAAACCAGCACCTACGAGACCGCCTGGCGGGCCTGGCGCGACCTCGCACGGGATGTACAAGCCGCCGTCACCGCGTACGCCGCGGACAAGGGCGCGGCACGCAACGAGGTCGAAGAGCAGGTGAAGAAGGCCGTCCGGCACCCACCCGCCGACGCCTGACCCCGGACACGACGAAACGGCCCCCACCGCCCGAAGGCAGTGGGGGCCAGCTTCGTCTACGCGTACACCCTGCGCTGCGGATCCAACGCACCCTCAGCCTGCGAATTCCCCTCACCCGGGCCCGGATCCGGAGCCCCGTCCTTCCGGCACACGAGCGCGTCCGGGTCGTAGCCCGGGGCCTGCAGCGAATACCCGTCCGGGCACGTCTGTCCATCCTCGCCGTCGGTACCTGCAGCACCCGGATCGCCCTGGGGTCCTGCAGGTCCCGGCTCACCCTGAGGGCCCGGTGGACCTGCAGGGCCTGCAGCACCGGACGGGCCCACCGCGCCCGGCTCACCGTCGGCCCCGTCCACACCGTCCACGCCGTCGCTGCCGTCACGCCCCGGCGAACCGCTCGGACCCGGCTTCCCGTCCTCGCCATCCCACCCCGCAACCCCCGGCTCACCCGGCGGCCCCGTCACAGACTCACCCGGCTCACCACGCGACCCCGGCGGGCCAGCCACCGGAGTCGCCCCCAACCCCTCCACCTGCCTGGCCAACGCATCCCGAGCCGACGTCTCCGCCCTCAACTCCTGCGCCTGATCGACATACAGGACAGTCAGGACAGCGAGCATCCCCAGCGCGAGCAGGCCCGTCACCGCGCCCACCCACTCCGCACGCGGCACCCACGCCCGCTCACGGCGCAGGCGTCTGGCCCCGGTCACCGCGCCACCACCGCCCACACCGCGATCGCCGCCGACAACAGGCCCATCAGTACGGGCACGATCATCTGGTACAGGCGTGCCTGACGTTCCCGCTCCCGCCGGTCCCGCTCGCTCAGCTGGTACGCCTCGAACGCCGTCTCCAGCGTGTCGCGCTCATCGCGGACCTTCTGAAGCTCCTGCCCGAGCGCGTTGATCCGCTGGTCGGTGTAGGCGGACTGGAGGGCGTACACCTCAGTGGATACGACCCGGTCCAGGCGGGCATTGAGACCTTGGCCCATCGCCTGGATTTCCTGGCGGAGGGCGTTGACGGTGCGCCCGAGTTCACCCACGCTCAGCTCTTCGGGCACACCACTCTCCATTCAGTCAGGCGTCCGAGCGCGGCGTATGCGGCGCCGCCCACCCGGCGATCGCGGCCGTAGCCGCCGGGATCAGCGCGAGGACGAACGGCTCCAGCGCGTTCGGCATCCCACTGATGAGCGACGGGTCGTCGGTGACCGCGCCCAGGATCGCCAGCCCGGCCAGGCTGGCGAGGTACGTGAAGATCGACGAGACCTTCACCTTGGTTTCGATCGGAGCAGATGCAGCAGCCATGTCAGGCTCCCTTCGATTCCAGGACGGCGAGGCGCGCGCCCTGATCCTTCACGGTCTTCTCCAGCACCGTCAGCCGCTCCTCGACCGTCGGCGGCTTCGGGGCCGGCGGGGTCGTGCCGCCCTCCCACGCCTTCGTCTTCGCCATCTCCAGCACCCGCACCATCGGGAAGTTCCCCGGGTCACCGTGGTCGTTCTCCGGGACGTGCTGATGCCCGAGCCAGCCGTAGTAGTCCAACCACGCCTCACCCGACAGGCGGACGCCGTTCGCCCCGTACGAGGCGGGGTACGCCTTCCAGGCCACCGTCGACTGGAGCTTCACGCCGTGTACGTCCGACAGCCAGCGCACCAGCCGGGCGAACTCCAGCAGCGCCCACTCAGGGGCCTCCGGCCAGAAGACGAACGAGCGGCCCTCCGCCAGCCACTTCGCGCGGGTCTTCGCGTCGCACGTGCCGACGAGCTCCACCTGCACGCAGTTCAGGGTGTTCGTCTGTACCCCGCCCGCCTTGTTCACCAGGGCGCGCGCCGACCGGTCGACGTCGAAGTGCTGGAACACTGCGACCGTCTTGGAGGTGAGGGACGGCACCAGCGTGAACGTCGGCGCCGACGCTCCGGACCCGTACGACGGGAGCGTGGTGCCCTCGGTGGTGTGGACGACGCCCGTGTTGGCGTCCATCTGGTCGCCCAGGTAGCGGCTCTGATACCAGGCCGCCAGCGAGGCTCTGGGGTACTTCTGTTCGGCCATGGTCAGGCCCCTTCTGTGGGGTGGATCGCGAGCTTGAACTGCGCGTGCGTGATACGCCGCGGCACGCTGTCGTTGTGGCTGACCAGGAACGCCAGAGGGACGCCCGGGTGCACGAACAGCTGATGCTGCTTCGTGAAACACTGCATCCCGGGCGACGGCGGCCGGTGATCCGTAGCCGTCGAGTCCGGGGCCACGCCCAGCGGATCCCGCACGAACCGATCCCGCAGCTCGTCGTATCCGCCCGGCTCCCAGTGGACATTCGCCGTCAGCACACCCCAGCCGGACACGCTCGGCCAGATCAGGCCGGACCGGTCGTCCGTCTGCCAGTTGGTGACGGGAGGCCCGGCCGGCTGCACCGCCTCATGCATGCCGTGCCCGTCATACGACTCCCCGCCGGACGGGAACCGCACGACGTGGTACCCGCCGGCCGGAATGGTCTGCGGCTCGCCCGTGATCAGCGAGCAGACGTGGACGCCGGTCACGACGTCACCGCCACCCAGTTCGCGTTGTATTGGGCGTTCCCGCCGTGCCACAGCAGGTTCCGGTTCACGTCCCGCACGAGCCACCCGTTCAGCCGGATGCGCTTACGGGTGCCCTCCCCGTCCCGCAGGATCAGCAGCTGCCCGTCGTCGCTGATCACCGTGTACGAGCCGTCCAACCAGTCGACGAGCGCGGCCCCGTTGGTGCCGTCGTACTGCGCCGACTCCAGGCGCTCCGTCACGAAAGCCATTCAGATCTCCTTAGGCGATGCGCAGGAAGCGCAGCCACGAGTCGGTGTACATGACCGTCGCGATCGCGTTGCTGGTGTTCTGAGCCCACTGCAACGTGATCGACCCGGCCGTCGAGCCGACCCGCCACAGGCCACTGATGGGGGTGAACATCGTCGAGTCGCTCGTGCCGTAACCGGTACGCGAGCCGCCGACGTCGTTGGTCTCCGTGCGGATTGAGTAGCCCACGGTGCCGGTCGCGGCCGTACCCGAGCCGGGCATGAGCCACGCCCACTCGCCGAGCGTGCCGGTCGGCGTCGTGAACTGGATCTTGATGTCCGGGGTGGGGTCCGCGAAGTACTTGATCCAGCCGTCCATCACATAGACGGCATTCGCCTCGACAGCGAACGTGAGGTGGGTGTCGTCCGCGAACGTCGTCGTCGCACTCCGCGAATCGTCGGCGGTCTTGCGGACGGTCTGCGGCAGCATCGACCGCAGCAGCTCGGCAGTGAGCCTCTGCCCTGCCGCGAGGGTGGGATAGGACTCGGCAGCCATGGCGCCTCCTTCTACAGGGCGAGGATCGTCGGGGTGGCCAGCCGCGTGTCAGCTGCGGCCGTCTGGGCTTTGATGCAGCCGTTGACGCTGCGCGTGACTGGGCTGAACGTCTGCGGGCGGACGACCCGGTAGTTGTCGTAGCGGATCTGCGGGGAGACGTTCGTGTTGCCCGTCACCGTGATCGAGCGGGTGCCGATCGAGTGCGCCTGACTGATCGCCGAATCGGTGACCTGGATGTTCCACACCGGCGTCTCCACTGGATCTGACGCCACCCAGGCCTTTGCCTTCAGCGCGGGCCCGATGCCCTGGAACCGCACCCGGATGTACGTGCCCGCGACGTGCGTGACCGGAACGATGTAGGTGCCCAGGTCCAGACCGACATCGGCGACCAGGCGCCGCATATACAGGGCGATCACGTTGGTCGTGGTGAACTCCAACCTCGCCATATACATCGTTCCGGAGTCCTGCATCCGTGCCGTCACCGCGCCGAACAGGCTGTTCCCGGTCGCGAGCGCGCTGGTGGTGATGTCGCAGTACAGATCGAAGTCGGGGCTGACAGCGGTCACCGCGGTCCGCCGGGTCACGTCCAACGTCGACAGCGTGTGCACGCCCGCGTTGCCGTTGACGGAGTAGTCGCCGGCCACGCCGCCGCCCACCGTGCTCCACGCGCTGCCCGCGTCCGGTGTGCCCCAGCTGTTGGAGACGGAGCGGGTGAACGTGTCCTCCAGCCAGGGAGTGATGCCGGTGACGGTCATGACCTCCCCGCCCACCCGTACATCGAACGGCCAGTCCGCCGAGTCCGTCGTCCACAGCGTGACCTCGCCCGGCGACGGCGCCACCACCAGCGCGGTAGCCGACGAGTCCACCGCCGCCACCAGCCCCGAGCCGTCCGTATCGATCCGGGCGTCATCGTCGTCCAGCACCCCGACCGTGTACGGGGACGCCGGCGCGCAGATGAACGTGAGCTCATGCTTGAACCGTGTGAGGGCCTCGTCCATGCCGAGGATGAGTTGGTCGATCGTGTCCGGCGGCAGCCAGGCAGGCGGGCTGGTCACCTGAATGCGGTCGCCCTGCCGCAGCGCGAGGACGGCACGCTTCAGGGCGGGGTTGTCGACGAACGACGGATGGGCGAGGTTCACGCTGATCTGCGGGTGCCGGGCCTCGTCCACCGTCCCCAAGTGCACCCGCCACGCCGCCTGATCGAGCAGTGTCCCCTCGTCCGTCGTGGCCAGGTTCAGGCCGACATCCGACGGCCCGTACACGCCCACCCCGGCCGGCGGAAGCGCCGTCGACAGACGGCCCTCAGTCTCCTCGTACGTCTGCGACACGCCGTTCACGGTGACGGTGACCCGATTCGCGGTTCGCTGGTCATCCTCAACCGGCACCGGGACAGCGGCCAGGTTTTTGCCCGCGTAGTCCAGGACCACTGCGGGGCCCTGGTTATACAGCGACGCCCGCGTCCGGTAGCCGAGGCCGAGCGCCGTCGTCGTCTCGAACAGCATTCCGCCGTCCGCGTCGACGCACTCCCGGATCAAGGACAGGGGATTCTCTTTGCCCTGCCCGCCCATCGCCGCGGTGTCGTCGAGGTCACCGATCGATTGGAAGGCGATGCCCTCCTCGCTGCACAGCCGCTCGATCCGGCGGCCCGCAGCCTCCCCGGACGGCTCCAGCCCACGCCCGAGATCGTCCATGGCTGTGACCGTCGACTGCACCAGCACGTGGCCGACAGCGGCACCGATCACGCCCGCGCCCTGGTCCAGGGTGGTCGGGCCCATGGTCACCGATGTCACCCGGGTGACGTTCGTCGACACCAGGCCGACCGTCGTCGAGTCCGTGACACCCGACGCCAGGTCCAGGACCCGCAGGGTCACCGACAAGGCGGTGCCGTTGTTGGAGACCTCCATCGATACACGCAGCCGCCGGTTACGGACATCGAGACTGATCGAGCTTGTCCCGGAGGTCGCCAGGGTGTTCTGGTCGCCGTCTTTCAGGAGGATGGTGAGCGTGCCGCGGCCACCGAAGGATCCGACCCCGCCCGCCGGATCGTTGTAGTGGATGTCCAGGTACTTCAGTGCGTAGGCGCCCGGGTCGACGGTGACGCGGGAGATGACGTCGAGGTCGGTGAATCCGGGGGCGGGGACGGCGAGGAGGTAGCGGACCTGGTATTGGGTGGTGGGGGCGTAGCGTGCGACGCCGCCCGTCAGGGATGCGCCGGTGATGGTGGGTACCGGGTCGGATGCGCCGAACCCGTCGTAGGCGGCAAGTTCGGGGCTGCCACCGATGGTCATGGGGGAGCCGTTGGTGAGAGCCGACGCGATCTGTGTGGCGTCGGCCGGGTCTTCGCACGGCCAGTACGCGACCAGCTCGGTCAGCTGCGGGTCGGTGACCGCCCGGTAGATCACCGACCGTTCCGGGGCGGGGCTTTGGTTGAGGCGGCGGATGATGCCGCCCACTTCGATCTCGGTCCACACGTCGGAGCCGCTGCGCTCCCAGTTCTGCGCCCAGTCAGCGATCTCACCCCACAGCCGGTACGACTTGCCGCCGTTGCCGTCCGGGACGCTGTAGCGGATCGGCTGGTTACGGCCGATCAGCCCGAAGTACGGGCCGACCGGGTTCCTCGGGGAGAACCGGCCGTCCGTGTTCAGCAGCTGCGGATCCGATGTGGCGTGGTCCGTCTGCGCGCCCTCGCCGCGGATGCCCCGGGTGAGGCGGATGGAGCCGCTGTCGTCGCGGACCAGCGTGTACGAGGAGATGTCGATCCATACGCCATCGACCCACAACTCGACCACGACCGGCTCGCCGTTGCTGGCCTCCCCGGACGCGCGCAAAGGGCCGGGCAGGTTCGCCATACGGCGCTGCCAGCCCCACACCCGCGCAGCGAGACCACCCGGCATCGGTCAGCCCACCTCGTTGAAGACGACCCAGCAGCGCATGTCCACGCCCGTCGTCGGCGTGGTCGCCCGCACCCGCAGGAACCTGCTGACGGCGATGATCGGCCGCTCGTCGGGCATCCACTGGTAGGCGTACGTGTACGGGGACTCGCCCGTCGTCGCGCTCAGCGACACCACATCGAATGTGCGCGTCGCGGTCGTGGAGCCCTCCACGGTAGCCGTGTACCCAGTCAGCGCTGTGCCGCCGACGCACAGCGACGCCGTGCCGTTCGGGTCCAGCGGCTGGATGCCGGCCGCGACATGCGCGGTCACGGTGGCGGCCACGTCCGTCTGGAGCAGCTCGATCACGCCGTCCGCGCCTGCGGTGTCGTCGATCGTGAAGCCCCACGCGATCAGCTGGATCTGCCGCGTTGAAGGCGTTGCCACCTGCAACATCGTCTTGATGGCCGTGCCCGTCGTCACGGACGCTTGCGCGGCCGTCGTCGGGGCCGGCCCGTTCCACACCTTGTACGGCAACGCGCTCTCCTATCTATCTGGTCGTCTTGAATGCGGGCACGAGCCCGCCCCGGTCGCGTACCACCCGTTTCAGCGGCTCGAAGATCTGCTGCGCGACGACCCGGCCGTCCAGCGTGATCGTCTGATGCACCACGATCGGCTGCCCACCCCCACCCGAAGCCGGCGGGCGCGACCGGCCGCCGCGGGGGGCGTTGAGCATCGACTCCCACGACCCGGCGATACGCCGGGAGTCCGGGTTCGAGTGCACCATCGACCCGTACGGCAGGCGCACCAGCTCCGGGCCCTGCTCGCCCACCCACGTCAAACCACCGTGAGCGCCACCCCCGGCCGCGCCCACAATCCCGCCGGCCGCCTTCTTCCCCACCGCCCGAGCCAGGGACTTCTCGATGGATTTCGCGAGGCGGGCCATGGCTCGCTCAAGCTTGTCCTGCTGTTTGCCCAGCGATTTGACGAGCTTCTCCTGCGCCTTGATCGCAGCCCCGTAGAAAGCATCGGCGGCGGTCTTGCCCGCACTGCCCGCAGCGCCCGCGATCTGCTTCTGCAAGTCGTTCATGGAGGCGATCTCCGAGCCCGATGCCCGCAGCAGGGCGCCCGCCGTCTCCAGCCCGCCGCCTTCGATGCCGGCCTCGCCGATCTGTTTGATCAGGCCCTTGTCCAGGCCCTTCTTCTTCAGGTCCTTCAGCGCGTCGGCGAACGCGGCTGCTTTGTCCCGGGACTGGACGAGGCCGCCCATGACGGTCGCCACGGTCATGGGCTTGTCGCCGGTCGCGCTGCGGGTGATGTTCGCCGCCGACAGCACCCCGGATTTGACGCTGCTGGACAGCTGCGACGCGGACGACTTGAGGCTGTCGAGCTTGTCCTTCGCCTTCTCCATGGCCTTGTTGACGGTCAGGAGCTGCTTCTCGTACCGGATGAGAGCCTTGCCCGCGCCGTCCAACTGCTTCAACAGTCGGGTCTCGGTGCGCCCCGAGAATGCTTTCTTGATGTCGCCGCGCGCCCCGTTCAGGGCGGACACCAGCGACTTCAGATCCGACGGCGCACCGAGCGCCTTCTCGAACGGCGTCCTGCTGTATCCGGCCTTCCGGCCGAAGTGGCTGATGTCGAACTGGTCCCGCAGATCAGCACGAGCGTCCTTCATCGCGGAGCTGACCTTGCCGCCGCGCGCCAGCTTCGGCATCACCAGGCGGCCCTCGTTGAGCATGCTCAGGAACTTCTCGCCGTACTTACGGACCGAGGCCGCCTTGATGACGAACTCGCCGTTGGACAGCCACGGCGCGAACACGTCGTCGGAGGTTCCGGTGCCAGGCCCGTCGACCGGCCCGCCTTCCGCGTAGCCGCGCTTGAAGGCGCTGCCGGTGAACAGGCCGCCCGTGGCGCCGACGATGTCGTGCACGCTGCGGTAGGTCTTCGACTTGGTGATGATCTCGTTGATGGTGCGGATCGTGTGCGTCGTGAACGTCCGGGCCGTCTTCCCGTTCAGGTTGTTCAGCGCCGTCGACACCGCGCCGATCGAGCCGAGAGCCTGACCGTTCGCCGTGAACACGGCCGTCTTCCCGTTGGGGAGCTGCTTCGTCTTCAACCCGACGGCTTCCAGCGCGGCGATCGCCGCACCGTTAAGGGTGGTGACCTGGACTTCTTTCGCGTCCGGTGTCGCCTGGACTGCGCTACGGACCTCCTCCAGCCCGGCGATCGCCTCCTCGCGCTCCAACTTCACGATCGTCTTGATCTCGCCCGGCGCGCCCAGCAGCGTGTTGACGTACTCGGTGGCCTTCGCCTTGTTCCCGTCGAAAGCATCCGTGGCGAGCCGCATCATCGTCTCGCGGAGTTCCTCGGACTTCTTCGTCATGCTGCCGAGCGACTCGCCCGCCGCCAGCCCCGCGGCGATGAACTCGTCCTGCGCGGCGGCAGCGGACGCCATAGCCCGGCCGTTTGCCTGACCGGCCTTGGTGTCCAGGTCCAGGGTGGCCCCGTGCTTCTTGAAGCTCGCGGTCAGCTTGTCCAGGGACTCCTCGTAGCCGATCTGTGCTTCATACGCCGACCGGTTGACGTCGTTGAGGGCGAGGATGCTCGCCCGTAGCCCGTCCGCCGCGCCCTTCTGTGCGTCCAGCGTCGCCGACGTGTTCCGCGCCGCCTCACCGAACATGCCCATGCTCTCGGCAATCAGATCCTGCTCGAACTTCACGTCCGCGAGCGCCGACTTGTAGTTGTCCATCTGGCCGGTGAACTCGGACACGTCCTTGCCGCCGGCGGCGTACTCGTCCTTCATCCGCTTGAACGCCGCCGCCGCGATATCGGCCTTGCCGCCCTTGACGAGGTTCGTCAGCCCCTCGTCGATGCCGTCAAGTCGTTCCCGCGCCTCCTTGGACGGGGTGGAGTCCGCGAAACCCAGCGAAAAGATCTTGACGAGGGCGTTTTGAACGTTGTCCGTTGTCGACGGGTCGGTGATGTTCCGCACCGAGTCGTACAGGCCGTCCAGATCCTTGCCGAACAGGCGGGCCGCCTCACCAGACGCCCTGCCCTTCAAGCCCAACTGGCCGAGCGAGGTGGTCAACTTGTCGACGTTCGGCGGCGCCTCACGGCCGAGATTACCCAGCTTCGAGAACGCCACCGCCACCGCCGCGATACCCGCCACGATGACCGACGCCCGCGCCGCCACACCCAACGCCAGGAACGCCGCCCGCAAACCGAGAATGCCGCCACCCGCAGCGACCGCAGCACCCCGCATCACACCGATCCGGGTACCCAGAGCAGCGACCGCCGTCGACGCGGCAGCCGCCCCCGCACCCGCCAGCGTGACCAGCTTCAGCGCCACCGCCGTCTGCATCAGCACCGTCACCAGCTCCGGCGGCAGAGCAGCCACCAGGTCGGCCGCCGCAGTCACCAGCGTCAGCATCCCCGGGCCCGCATCCGCAGCAGCCGTAGCCAGCGTCGTCACCGCGCCGCCCAGCGCCGACAGCGCGCCCTCCACTGCGGGCCCGTTCTTTTCCGCGTAGTCCATGAAAGCTTTGATGGGGCCCGACGCCTCACCCTCCGACAGGGCCCGCGACAGGTGCAGCAGCCCGTCGATGGCCTTGTCCAGGGATCCGGTTGTGAACGCGCCCAGGCGCTCCGACAGAGCATCGAAACCCGGTGAGGCGACCGCCCCGCCGGCTACGGTCACCAGCCGGTCCAGCTGGTCGGAGGCGCCCCGCGCCATCGGTGTCAGCTTGGGGAAGACGTTGCTGAGGACCGTGAACGTTTTCTCGACCGGCGTCATCGTGAAATCGGCGAGACCGTCCGACCATTCCCGGAAGCCGTCCTTCATCGTGCGCAGGCCGACCGCGGCCCGCGCCGTGGAGGCAGGCATCGAGGCGAGGGCAGTGGACAGTGTCCGCTGCGCCTCGGCTGCTTCCTTCGATCCTCGGCCGGACTCGACGACCGCTTCCCGGTACTTCTTCTGCGCGTCTGAGGCCTTCGACAGGTTCGGGATCTGCCCGGCGACCGCGAGACCGAACGCCATCATGCCGCCCGTCGCCCCCACGGCGGACCCGGCAGTCTTCACCGACGCGGCCCCGAGCGTCGCCATCACCGGCACTGCCGCCGTTGCGAGCGCGGACAGGCTGCCCAGCGAATGCGTGGCCTCCCGCTTCAGCCGGCGGAAAGCCGCGACGGCTTGGGCGTCGGCGGCCCGGATCCGGATGTCTACGGTGTCGCCAGCCATTCTGTTTCACCTCCTTCTGCGGTGTCGGGTTCGTCAGGGGTGCCGAGGGCTTCGATGCTGAGCAGGCGCAGGAGCTGGGTGTCTTCCTGCATGAGGGTGGTGAGGGTGTAGCCGGGGAACCGTTGGAGCAGCCCGAGGATCCGCCGGGCGTGCGCTAGTTGGGCGGGTTCGGTGATTCGGCGACGGGGGTCATCGGGATGGGGGGCGCCGGGGAGGTCTCGCCAGAGGGCGAGCTCTCGGGCAAAGGGTCCGCGCTGGGCACCCCCATGAGCGCCTGCACGTACCCGTTGTTGAGGGCAAGGATCAGGCTCTTGTCCGCCCGCTCCATGGCCTCGGAGGAGGGCGGTAGGGGCTGGCCGTCGACCATCAGGTTCCACGAGATCAGCGACTTGAAGAACCGCTCCACTGTCTCGGCGGTGCCTTCGCCGTCGCTGCCGTCCATGCCGGTGGCGTGCATGTACTCGCCGATGGCCATGCCTCGCAAGTGTGCTTCGGCGCCGTGGTACTTGTGGCCGGGCTCGAAGCGGACGGTGACGGGGACGGGCGCAGCTTCGAATCCCACGGCCGCACCTCCAATCGGTGAGTTGACTTGGATCTACGACCAGGTAGGCACAAGGCCGGATGCGAGCTGGAACGGGACGCTCCACGTGAACTCGCCGGACTGTGCGCGGGTGAGGGCGTAGTCGGTGAGGATGACCTCGTTGTTGAGGGTCTGGCCGGAGATCGTGATCCCCATCGTCCGCTCCACGCTGGTGGACGAGATGGTCTTGAACACGGCGTGCGCGAGGTCCGCGCCGTCGTCGAAGCCGCCCGCGCAGGTGCCGGAGAAGTCGGCGAGCAGCAGCAGGCGGGCCATCGCCGACTCGGAGAGCGCGGTGATGTCCTGGACGCCGCGCGGCATGGTCCAGTCCAAGTTGAAAGTCGACGCGCGGATGTCACGGGCGCTGCCGCCGCTGTCGTCCACGTTGAACGTGGTCCAGCCCAATCCGGATTCGATGGCCATCGGTCAGCCCTCCTTCGTTGCGAGGGTCAGCGGGCGCTGCCCTTCGTCGTTGCTCGGTTCGGTGACCCACTTCGGTTCCCGGTCGCGGTCGACGTACAGGGAGCCGAAGATCTTGCGGACCCCGTCGCGGCCCACCCACTCCTCGTGGAACAGCACGGCTGCCTGAATCGACTGGCCTCCGACGGTCACCTTCACCACGCGGATCTGATAACCGCCGTCGACCAGCGCGCGGAGCCGTTCGGACGGCCCGACCAGCGTGATCTCGAACCCCCTCGGCCCGAGATGGCACCGCTGCGCTCCGTCGCCGTCGTACCAGTCGGCGTGAACGAGCGCGGGCGTGCTGACCTTGAGGTTGTCGCAGTCGTCGGTGTAGTCCTGGCCGTAGATCTCCAGGCGCCACGGCTTCGTCTCGGTCATCGCGTCAGCCCTTCGCCTGCTCGTCGAGGAGCCCCGCCATGTGCTGCTGCACGTGCTCCACCCAGTCCTCGGCCCGCTGATGCACCCGCACCTGACCGACCGTCGCCCGATAGTCGCCACCCCGCACCAGGTACTTCTCCGGCATCGTCTGGTGGTCCTCGAAGCACCGCTGGTACGGCTCGAAACGGAACACCGTCAGCCCGACCCCATTGCGCTGCTCCTTGAACGTCCGCCGCGAGCCGCGAATGAACGCCGCCTGGTCCCGCCCCAGCTGCGTGGACTCGTCGATGACGGACTCCCAGCCCGTACGCCACCGCGGGCAGCCCACCCGCTCGCACACCGCCACGACACGCTTGTCCGGGCGCGACTTCACCGACCACGTCTGATACGCCTCCACCGGCATACGCGGGTCACGAGGACGGAACGGGGCGCCCATCAGAACGTCACCGCCGTCACGTTGACGCTCACCGCGACCGCGAACACCAGGCTGGTGAACCCGCCCGAGGTCGTCGTCACCGCCCGCACATACCGCCGGATCTCCGTCCCCGCAGCGACCTCGATGCGCTGCGTCCCCGGCCCCGTCGTGATCTGCGTGAACCCGCCCCCGGTGATGTCCGCGAACGCGTCCGTGCCGCCGTTGTCGTGGGAGTGCTGGAGTTTCACCGTCACGTCCGTGCCGGTGAAGCTGAACGCCTGCAAGTACGCTTGCGCGCCGTGCATGGTGTGGGAGGAGATGAACGCGGCACCGTTGACGGTCCAAGTTCGGGGTGTCGCGTCCGTGACCGCGTTGCCCGAGGCTGACGCGATCGGTGCGGCGACCGACGACCCGGCGATCCCGGACAGCACCTGCGCCCGGAAGATCTTGCCCGTCAGCCGGTTGACGGTGCCCAGCGTCTGGCCGCCGAGTTCCAGCACCGCCGTCGACGCGAAGATGCTCGTGACCGCGCCGACCGCCTGTACGGCGCCGAGCTGCGTCCAGGTCGAGCCGTCGTCGCTGGTGTAGAAGGTGACCTGCGCGTCGGTTCCGCCGACGTCCGCGTCCAGCGTCGCCCGCACCCACGTCGTCGCCCCCGCCGCCAAAGCGCTGAGGTTGGCGGAGGACGTCTCGGTCTTCTCCACCGTGCCGTCCTCCGACCAGCGGAAGATCAGCGCACCGGCCGTGGTCACCGCCAGCGCGTAGCTGCGTTGGTTGCCGGTGGCCGTGTACTTCGCGATCAGCGTCGACTCCGCCGCCGGCGTCCAGTCGGCCAACGCCACCCGCACCCGAATGTCGATGTCGCCGACGATGTCCAGCGCGGCCGCGTCCGGGGTGGAGGCGTAGTCACCAGAGGCGCCAGGCAGGGACAGGAAGTCTTCGCCGTCGTACCCGAACACGGCTGCCGTGCCGCTGGTCGCACTGGTGTCGGTGCGCTTCCCCGCGGTGAGGAGGTCGCCCCACTCCAGCCCGTACGCGTTGCCCTGCGCGTTCACCGCGATCGTCAGCGAGCCGTCCTGAGGCCTGGTGACGTCGTAGTTGATCTGCTTTCCGACGAGGCAGGCTGCCGGGGCGCCGAGCGTGGTGCCGGTCGCCCACATCAGATGCCGGTCCGCCGTAGGTAGCGCACCAAGCCGCTCATGGGCGCGGCCCGTGGCCTTGTTGAAGAACGACGCCCAGGAGATCCGTCCGTCCCGCAGCAGCCCGATCCTTTTGAATGCGGACAGGTCGATGGTGGTGATGTCCTGAGTGCCGACGAGGCCGCCGCCGATGTCGTCCGCCGAGCCGGTGTCGCCGGACAGGTCGTAGCCGCCGTAGTAGAAGTTCTGGCCGAGGCCGTTACTGATCGTCATCTAGACCGCCTCGTTCCATGCCGCGTTGATGATCAGAGGGATGGTGAGGGTGGCCACCCGGTACGTGGTGCCGCCCGCAAAAGTCGTGTAGCCCATGTCCGAGCTCAGGGGTGTGCCGTGCGCGCCGAGGAGGTCGATGTTTCCCACGAGGTCGCCGAGGGTGAAGTCGCCGCAGTACGCGCCCATCAGCTTCGACACCGCGTTCGTGACGGCCACGTCGACGTCGTCCATCGGCTCACTGTCCGCAGGCAGGAACACCTGCCCGCGGAGCTCCAGCCGCGCCGACACCACGTTCAGGCCGGAGCGGGACGGCACCGGGCGTACGGGGCCAGCCCACATGGCGTAGGTGAGACCGCTGCCGGGAGCGGACACCGGCTGATGTCCGAGGACTTGCTCGAACAAGCCGAGAGCCTGTGCGTGCGACGTGGCTGCGGCGCGGTATGCGTTGAGGTCGAGATCGGTCACGGCCGCTCACATCCTGCCCGTGTAGCGGCGCAACAGGCGTTCGCCGATACCGACCTTGCGGGCGTTGAGCTGGGCCCGCGTGACAGTCCAGTGGTCGTAGCCCTTGAACTTCGTCACCGGGAAATTCCGGGAGCCGATTCCGGCCAGCCACGGCCCGTACACCACACGGGAGTCGGTGATCGTGTTGCCGTTGACGACCTTGCAGCGGGACTCGTAGTAGCCGGTCGGATTCCGGAACACCCGGTGCATCTGACCGCGCAGAATCTTCAGACCGTCGTCGGCGAGACGCCGCTCCAGGTGGTCGACGTACTGGTTGAGGACGCGCACGGCACGGCCGTCGAACATGGGGCCGCGGGCCTCGGTGGAGACGTCGAAGCGCATGGCTACACCGCCCTCGTCCGTGCTTTGCGGGCGTGCGAGGTGTACACGCGCGTCCGCAGGTCGTTGATGCCGCGGCCCGCGACTTCGCGCTCCGACTCCCCGGCGCCGGCCGTCCGCGCGTACCCGGAGCGGCCCTGCATCAGGTCCGTGACCGCTTCCGCGATGCACAGTTGCCGGATCGGGCCGGGCGGGTCCCAGCGGTGGACGGCAGCCGCGGTGAGGTGGGTAGAGGCGGTGGTGCCGAGCGCGCCACGCTGGACGGTCAGAGTCCGCGGGGCGTAGATCGTTGCCCCGGCCGTGTGCGCGGCAATCGTGGAGCCGTCCCACGCCCGGCGCACCGTCAGGTTGTTGCCGGTGATGTCCTCGACGAGCATCCGCTCGGAGTCGATGACGATCGACTCTCCGGCCGCGAACGCCGCCCCGGATTGCACGGCGATGGTGACGATGCTGTTCTGGTTCGTGACGTTGCCGCCGAGGGTCTGCCCGGTGTCGAGATTCGACCGGCCGGTGACGATGACGCGTTCGCCGTCGATCCGCAGCAGGTTGCCGACGCCGACAGCGGCCGATGTGGCGGCGTCGACGTCGACGCCGGTCTCGGATGCGTCGAGGGCTTCGGCGATCGTGCCGGCCACCG
>WUUC01108668.1_pt1 | contig 18696 bp, 12 predicted proteins | sample 6278441 | NCBI WGS metagenome assembly WUUC01 (sample SAMN13675441, study PRJNA597444) | soil metagenome | isolation source: soil | place: USA: Washington | collected 2017-10 | reverse complement strand
GCCGCGCCCGCACGCGCTCGTGCTCGGGCACGCCCGACAGATCCAGCGTGCCCCAGGGCATGGCCTCGACCTCGGGCCGCATGCGCCGATAGCGCTTCTCGACGGCGCCGCCGAGCATCTCCAGTTCGAAGCGCTGGGGCTCGGACGTCATCCGCCCGTCGTCGCTAGCGCCCTTCACGCCGCTCCGTCGACGGCAGCATCGGCGGCAGCGTCCGGCGCTGCATCGGGCGGACCGGACGGCGGCGGGCTCGCATCGGGCACGTTGAACGAGCCACCGGGGGGCGGCGCCACGAGGTTCGCCACCGACGCGCCCGCGTAACCCCCTCGGCCATCATCGGGCGGGTTGAAAGTGCCGCCGGAAGGCGGAGCCACCAGGTTGGCGACCGACGCGCCGCCTGCGCCGGACGGGGTCGTGGGGATCACCAGGTTCGCAACCGTGGGACGGCTCTCGCTACACCCCGTGGCCAGCGCGTAGTTCACCGACGCGACGCCGGCCGACGCGATGAGCACCTTCCGCGGGTTCCACTTCGTTCGCTTCATGACTGATTCGCCTCTCTTTCCCGTGGACCCGGTTCGCGTCGGCGAGCAACGCCTTGCCGCTCGGGCTTCGGGAGCGGTTCCGCACATCACGGCCGCCGCTCATCCCGTTCCATTCCCGCGAGCAAGTTTGGTGCCGAACCCAACGCAGGCGATTCTCGGCTCGGTTCGGGTCGTTCGGTACCCTCTTGTGCCAGCCTGTGCCATGCTCCCGTGGCCGGCAGTTGGCGCGTCTCTGCCCTTGCGGGTCTGCAGGGGCTCATTGAGCCAAGGTCACGAGCTCCCCAGGAGGGCTCTGAGCCGAGCATTGAGGGCCCGCCGCGTAGCAACCCGCCGTCGACGCAGCGTCGAGCTGCACTCGATGCCTGCTGGCCAACGCACGCCTCTGCACGCGTCAGGCGCCACCACCCCTGTTTCGCCCACGCGCGGGGAAAGCGCATTCACCGCTGCACCATTGGGCGCTTGATACCCAGGGTGCTCATCAAATTGTAAAGGTGGGCACGAGCGATATCGAGCGATACGGCCGTGGCTTTGACGTTCCAATGGTGCTTGTCGAGCGCCTGCTTCACCAGGTCGTGCTGAAAGCGCCGCATCGCCGCGTTGTAGGTCTCGACCTTCTCCCCGGACGGCACCTCCTGCTTGGTGCTCAGGTGTCGCCGCTCCACCTGATCGCTGCCTTCGCCGAAGGCCATGATGACCGCCGCCTCGATGCGATTCTCGAGCTCCCGAACGTTGCCGGGCCAGTCTGCATTCTCGATCAGCGCGAGCGCGCCTGCCGTGAGCTGCAGCGCGGGCAGGTTGTTGCGGCTCGACACCCGCTGGCAAAAATAGTTTGCGAGTGGCACGAGATCGCCGCGCCGCTCCTGGAGCGACGGCATGCAGATGGCGAAGACGTTCAAGCGATAATACAGGTCCTCGCGAAAGCGCTTCTCAGCCACGGCCGCCGCTAGATCCTGATTGGTGGCGGCAATGACGCGAACGTCCGCCTTGCGCAGCTCCGTGCCTCCGACCTGATAGTACGTGCGCTCACTCAGCAGGTGCAGCAAGCTGACCTGCGCATCGGCAGGCAGATCGCCGATCTCATCGAGGAACAGTGTGCCGCCTTTGGCTGCGTAGACCTTGCCCTCCCGATCCCGATTAGCTGTCGAATGCGCGCCCGCGGAGGACCCGAACAGTTCATTGGCGACGAGCTCAGGCTTGAGCGTTCCGCAGTTGATCTCGACGAAGCGTCCTTGGGACCGCGCACTGTTCGAGTGAATGAGCCGAGCGAGCGCCGTCTTTCCGGCGCCTGTGGGCCCGGTAAGCAACACGTTCACGTCCACTTGAGCCGCCAGCGCCGCCCGACCCAATGTGGCCGCGAGCGCGCTGGATTGGCCGATGAGGTTGTCAGCCCGCAGCTGCTTGCGCACCGTCGCCGTCGCGTCCCGCGATTGCTCGCGCCGCAGGCGCATGAGCAGCCGCTCGGCGAGCGGGGCCGTATGCCGCGCAAACGCCTCGACGCGCCGCACGTCGTTGGGCGTGAACATGCCGCCCTCCACCCGGTCTTGCAGGTACACCACACCGAGGATGGGTGACCTGCCGATGGGCATGCACAAGACCGCGTCCAGGGCATTGGCGCGAACGCTACCCTGATCCTGGAACCGTGGATCGACGAGCGCCGAGGTGAGGATCGTCTCGCCCGTGGCGAAGGCCTCGGCGATCACCGATTGCGAAAACCCGTGATCGAGCCGCTCATCGATACCGCTCGCGACGGCTATCGTCTCGGCGGACTCGCCCTCATCCGCGTCCTTCAGCTGCACGATGCCTCTGCGCGCGCCCGAAAGTGTCGTCAGCATCTGCAATGTCGCCTCCACGAACGCCTGCGGTGCGTCATGCGTGCCCAGATCGAGCAGCTTGTAGCAGAACTCCTGCTCAAGCGTGATGCGCGCATCGAGGTTTGACTCGCGAGGTAGCCCCGCCCCCGCCGAGCTATTGGTCACCACCTGAAAGTTGCCGTTGGTCGCAGTCATTTGAATCCCTCTCCTCGCTACCCGCCTCAGGCGAAGCCGACGTCACGCTGGTGGTCGACTCGCCTTGTCGAGCTCCGCCGTCAGCTTGCCGAGCCCTTCCTTCAATTGCGCCAGCATCGCCGCTGCGCTCTTGGCCCCGCGAAAAATCGCGTCATCGTCGATCGCCCAATCCTTCTTCGCCGTCGTCAACAAGGTCGAGAGCAGGCCCTCGTAACCCGTCTGCGACGGTGAAAGGTTCGATGCCACGGCGTCCAGCGAAAGAATGTCCGCCATGTGTGGCAACCCCTTCGCAAACAGCGCCTCATCGACCCGCTTGAGGAAGGCCAGGTCATCGAGCTCGAGCCGCTCCAGATTCCAGATCTTGCAGTGATCGCCCGCGATGCTGTGGAGAGGAAGGGGGAGCTGAAGCCGGTTCTTGTTGAGGCTGCTGACGACACCCGCCATGAGCTCTTCGATATCGTCCGGAATCTTGAGCCGCGGGTTCTGCACGAGGTGCTTGCGCATTTCTTCGCTGACCCATGCTCCGTACACATATGCAGCATCCTTCTGCGCTACACTGCGCACCGCTGCGAGGTGATCCAGGATCGCGTTAACGGCGTGACGAGCCGACTCGTTCGCGGCTTCCATGGTTGTCATGCGCGTAAAGGTGCGCATGTATGTGCCGGCAAAGACCAGCTTATGATAGTGCACCTGGTATCCGCCGTGATCCGCCTGCCAAACGTTGGGCTCGTCCACGAGGTCAGCTGGGATGCCATCGATTCCCGGATCCCAAGGGTCCGATCCGGGGCGGTTGGCCCAATCCCCCACATTGTTGACGAGGAATGGCGTCAACGTGGTGCAGAAGGTCTTGTCTTGGATGAACTGACCTGGGGATATAAAGTCATCCACATGGAAGTAGACGGGGCGAGGCAACGGAAGCCGCTGCGCCTCTTGATTGCGGGCGCGCCGCCCGCGCCGCAACGACTCCGAGATCTGACGCCAGACCTCATGCGCGATCTCCTCTTTTGTGCACTCGTGCGCGGCCTTGCCCAGGAAGTTCGAGCGGCTTCGAAAGTCACCAATGTCAACGCTCAACAGGCCCAGTAAGCCGCGCTTGCGAAACTGAGTCTTTTCCTGCCAGAACTGGAGCTGGGAAATCGACGACAGGCCCCATTCGGTGTCAAAGTAATAAACGTGGCCCCGCGCCTGCTCGAGGTCGTGCGCAAAGTAATACTGAACACCCGAGAACGTTTGAAATCTGTCGTGCTTTGTCAGGCCGTAGACGAAACCGCTGTCGTTCTCGAAGCGCTTGCGCCCCGTTCGCAAGTCTTGCTCCTCGGCGTACTTTGCCCACGCAGGAAGCTCTTCTCGATTACGAATATGTCCCCAATACTCTGAAGGAAAACCCGCTATCGCACGACGTTCCCGGAGCAGCCGGTCCCACTCTGCCTCGTTGCCGGCCTTGATGCGCATGTCCGTCCTCGTGAGCAAGTAGCTCACGAACTCGCGCAACTGCACGGGAACGCCACCCACGCGACCGGGCAAACCAGGAAGGACCTGTGGTAGCGAGCTCCTCGCAAGCATATCCGTGACCGCCTCCGCCGCCACCACGTCAGTTGCCACGACGTAGTAATCGGAGCCATCGATTTGCGCCTTCCAGTGCGCTTTGGAGGTTCCAGCGTTGTTTTCGTCGCCCGGCAGTCGCAGACTGACTTTCGGGGATACGATTTCCGTCGTCCCGACATACTCGACTGTACGTTTAGAAATTTCGAGGCGCTCGAGCTTACCCGGGAGGAAGGTCACGCCCTGATGGTGCAGGTGCTCACGCCAACGATCGAGCCATGCGTCGGACGTGGGCCCGTTGAGTGTACTATCGGTGTACTCAGAATCGAGGAGCTGATCGAGCAGCAGCTGCGTGACGATGTTCCCCTGGGTTCGCGCGTCGCACGTCTCCGCATCCATGGCCACCAGGGCCTGCGGTGCCGCCTTGATGAAGCGCTCGAAGTTCGCAGTGTAGCTGACCCCGCCCCGCGTGAGAAATTCCCACCAAGAGACGTTCTCGTACTCAGCAGCGCGCCTAGCCGTGCTCGTGGTCATGTACCGGAACAGCTTTGCTTGAAAGGCCACGATGTCCTTGGCACCGAACTCGAGATCGCAGAGCAGCTTCGTTACCTCGGCGCGGAAGGACTCGACCGACCGTGGACGGCTGCGCGTCAGGCCGCTGGAGGTGAGCGCACCGGCAAAGATCTGCGCATTCGTTTCAATGAGGTTGTCGAGAACTGTCCTATACGTCTCCCGCTCGGCCTGGTAGATTGGCGTCCGCTTCATCGTGTCAAATAGGTGACGGTAGAAGCTCGGAAAAAAGCGGTAGCCATGCTCACCAGGCAGCGGCACCTCATTCTCCCACGCGAGTTCAGCGACCGCACGGCAATCGCCAGGATCAACGCCTGCAGAGGTGATCCAACGTACGATCTTCCGGTCCGAAGCAGCGAGCTGCGTCTTCACCGACGTCAGCGCCTCCACTCTCTTAATGGTCTGCGTTTGGTCCCGTGCGGCACTTTCTTGCTCTTCTGAAGTCTGCGCCGCCTTCTGGGGATTGGCGAGCGCATTGAGCTCTTCTCCCAAGCGTTCGATTTCTAGGTCGAGGCGGTCAGCGAGCAACTCCGCTAGCATTCGACTCACGCTCATCGCGCGGCCCGCGGCAACCTTCGTCGGCTCCGGGTAGGCAGCAGATGACGACTGGCCTCCAGGTTCCTCGACATCTCCCGGCGCTGCCCAACCCGTGACGCGCAGATAGGCGGTCACCGCGTTCAAGTCGCGAGCTGACGCCTCCAACCCTTGGCGCGAAAGCTCCTTGACCAGTTCACGCGCCATTTCTGCAGCCGCACCCCAGGCCGCATGTAGATCATCGAATTCGAACGAGTTCGGCTTGAAGATGAAGCTCTGGGCACGCCGTGAGCGAGCCTCCTTGGCACCATACACGGCTCGCGGATCATGCGCCGGCGTCCAGGGGACCACAGCGCCGTCACGAAAACGTTCCGGTTCGCCTACGCTCAGTTGAGAACGAGCCATACCTCCGACACGCAACGCGCCGACGCCATTGGCTTCCGGCTCAACGATGATAACGGTGAATCCGCGTTCGACGAGTTCATGAGCAGCAGTGAGGCCGGCGATCCCAGCGCCGAAGATTGTTACCGTGCCTGGCGAGAATTGTCGCCGCTGCCGGCCGCTACCGAGCGCGTCAGGTTCTTCTTTGGAGATGAAACTATCGGGTTGCTTGATGCTCATAGACGCCTGAGACTAAGCGGACAGCCATTTCTTAAACGCGGCGGCTCGCCGCGTGGCCAACGCGCATCTTCGGTAGGTATCAGAAACTTCATTTCCCGCGAGCTTGCGCACGTTAGCGAGGGAGCATTTGAGTTGAGCAGCGGCCTGGTTGACTAGAACAACCCGATCCGCCCCCCACGTCGCGAAAACAGGCTCCCGCGTGGCCTCGCTGACGTCTTTCAACAGCTCTGCTCGAAGCAGCACGATGGTGTTATTGATCAGGGTTTGAATCTGTCTGAGGCGTTCGGCGCTGATGGTCCGCGGTTTGACCGGCGACTTCTTCCTTGATCTGCCGCCCGACTTGACCTTCCCTCTTAGGTCGTCGAGCAACGTCTGGTGGCTTGCGGAGAATGAATCGAGATCCGCGTCCAGCTTTGTCGCTTCCAGCTTCATCTTGGGATCATCCCTCAGTTTCGCGAAATCTGCGCCTAGCGCCGGGCGTTCAGCCAACTCAACTACGATCGACCGAGCGTGGTTGGCCCGACGTTGGAGCAACTGCTTGAGGCGGTTGGTACCAATCAGCGGCTCTTCCTCGTAGACCAGCAACGCATACTGCTGGATGACATTCTCATACGCTTCGTTCTGTTTATCGGTAAGGCGCCTCGCTAGCCCGTCGATCAGCTCGTCTAGGTTCTGCTCAGCCTTCGCACGGGCCGCCCCAGGAGTACTCGCATCCGCGGTGTCCAACAGTCCGAGCAACATGATGCCGGTGGCCTCGTCCCGGAGTAGCCGCAGCGGCAACGACTTGCTCTCTACAGTGCAGGCCATTCGAATGCCGAGCGTTTCCCGAATCGCGGCGGCATTGGTAGCGATTGTTCTGCACCAGTCTTCGACGATCACTCGCAACGCCCCGCCCTGCCGTACAAGCAAGGGCGAGAGTGCGATTGAATTCATGCGCATTGCAGTTTCAAACGAATCGGGCATTGGCGCGTCCTCACATCTTCGCAGAAGATCTTTGTTCGGACAGTGTCCGAAATTCTGCCATCAGGTTGCCAGAGGCGGGGCAGCGGACGATGCCGTGCAGGTAGGCGAGGAGCACATCGTCGAAGCGCAAGAGGTTATCGATGCTGCCGGCGAGGGTGACGGCCTCGTCGAGGACAGCGTCGAGCAGGTCGAGTTTGCCGTCGACCAGGGACACCACCGTGCGGGAGGTGGTCGCCAGCTCCACGACGGTAACGGGTGCCTCGGCGGAGAGTACGATATTGCCGCCCGCGCCGCGCACGCTGAAGTCCTCATGATCGAGGCGAAGCTGGACCTCGAGCCCGGCGAGGGCCGTGCACAGGGCGCGATGCTGCTCGGGCACGGCTTGGCGGATGCCCGCGAGAGAGCGCGCGAGCAGAGCCCGTATGCTGCCTCGTTCCGCGGTAACTCTCGCGCGTTCAGGCTCGGATGAACTCAAAGACACCCGACCCCTCCATCTCGACCGAGCGCCCGCCGATGGTGCCGGTGAGGTCGAGCGATCCCGTCGCCTCGTTGAGCAACGTGACGGAATTCGTGTTTGTTTCGTCGGGGATGACGACTTGAGACACGTTCAGTGTGTTGAAGGTCATGAGCACTTGGTCACCGCCAACGTCGCCGAAGGCGACCAGCCGCTGAGGGACGTCGGTACAAGTGCCGGGCGCGAGCAGGCCCATGATGTGCGGCACCTTGTGCAGCACCGTCATCGACTGCCGCCCTTCGAGGGTCACCTGCAGGTCTTCGTCCCGGAAGAAACGGCAGTGTCGCTCGCCGTCCCACACGAATAGGCCTTGCGTCCCCACCGACGTGCGGCTGCGGTTGGCCATCCTGACGTAGACCGCGGTCCACGGGTTGCTGGCACGGCGCGGAACCATGGATCCCCACTCCCACGCGAAGTCGTCGCCCCAGTCGAAGTGCCCCCAGTTGTGATCATGATACGCGAGCCCTCCCTTGAGGTTGACGTGGCGGCCTCCTAGACTGACGCTGCCGCTGACCTTGAGTCGCGGCAGAATCAACCAACTGAGCTCGTGTCCGGGCACGAGCTGAATGTGACTGGAGAGGATCGGCTCGGTCACGGGGGTGAGCTTCAGGTTGGCCGCCAGCGGCTGGTTCGCGAGCTTGGCCCGGACGTTGTAGGCACCGTCTTCGAACCACATCGCGTTCTCCCCGAACCGGGCGCTCAGGCCTCCGGGCACGACGGCGACGTCTGAGGGAGCGAACGCTTCCAGGTCGCCGCACCACTCGGTGGTTTCGGCGATCATGATGAGGCGCCCGGCGAGCGGCTGACCCTGGGCGGAGCGCCGCCTCGCCCCGTCGTGCCGTGGCTCGGTCAGGTTGAAGTTCACCAGCAGCCGCAGCCCCGGCGCGTACACGATGAAGTGGTGCCACTCCTTGTAGCCGGGAGTCCGGGGCGCGGCTCGCGGCGCGTGGCCCGAGCATCGGAAGTAGTCCGTCTGGCGGACGCCGAGCGGATCCATTCCGAGTGATGTAGCGATGTTCATGTGCCCCGTTTGACGTTACCGAGTTCAGCGCCCAATGGCGTCTCCGCGCGCCGGTGTGATGCCGTGGCTCCGCGACGCCGGCGCCGCCGGGGCCCGCGACCTGACGTCGCGCTCCAGCGCCGCCCGGAAGCGGCGCTCGAAGGCCACGAGCCCGAGCAGAAAATGCAGCGCGTCGTCCGGCACTGGCTCGAGCAGCTGCCGCTCCGCGAGTTCCGGAACGTCGGCCTGGTCGCGGTCGTCGGGCAGCGCTCGCGCGAGCGCGTCACACCAGCAGAGCACGCCGAGCACGCCGGTGAGCAGCGTGTCCCCCGGACGAAATGCCACGTCCATTCGATCGAGTGACATCACGGCTCCGGCCGGGGGCGGAAGGCCTTGGCGACGAGCTCGTCAATGTCGCCGCCGCGCGACGCCGCGGACACGAGCAGATCGACGATGGAACTCGGGAGCACGGTGCTCGGATTTTCGCGCAGCGCGGCCATCGACAACGAGCTCAGGATACCGCGCACCTCCTTCAGCAGTGGCGAGCCCACCAGCGCATGTTTCCAGCGCTCACCTTCGGCCGTCTTGCCGTAGCGTCGGCCCTCCTCGACGAACGCAGCGAAGGCGGCCTGGGCGGCGATCGGAAACTTCAGAAACAACAGCTGCGCCCTCCGCAGGCGCGCGACCAGGTCCGCCATCGATTCGAGGCTCGCATCGAGCGGCACGTTCGCAGGGTCCGCGGCCGCTGCGCTCGTCCGTTCGAAGAGGCGGTCGAAGTCTTCATTGTAGCGTCGGAGGAGTCCTTCATATTCGGAGAGGACGGAGCGGATGGTGCTCGCGAGGTCCACGTTCTCGACCCCCGCATCGGTTGCTGCCGCAGGCTCGCGCGGGAGTGGGCTGGACTCGGCGGCGGCGTCTGGCGGCCTGCGCGCGACGGAAGGTGCGATCGAGGCAAGCCAATTCACGAGGGGGGGTGTCGGCGCTGCCGACTGAGCCGGCGCCTTGGCACGAAGCTCGACCGGCAGCTCGCCCTCGGCCCTTGTGCGGTGGAGCCGCTCGAGCGTCTGGACCAGCACGTCGAGCGGCTGCGAGCGAAGTTGCGAGAGAATGTCGTGGTCGAGCATCGAACCTCCGGGAGGAAAAGGCGGCAGTGAGTGGAGACGGCGGCGACGTCGCGATCAGCGGGTCCGGACGACCACGTAGTTCAATACGGCAAACAGGAAACGCAGGTGCTGAGAGTCGTCGAGACCCGATGACCAGGCCAAGAGGGCGGTGCGCGCGTGTTCCACCCAACGCCGGGCGATACCGCGGGCGTGCTCGATGCTGCCATACTTTCGGATCAGCCCGAGCAGGTAAGCGATATCCGTTTCTCGCTTGCACGCGGCCTCGGCCACCCCGAGCTGCGCGAGCAGTGCTTCGCGACCACGCGGGCTCAGCTGCCCCTCCCGGGACAACTGCTCGATGCACGCGGAGAGTCCGGCGTCGGCCTTTCGCATCGATCCGAGACCCGGCCGTGGCTTGCTCAGCACGGACTCTGCGTCGCGGCGCTCGTCCGGGGACGACGCGCGCAGGCAATGCAGGAGGATCAGTGTGCGTTTGCCCTCCCAGAGGTCGCCCGCGAACTCCTTGCCGTAGCTGCCGCCCGAGCTATCGACGTTCAGGATGTCGTCCTGAATCTGAAAGCCGATGCTGAGACAGCGACCAAACTCGGCAAGCCGTTCCATATCGTGGGCGGGCGCGCCCGCGGCGATGGCACCGATCAGCACGGGGGTGATGAAGCTGTACCAACCGGTCTTCTTGACCACCATCTCGCAATAGTCGTCGTCGGAGAGGTCCCAGCGCCGGTGCGCGATCCAATCGAGCTCCAGGGCTTGGCCCTCGACCGAGAGGGTCACCATGTGCGCCACCGACTGCAAGATCCGTAGCGAGCGCCCGAGCCCGAGCAAGCGGGTGTTGTCGAGCAATGGCTGCAAGGCGAGCGCCAGCATGGCGTCCCCCACGTTCACCGCGATCGACACGCCGTGTTCGAGGTGCAGCGTTGGCCTGCCGCGGCGCAACTCGGATTCGTCTTCGATGTCGTCATGGATCAGGAAGGCGTTATGGTAGAGCTCGAGCACCGCCGCCGAGGGTGTGACGGCTTGAAGCTGGCCGCCCCTTGCACGACAGGCGGCCACGCACAGGGCGGGGCGCAGCCCCTTGGCGTTACGCAGCGGATAGTCGAGCACGAGGTCGTAGAGTGAACGCCGGCTCGTTCGGTCCCGAGGAATCAAAGCGCGAATCTCCTCGATGGCAAGCGAGCGCGCTTGCTCCAGGTAGTCGTGAAACTCGCTATCGGACATGCCGGACGAAGCATTAGAGGACATCCAGACTGAACCATCGATCTGTGCGGAGCGAGAGGCTTCCGCATCCCATCGTTCACTGTCAAGCAGAGTGACTATGCAGTCCGCGTGCCAGCGGGCGCGCCAGGCGCGGGTCAGCGCTCGGTCGCCCAATTCCCTGCAACTGCCGATTTGCAACCCCTGCCGTCCGAGCTGCGCGCCGAGACAGTGCATTCGATGCGGGACACCCGTGTCAATGATTCTGGACACGACATCGAGCGCCCGCCTCGAGCGCCACCTCCGACAGCCGGCTTACGTCGCCCACGGTGAGACAGCGCGCGAAGCGCTCTGGGTCAACCACGCCCATGCCGCGCAGCTGCAGCGTGGCAGACGCGGCGCTGGCTTCATTCCGAGCCAGCTGGGCACCGAGCAACCGGCAGCTCTGTGAGAGCGCGCTCATCTGAAGCGCGCCAAACCGGTCGCTCGCCGCCTCGAGCGCTCGCGCTGCGGGCACGACAAAGCCGGACTGTTCGAGCTGACCGGCCTTCAGGCAGTGAAACGCCGCCTGCGCATACTGGCCCCGCTGTCGAGAGAGCGCGTTGGTTTCGCCCCGCAGGACCGTCAGGGCGCGCCGCCGCCGGTGGTCCTTCAATCCCGGCAAGGACGCGAGGATCGCGCGACCTCGGAGAAAGCGCAGCTCCGCGCCGATGTACGGGAGCAACAAGAATCGGGCGCGTTGCACGGCAGGCCACGTCTGCGACAGGCGCTCGAGCGCCTCCCCCGCGCGGCCCACATAGAGCAGCGCGTTAGTGGTGGACAGTAGATGCCGGTAGTGCGGCGCCAGAAACACCGTCTTCGGCCATGGCAGCACGGCCTGGCCCGTGAGCTCCAGCACGCGCTCGGGGGTGCCCCGCGCGAGGCCGACAAAATACGAAGATGAGCCATCCATGACGGCTGCAGCAAACAAATCGCCTCGCTGCAGGGCATCATGCAACAATTCGGGGAGCTCGGCCGAGAGCGTCTCGAAGCGCCCGAGTTGCGCGAGCGCCGAGAGGCGAAAGGTCTGGACCGCGGCCTGTTCCCACTGCGTTCCTCGTGCGAGCCCGCGGTATAGCTCCAGTGCGCGCGCGCCGTCGTCCGCGGATTGCTGCCAGCGCTCTTGAAACCAATGCATGGTGCACGTCGCCTGGAGCACCCAGGCGCGATCGTAAGGGTCCTCGCTGCCGGCGGCGACGGCGCTGGCTTCGTTCAACGTCCTCCAGCTCTTGGCGGCCAGGAAACCACCGATGCTGGCCTCGACGGCGGCCTCGTAGGCCAATGCCCGGACCACGCGGCTGCGCTCACCGAGCTTCAGCGTCTCTGCGAGCAGCCGAACATTGATGGCATCCGCCTGGGTGTGGTTGATGAGCGTCAGCCCGGTGGTTCCCGCCCAGAGCAGGTCAACGCGGGCCGCTGCTTTCGGATCGATGTCCTCGGGCGCCCGCAGCTCGTACCTCCGGCCCTTCAGGTTGATCCAGAGCCGCCGGGCGAGGCTGCGCAACGTGGCCACCAGCATCGACCGGGGCAGCCGTACGCCGATGCCGCTAAGAAGCTCCGTCAGCACCCGCTCGCCGTCTCCGAGGCAGCCCGAGTGCAAGAACTGCTCGGCGGCGCGCCGGCGGAGGTCGGCAGAGTCATGCCCAGCGGGCAGCGTCGCCGCGGCGGTCAGAAACACCTCGGCCGCGCGCCGGCCGCGGCCCGCGTTCGCGAGCGCCTCCGCCTGGCGCACCTGGACGGTCCAGGCGGGAGCGCCCGTATAGCCGAGCTGAATGGCGAGCTCGAACAGGCCGCTCGCGCGTTCGAACGCCAGCATCTTGGCTGCACGCACGGCCGCGTAGTAAGCGAACGGGGCCGCGCGCGGCCGCTGCTCGGCTTGGAGCAGGTGTTCGAGCAGGTGCTCGGGGTCAGGGGCGAGCGTCGCGAGCAGGGTCTCCGCGATCCGGGCGTGCCCACCGACCCGCTCCCGGGGCGGCAACCCATCGAGCAGTGCCTGGCGAATCTGGTCGTGATACACGATGTAGCTCGACTCGGTATCGACGTCGATCGTGCGCAGCAACGAGCTTTTGAGCAGCATATGGAGCATGGCCGGGCCGCGCACGTCGGCCGCGCTCGCGCCGAGCAACACCTCCCGAGACAGCGGTCGCCCAGCGATGGCAGCGATCGATGCGATTCTCCGCGCCTGATCGGGCAGGCGCTCGAAGCGGCGCTGCAGCATGTCACCGAGTGTCGCATCCAGTGAGACGTCGCCGTCGTTCAGGCTGTCCGCCACATAGCGCGCAAACTCGCTGAGGATGAACGCATTGCCCTGGCCCCCTCGGACGACGAGCTCGGCGTACTGCTCGGCAACGCCAAGCTCGGCATCCGCCTGGCGAGACAACACGGCCCGCACCAGCTCTCGCGCTTCCGCGGACTCTAACGGTCGAAGCATGATCTGATCGACCAGAAGCCCTTCCAGCTCCGCGGCCGCGAGCGCTGCGTCCACGACCCGGATGCAGTGACTGCTCTTTCGCTCGTCGGAGCGGAATGAAAGGATAAAGAGAATAGGCGACGCGGCCGCGGGCCTGAGCAGCTCGCTCAGGAGGCGACCGCTGTCTTCCTGTCCCCATTGCAGATCATCGATCCAGATGATGAGCGGCCGGCGCGCGCTCAGCTGTTGAAAGAGATCCCTGAGCGCCGAAAAGGCCGCGCGCCGCAACTCGACGTCATGCGGCGACGGCGTCGTCGAGTGCACGGTCGAGTGCAACCCGACTCGGCCGAGCACCGGGAACACCCGGCACAGCGCCGGGTGCTGCGGACCGAGATACGCCGCCGCCTCGTCCCCCAGGGCAGCGAGGTGCTCGCTCAGATCGTCGATGACGCCGTCGAGCGCCTTGAACGCCACGAACTCGCTCGGGTGGCATCGCCCCCTGAATACCGCAACCTCCTGCGGAGGCAGCTGCTGCAGAAAATGATCGACCAGGCTCGTCTTTCCCTCGCCGGAACGGCCTTCGACCATTACCAGCCGCGGGCCGCTCCGTTCTGTTGCCTCGAGCGCGTCGAGCAAGACCCGCGTCTCGGCGGCACGGCCGACGAACTCGGACCGCGCCCGCGGTGACGAGGGGGCGACGCTGCTCGGGGTCCGTAGCGGTTGACTCAGCTGAGCGCGAAGGCTTTCGAAGCCGGGGCGCGCGGCGGCATCCGCGGCGAGCAACGAGTGCACCAGGGCAGCGAGGGGCTCGGGAGTACCCGGCGCGGCCTGTTGCAGAGGAGGAAACCGGTTGCGCTGCTTGGCGAGGATGTGCGTCTGGTTGGATGGAAACGGCAGCGCGCCTGCCAGCGCCTCGTACAGCATCACGCCGACGGCATACCAGTCACCCGAAGGGGCGGGCGCCGCCCGAAAGAAGCACTCGGGCGCCATGTACGCCAGCGTTCCGACAAGCGCGTCCCGGTCGCGCTCGTCGCCGAGCGCCGACGTCGCGAGCCCGAAGTCGAGGAGCACGACCCGACCCTCGCGCGAGACGAGCACGTTGGACGGCTTCAGGTCGCGATGTAGCTTACCCCGCACATGCAGGTAGCCGACCCCTTCGACGAGCTGTAGCGCCCGCTCGCAAAAGGCAGCGTAGTCGACCCGAAGCGATCGACGCACCGATGCGTCTCGCGCTCCGAACGGCTCTCCATCGATAAACTCCATCGTGAAGTAGGTCGAGTCCCCATTGCTAAAGAGCTCATGAAACTGGACCAGGTTAGGGTGCTGCAGCTCGGCGAGCGTCCGAAACTCTCGCTTCAGCAGATAGATATGGTCGGCGGCCTCGACGGGGATGGACTTCAGCGCGAGCTCCTCGTTCGAGTCCGAATCGAGCACTCGATATACCTCCCCCATGGCCCCCCGGCCGAGCCTGCCGTGGACCGTGAAGCGCCCAAACCGATTCGGCCGGACCACGGCGAGTCCCCTCAAGTCCGTCACACTAGCCGGATATGTCAACGATAGTGGACAGTCAATCGCAGCTCGGGCCCCAGCTGGCGGAGCTCGAGCCTGACTCGTCTCGCGTTGCTCCGTATGGTGCGGCGCTGCACTCTCGGTGTCACACATTTCCCGCACGTGTCGAACGGATGACATCCAGACCGAGGGTCCTCCTTCAGCTGACACGTCGGCGGGGGCCGAATGAGGCCACCTCCGCCAGCACGGGTTGCGAGCGGACGCTACAGCTCCGCCATCACCTGCGCGGCGCTCAGGAAGCGATCGTCTCGGCTCGGACTCGAGCAGCGCGCGGCAATGTCGGTGAGCTTCGCGACCTCCTCCTCTGAAGCGAGCCGGTACGCCTCCAGTAAGTCCAGCACGACGCGCGCGAACGCCAGCAGGTCGCTCTCGGGGCTCAGCGCAGCGGGAGGGCTCGGCGGTATAGCCTGCGTCGGGCTCGTCTGGGCGTGCCACGCCTCGAGCTGCCCGAACCCGGAGGTAATGCAGACCGGCGCCCGAATCGGCCCCTGCACGATCACGCTGCCGGTCGTCAAGGCACCATGGACCACGCTGCAGGCGTGGGCGGCAACCAGGGCGCCCAGGATCTGCTGCGCGATACTCGTGACGCTCGCGAACTCCAATAACCCGCCCTTCAAGAGGCGGCTCAAGCGCACGCCGTGCACGAGTTTCATGGAGATGAAGTAGAGGCCGCCGCCCCCGTGGCCGCTCTCGCGATGGACACCGATACCGTAGATACGCAGCGCATTGGGGTGATTGACACGGCGTGCCAGCCGAGCTTCGAGGCACAGGCTGCGCACCGCTGGTTCATCCAGGCTGGCTCCAGAAACGATCTTGAGCGCCACCGCTTCGCGCAGCATCACGTCGTGTGCCTTGAAGATGGTGCCTGATCCGTAGCGCATCAGCGGACGTTCCAAGCGGTAGCGGCCCGCGATCAGCTGTCCGAGTTCGAGCAGCAGACCGCTGCTGCTCGCATCGGATATCAGCGTCAACTCGGGTCCTCGCGAGGTCTGCAGTCTCGGGTCGTTCCGAATGGAGGGGACCGTTGCCCGGGTCGCCCGATCGAGTCGATCGTGAATCATGGTTGTGCTGCTCCAAGCGACGTCGAGTGTACGGGTGGGAAATGACTCGGCGTTCTTGCGGTCCCTAGGCAACACATATGCCAGCGCTCTCGCTGCAGAGTGGGCGAAATGCGGCCTTCCCATCACGCGCCGAGGCGCGCCAGCCGTCGCCGTGTCCACATCCGTGGACCTTTTCAGTGTTCAGGTGTCAGCACGCGAGACACGTGAGCGGTGCCCCGCTATGCCCGGCACGACACTCCGTTAACACAGACGGCGCGGACACCGTTCGGTGCGACACCCTTCGCCCCGTGACGTTCATGAACTGTGGAAGCCGCAACCCACCCTTCGAATGACATCGACATTAGATGTACGCGGATCAGGCATCCCCGCCATAGCCAATCGGCCGCGCTGAAACCCGCGGTGGCCGTGATGTTGGCATCCCAACGCCGCAGCGCGGCCCTGCAAATCCTGCTATCGCTGGTGTTGCAGACGTCGGTCGTCAACGCTCTTCCGTTCGATCCCGCTAACGCCATCGCGAACTGCAGTAAAGTGAGGGGCGCGATCTCGGCATCACCGACCGAAAGGAAAAAGCCTGGTGTGTGGCGGGCTTTGCCCGACGAGGAGAAGTCGAATCTGGTTGAATGCATCGTCCGCTGTCGAGTTCAGGGGGCAGCAGCATGAACGCGCCATTGTCGATGTCGGTTGTCCTGCTCGCGTCGATGGCCGCAACACCGACGCCTCCGCTCGTAGACACCGACCTGGGCACAGGACGCAAGCCGCCGCCGGTAGACGCACCACCCAAAACCCCTGCGACCGACGCGCCACCCGATCCGCCCCCGGCAGACGTGCCGCCGCGAGCGCCCGCGGTGGACCCACAGCAGCCGCCTGTTGCGAACGAGCCGGGCGAGTGTGGTGTCTTGCTCGTCGAGGGAGAGTCAGCGCTGGTCGTTCAAGCGAACGAATTTCGCCGGACGGTGTTGCCGGACTCGGTCGTGCGGGGGGCTCGGGTTCAGTTTTCGGTCGCCGGACTATCGACCGCCAAGAACGCCGCACCGCTTCAGCGGGCGGAGTTCGTTCTCGTGGACGACGAGCACACGCACACTGCCGTCGGCGACTTGAAGAACTGGATCGTCGATTTCCCGTTGCCCTCCGATGCCCACGCGGGACGCTACCTCGTATGTCTGAAGGCCAGTCCGAGTCAGGTCCTGGCGATGCCCGGGGAACTGCGCGTGGCGGAGGATGCTCAGGCGAGGCCTGTCATCTCTCGCATCCAGACGCCGGCCTACCCGCTCGATGAACGCAACAGCTTCAAGATCGAGGGCGATCACCTGGGTGACGATGTCAACACGGTGGTCGACCTTCACGATCACGATCCGATCCGACACATGACCGACTGCAACTCGCGATCCGCCAAGGCGTGTCTCGTTGTGTCCGAGCATCGCATCACCGTACACGGTGTCGAGCGGATGACCGACGAGGGCCCGACGAAGCTAGCGGTACGCGTTGGCACGCTGCGTTCGGACGAGAAGGAGCTCACGCTCTGCATGTTCTCTACGGGCACTATTCGTACTTTCGCCATATCCGCGACCTTGCTCGTGGCGGGGCTGGTACTGTGGCTGGTGCGTTCGGGTTTCAGACGCTACCGCGTGGGTCGTCAGCGCTATCGTCTGACGAGCCTCTTCATCATCGACCGGGAAACACAATCGTACAGCCTCTCCAAGCTTCAGCTGTTGATGTGGACGTGTGCCGTGGTCTTCGCCTACGTCTATCTGGTCCTGTGCCGCGCGTTCATCCACTGGGACACGCGCCTTCCCGACATTCCGGCGGGGGTCGCGCCGCTGCTCGGAATGAGTCTGGGGACGGCCGTGCTTTCGGCGGGTGTCACGGTCGCGCGGGGTCCCAAAGGCGCAGGCCCACAATTTCCTTCGGCGGCCGACTTCATCAGCGCCGGTGGCGAGGTCATCGCGGAACGCTTACAATTTTTTGTCTGGACGCTCGTCGGGGTCGCTGGGTTCGTGATGGGCGTGCTCGTTGCAGACCCCGCGAACCTATCGGATCTGCCGGAGGTGCCGACCAATTTTCTGAGCTTGATGGGCATCAGCTCGGTGGGCTATCTGGCTGGAAAGAGCGTGCGCCCTAGCGGCCCGCTGTTTACCAAGGTTCGGGCGGAGAAGGTTGCCGTGGCCGGGGGGTCCGAGGTCAAGCTCATCGCCGACGGGAAGAACCTGGAGTCCGACGGTCGCGTCCGCATCAATTCCGTAGACCTCGTCGCCAAGGTCGGCGACAGCAAGGCGGCGCAGGAGGGGGGCAAATCCTACACACACCTCGAATGGACCTTGCCCATGACGCCCGAGTGCGGCGTGCCGTTCGAGTTCGAGCTCGTCAACGCGGATGGTCAGTATGCGAGGGTCGAGCTCACGGTCCTACCCTTCGCGATCCGGTCGACTGAGCCGCTGACCGCGAGCACGACGGAGGCCCCGCTGAACGTCGCGGTCGTCAACGCGACGGATGGTCCGCCTGAGGCGACGTGGCAACCCCCCGGAGAAGAGGCGGCCCCCGTACCGACGACCAAAATCACGCGCCAGGGAGACCGAGTAAGCGTTTGCGTCACGCCCGGGACTGTACCGGGAAAGGGCAAAATCTCGCTCATCGACGCCAGTGGGCAATCGGCGACTTTCCCCGTCGATATCGTCCCCCCGAGCGAGGCCGCGAACGCCTGACCCATATCCTCATTGCCAGCGGACCCAGGTTTCATCGGTTCCGAGCCTGGGCGAATCGAACGCACGCGCCCGGCCGTCGGCGTACAGCTCGAGCGTCGCACCGACCTCGTCCCGTTGATCTCGTCAGCGCCTAGGCAGCGGCTCGACAGCTGCTTGACGCTTCCGGCTCGCGACGCGGCAGACCCGCCGAGTCGGACGGACTATCTCGACGTGGCGCCCCGCTTGCATAGCCGCTGTTCCAAGGGCTGATTCGGCCTGGTCAGAGGAGGAGCGCGAGAATGAAGGAGCACTGTCTGCGGGTCGTGATCTCGGG
>WUUC01159940.1_pt1 | contig 18704 bp, 18 predicted proteins | sample 6278441 | NCBI WGS metagenome assembly WUUC01 (sample SAMN13675441, study PRJNA597444) | soil metagenome | isolation source: soil | place: USA: Washington | collected 2017-10 | reverse complement strand
CTAGTCTTGCGGCTGTTCTTCCCGCGATTCCCTGGAGTGCGCACATGGCGGTGGACCGGCTGAAGTCGACCTGGGAGGGGCTCGGGCGGACGGATCCCCTGTGGGCCGTGCTCACCGATCCCGGGCGGCGGCACGGTGGGTGGGACGTCGACGAATTCCTCGCCACCGGGATGGCGCCGGTGGACGACGTGGTGCGGATGCTCGACGGGGCCGGGCTCTCGCTCGGGGAGCGGGTGCTCGACTTCGGGTGCGGGGCGGGGCGGTTGTCGAACGCGCTGGCGGCGCACGCGCGGGAGGTCGTGGGGATCGACATCGCGCAGTCGATGGTCGACGAGGCGGACCGGATCAACCGGCACCCTGGGCGGGTGTCCTTCGTCGCCTACGACGGGGCGCGGTTGCCGTTCGGGGACGGGGCGTTCGACAGCGCGGTCTCGCTGATCTCCATCCAGCACTCGCCGCCCGCGGTGCAGCTCGCCTGCCTCGTCGAGCTGCAGCGGGTCGTGCGGCCCGGCGGGGCGCTCGTGCTGCAGATCCCCACCCGGCCCAGCAAGCCGGACGTGGTGCCGTTCAAGGGGATGAGGGCGCGGATCGAGCTCGGCACCGCACCCGCGACCCTCGGGGCGGGGCAGGTGGCGCCGGTGCGCGCAACCGTCACCAACCTCGGTGCGCACACCTGGGCCGCCGGGCGGCTGATCCGGCTCGGCAACCACTGGTACGACGGCGACGAGGCGATCCGCTGGAACGACGGGCGCACGGACCTGCCGCACGACCTGGCGCCGGGTGCGTCCGTCGAGCTCGAGGTGCCTGTGACCGCACCCGCCGAGCCCGGCGAGTACGTGCTGGAGCTGGACGTCGTGCAGGAGGCCGTCGCCTGGTGGGCCGAGCACGGGAGCACGCCCGCGCGCACCACCGTGCGCGTGGTGCCGGGCGAGGTGGACGTGCCGGACCTCGCGCCCGCCGCGGCGGTGGAGGTCGTGCTCGACGCGGAGCCTGCCGCGCACGGGCGGGACGACGGCGGCATGGAGATGTACGGCATCGACGTGAACCTCGTGCGGCTGCTGTTCGCGCATTGCGGCTCGGAGGTCGTGGCCATCTCCTCCGACGAGGGGTCCGGCGCCGAGTGGGAGAGCCTGACCTACGTGATCCGGCGGGGAACGTGATCTCACCGTTGATTTCGCGGCGACTGTTCCGGGGTACACCCGAACGGTGGTATGCATAGCGCTGCTCACGAGCAGTCACGGCCGACCGGCGGGCGGTGTGGTCGGCGCACGGCGGTGAGGGCCGGCCCGAGACGAACTCGTGCTGTCTTTCTTCCGCATGTGCCAGTGCCGTACCCGGGGTCTCACCTAGTCTCGGACAACCGTCGGCGGCAGGCGGTGGTGGCACCGGTGGGAGAATCGCGGACGTACCTCCGCAGAAAGGGCGCGGGATGACCTGGCAGGAAGAGTTGAGGCAACTCGATAGCGCACTCGCCGGCGGCGAGCTCGCTGCCAACGAGTACCGCAAACGCCGGGACGAGATCCTCGCGGCCGCGTCGTCCGCACAGCCGCCGTCGCCGGTCATCGGGCCGCCGACCGGGCCACGTCCGGCCATCGACCCCGAGAGCGTCGACCCCGGCGACAACACCGGCACGAACGGCGCGAACGACATCGGCAAGAACAACGGCACGGCAGGCGAGAACGCGGGCAAGGACAGCGCCGCCGACAAAGCCGCCGACAAAGCCGCCGACAAGACCGCCGACAACGGCGAGGTCACCCAGATCGTCAACGTCGACGAGAAGCCCGCGCACGACGACGAGGCCGACAGCACCCAGATCATCAGCGACCCCACCAGGAACGCGGCACCGCCTGCCGCCGGTGGGCAGCCGGTCGAGGAAGCCGCCGCCGACCGGACGCAGGTCATCACCGCCGCCGACCGCACGGGCCCCCCGCCGAACCAGCAGCAGGCGCCGTGGGCCGCGCACCGGCCCGACCCGCAGGCGCCGACCGGGGTCTTCCCCCGGCCGCCGCAGCCGATGCCGCCCGCGGTGACGCCCATGGACGCCCAGGACCTGTTCACCAGCAACAAACCGCCGCGCGGCAGCAGGAAGCCGTGGCTGATCGCGGTCGTCGTGCTGGTGGTGCTCGCGCTGGCCGGCACGGCCACCTGGTGGTTCGGGTTCCGCGACGACGGCTCGCCGACCACCGCGGACCCCGGTCCCAGCTCCGAGCAGCAGCCGGCGGACGAGCCGGTGCCGCCGTTCGACGTCGCGTCGATCGACCTGCCGGGCGAGGCCGCCAAGAACGGCGGCGAGATGGACATCGCCAAGGCCGGCGAGCTGAAGGTGATCGCGCCGCCGGAGGCCGCGCTGCTCGCCGACGCGGGCGTCGACGCGGTCGTCTACTCCGGGTCGTCGGACGGGAACTACCGGTACCTGCTGTACTCCTACCCCAGCGACGACGCCGGTGCGCTCACCGACGCGGTCTCGGGCGTGCAGGAGAAGATGGGGCTGAAGGCGGCGTCCGCCGAGGGAGTGCCCGCCGAGGTCGAGGTAACCGGGCTCACCAACGCCTCGGCCGCGACGCTGCGCGGTCTCTACACCTACGGCGACACGACGATCCAGCTCTGCGTCCTGCAGGTGCCGACCGGCGACGCGGGCGAGCTCGCGCGGCAGTTCGCCACGACCCTGAAGGCGGTCACGGACGCCGCACCGCCCACGAGGTAGCCGGGCACCCGCCACGGCTGCCACACCTGCTTACTAATAGTCTTTGCCAGGCCCCAGCGGGGTAGGTGCTGAGGTCTGTCATCTGGTTGGAGGCACCCATGTCCTGGCAAGACGAGCTGCAGCAGCTCGACAGCGCGTTGGCGTCCGGCCAGATCTCCGCAGACGAGTACCGGACCAGGCGCGACCGCGTGATCGCGCAGGCGTCCGGACAGTCCGTGCAGGAGCCGCAGGCGCCCCAGCAGCAGGCCGGGGGCGAGCCCACACACGTGTTCCGCCCGGTCCAGCCCATCTCGCAGCCGTTGCCCCAGCAGGCCGCCCCCCAGCAGCAGGGCGGTGACCAGGCGGACCGCACGCAGATCGTGACCGGGTCGCAGGGCCAGCAGGTCGGCGACCGCACCCAGGTGGTGGGCGGCAACCGCGACGCCGACAGCACGCAGATCGTGCCGGGGCAGAAGGTCCAGCACCCGCACTTCCCGCCGCCGCCACCCCCGCCGCCGTGGGAGACGCAGCACCCGCAGCAGCCGCTCGCCATGTCCCCGCCCCCGTGGGCCAACGAGGACCTGCCGCCCGAGTTCGGGCAGCAGAGCTGGCCACGGCAGGGGCCCGAGGTCTTCGAGGAGAAGTCGGGCGGCGGCGCGGGCAAGATCGTGGCGATCATCGTCGCGGTGGTGCTGGTGCTCGGCGGCGCAGGCGCGGCCATCTGGTTCTTCGCCCTGAAGGACAAGGGCGACGACCAGGCGGGCGGGCAGACCACGCAGGAACAGCCCAAGGAGACGACCACCCCGAAGCCGCCGCCCCCGGACATCCCCGAGGGCCCGTTCGTCGACCTGCCCGGCGACAAGGTGCTGAACCGCACCGTGCCGATGCAGCAGTCGCTGACCGAGAAGCGGCCGACGGAGAAGGAGGCGCAGCTCCTCCAGTCGGTGGGCGTCGCCGAGGTCGGCGCTCTCGTCACCGACGAGGACGGCCTGCGCCGCGGCATCTGGGCGTTCAAGGCGGGCGAGGGCGGTGACCCGCAGGCCGTGCTGACCGCGATGGACCAGTTCTACAAGGCGGCCAACTACGAGCTGATCAGCGAGGAGAACGGGGTCCTCGTCCGCAAGCTCGCGGCCCCGACGCCGGACAAGCCGACCGTCTACCGCGCGCACTACGTGACCGAGGACGGGTACATGGTCCGCGTCGAGGTCTACGGCACGGACTCCGCGAACGTCGAGTCGACCTTCAACGACCTGCTCGCCGAGGAGACCGACAAGTTCGCCCCCGTCGGTCCGTAGTCCGACAGCCGACCGATGACGATCGAGTACGCCGACGGGGCCGAGTCGGCGGTGCTGGCCGCCCTCCGGGCGGCGGCCGATGTCAGCGCGGGCTCGACCGAGCTGGCCACGCTGGTGGAGTCGTGGCAGACCGCGTACCACTTCTCCCCCGCCCGCCTGGGGCTGCTCGCGCCGCTGCGGATCCGGCCGGGTCTGCGCGTGGCGGACCTCGGCTGCGGCTCGGGGGTGCTGACCAGGGCGCTCGGTGAGGCGGGCGCGTCGGTGCTCGGCATCGAGGGCGCGCCGGAGCGGGCCGCGGCCGCGCGGGAACGCTGCCGGGACCTCGCGGACGTGCGGATCACGTCGGCGGGCATCGGCGACGGCCTGGCCGGCGCCGGGCCGTTCGACCTGGCGCTGATGTGCGGGGTGCTCGAGTACAGCGAGCAGTTCGCCGACGGACCGCGCGAGCTGCTGCGGTCGGTCGCCGACCGGCTGTCCGGGCACGGGGTGCTGGTCGTCGCCATCGAGAACCAGCTGGGGCTCAAGTACCTGCTCGGCGGGGCGGAGGACCACCACGACAAGGCCTGGGTGGGGCTCGCGGACTACCCGGGCGCGACGTCGGGCCCCCGCACCTGGACCCGTGCGACGCTCGGTGACCTGCTCGCCGGGGCCGGGCTGACCGCGCAGCGCTGGCTGCTGCCCTACCCGGACTACAAGATGCCGCGGCTCGTGCTGGACGAGTCCGCGTTCGCCGACCCGGAGCTGGTCGAGAAGCTCGTGCGCGACCCCCTCGCGGGCACCTTCGGCGGCAACGACGCGGCCGCGCCGGGCCGCGTCCTGCACCGGCTCGCGATGGACGAGGGCCTCGGCGCGCGGGTCGCGCCGTCGTTCCTGGTGATCGCGGCCCGGTCGGCCGACGACGTCGCCGCGGCGGTCGAGCCGGGGCTCGCGTGGCTCGTCAGCGGCGGGCGGCGGCCCGCGTGGCGGCGTGTGCGCAGGCTGGACGTCGACGGGACGCTGCGGACCGTGCACGCCGGCAGCGGCGAGCCGGGGTCGTGGCTGCGCCAGCAGCACGTGGCGGCCGAGCCGCTGCACCCCGGCCGCGCACTCGACGCGTGCCTGCTGGACGCCATGCGGACCGGCGACCTCGCCGAGCTGACCCGGCTGCTGTCGCTGTGGCAGCGGACCTGCACGGCGGCCCGGCGCGCGCCGGCCCCGCTGCCCTCGCCCGCCCACCCGTACCTGCCGGGCCGGCCGGGCGTGCCCGTGCTGCCCGCCGACCACCTGGACATCCACCCCGGCAACCTGATCCTCGGTGGCGACGGCTCGGTCACGCGGGTCGACCTCGAGTGGCTCGCCGGCGACGGCGTCGACGCGGAGCTCGCCATGCTGCGGGCGCTGCTGGAGTTCGCCCGCGACGTCATGCACGGCCGCGCGCCGCACCCCTGGCCCGAGCGCACGACCGTGCACGGCGTGCTCACCGAGCTGTGCGCGCTGTCCGGCCTGGGGTCCGCCCTCGCGGCCCGCTGGCCGGAGCTGGTGTCGGCCGAGGCCGAGCTGCAGTCGGTGGTGTCCGGGCGGCCGGTGGACGGGCTGCGCACCGAGATCGACAACGACGCGCACCTCGACCACGGGCAGCCGCTCTGGCAGGTCCCCGGCGGGCTGCGGACGCTGCGGGCCCGGCACGACGCCCGGGTGCAGGAGTCGGAGCTCACCCAGGAGCTGGTGCGGCAGCGCGCGCACATCGCCGACCTGACCGCGCGGCTCCAGGGTGCCGAGCACAGCTGGGCGATGGCGAAGGCCGAGCTGGACGTCAAGGACGACCGCATCGGCCGGGCGTTCAACGAGCTGGCGTCGGTCGTCGGTGAGGCGCGGACGGCGTGGGAGGCGAACGCGGCGACGACGGCCGAGCGGGACGCGGCGGCCGCGGAGGCTGCGGCGTTGCGCGCCGAGCTGGCGCGGACGTCGGAGCGGCTGTCGGCGCTCGAGGGCTCCCGGCTGGTCCGCACCGCGCGGAAGTCGCTGTGGCCCGCGGGCAGGCTCGTGCGCGGTGTGCGGGACCTGGTGCTGGCCCGGCCGGGTGACGAGCCGGACGGGGTGCTGCGGCGGCTGGGGCCGTCGGGCGCGCTCGTGACGGGCCGCTACCGGCGGGCCGCGGCGGCCGCGCGCGCCGAGGGGCTGCGGTTCGACCTCGACGTGCCCGCCGGGCCGGTGGCCGTCGGTGCCGGGCAGGTGCTGGAGCTGTCCGGGTGGGTGGTGCACCGGTCGATCGGGATCCGCTCGGTCGCGGTGCGCGCCGGGTCGCGGCTGGTGCCCGCGAGCCGGGGGCACCACCAGCCCGCGGTGGCGGCGCAGCTGCGGGCCGAGGGCGTGCGGGCCCCGGAGGGCAGCGGGGTGCTGGTGCGGGTGCCGATCGCGGGCGCGGAGGCGCCGGACACGCTCCCGCTGACGCTGGTGGTGACGCTGGCCGACGGGACGACCGTCGAGCGGCCGCTGCCGCCGGTGGCGCTGGTGGCGGCCGTGGCCGAGCCGGTGTCGGTGACCTGGCCCGCGGACGGGCCGAAGGTCGCCATCTGCCTCGCGAGCTACGAGCCGTCGCCGGAGTTCCTGGCTCGGCAGCTGGACTCGATCCGCGCGCAGAAACACGCCAACTGGGTGTGCGTGATCAGCGACGACGGCTCCGCCAACGTCGGCGAGATCCGCGCCATGACCGAGGGCGACGACCGGTTCGTGGTCGTCGCCCACGAGCGGAACGCCGGGTTCTACCGGAACTTCGAGCGCGCGCTGGCACTCGCGCCCGCCGACGCGGACGCCGTCGCACTGTGCGACCAGGACGACATCTGGGACGCCGACAAGCTGGACACGCTGCTCGAGCGGCTCGCCGACCCGGCGGTGTCGCTGGCGTATGCGGACATGCGGCTGATCGACGAGCGCGACGAGGTGCTCGCGCCGACGTTCTGGCGCAGGCGCCGCAACCAGTGGCGGGACCTGGACGCGCTGCTGATGCTGAACACTGTCACGGGCGCGGCGTCGCTCGTGCGGGGTGACGTGGTGCGCGACGTGGTGCTGCCGTTCCCGCCGGGCACCCCGTCGGCGTTCCACGACCAGTGGGTCGCGGCGTCGGCGCTCGCGGCGGGGCGGCTCGAGTTCGTGGACCGGCCGCTGCACTCCTACCGTCAGCACGCGGGTGCCGTGACCGGCAGGCAGGACGCGCGGCTGGACGAGAACCTGCCGTCGGGCGCGGCGGGCTGGTTCGGGCTGGCGCTCGGCAGGCGGCGCGAGGACCCCGAGCTGGAGGCCGTCGCCGAGTACGAGCTGCGGCGCGTGGCCCAGTTCGCGACCGTGCTGCTGATGCGCAACTGGCACCGGCTCGGCCCGGTCCGGGAGCGGCTGGCGGAGCTGACGCGCGTGGAGCGGGACCTGCGGCCACTGGCCGCGCGGGCCCGCGCCGCCCGTCCGGAGACGGCCGGCGCGGAACGCCGCCTGCTCGCCGCCGCCCTGCGCTGGAAGTCACTGCGCGGCAAACGTTTGCGGGTGCCGAACCGGCTCTAACGCCGCCTGGGCTTCTGCCCCGGCCGCGGTGCGGTCGGCCTGGGTTTCGCCGCCCTGGGTTTCGCCGCCGCGCGTGCCTCGTCCTCGCGGTCGACCACGCCGGTGAGGACGTGCTGCTGGCCGAACGTCCACACGTTGTTGGCGAGGAAGTACAGCAGCACGCCGATCGGCACGGGGAAGAACCAGCCCGAGACCAGCACGCCCACCGGCGCGAGGTACATCATCGCCCTGGTGACGGCGGCCATCCGCGGGTTCGCGGCCGGCTGCCTGCGCAGGCCCGCGCGGATCGACAGGAACGTGGCCAGGCCCGCGACCAGCATCAACGGCACGCCGACCGCGACCATGTGCGCCTTGTCGGTGCCGAACTCCGCCAGCACGGCCGTGGGCTGGGACAGCCAGTTGCCGAGCTTCGCGCCGAACAGGTCGGCGTTGAGGAACGACTGGACACCCGCGCGGTCGAACACCTGGTTCGACCGGGCGCCGGGGGTGAAGTCCCGCAGCACCCAGTACAGGCTGAGGAACACCGGGATCTGCAGCAACGCGGGCAGGCAGCCGCCCAGCGCGCTGGTGCCGTTGTCGGCGTGCAGCTTCTGGATCTCCCGGCCGAGCCGCTGCCGGTCGTGGCCGTACTTGTCCTTGAGCTTCGCGAGTTGCGGCGCCAGCTCCTGGGTGCGGCGGCCGGCGCGCAACGCGGACAGCGCGGGCTTCAGCAGCAGCGCGCGGAGGGTGAAGACGAGGAACACGATGGCGAGCACCCAGGCGACGCCGGAGTCGGGGCCGATCACGGCGCCGAAGACCGTGTGCCAGAACCAGAGGATGGCCGAGACAGGGTAGAGGAAGATGTCGAACACGAGGGGTCACTCCGTCGCTCGATGTGGACAGGCGGGAGCGACTGCCTTGCACGCAGGGAGAACTTCAGGCAGCCGCGCTGCCCGGTGACGGAGCTCTTGGCCGGGTGCGGCCCCGGGCGTCGGGGTCGCGGAGGCGCAGGAAGAGCTGCGACCGTTCGCGGAGGCGGATGGTCCGCACCCGGGTCTCGGCCGCGGTGGGCTCGAGCTGGATGTGGACGGCGACCGCGAGGACGGCGACGGCCAGTGAGGCGGTCAGCGCGGTCGCGACGCCGAGCGGGTTGACCCCGCCGACGGCCGGGAGCGCGATGAAGAGCGCGGGCAGGAACAGCGCCAGCAGCAGCCTGAGCCGCGTGCCGGTGCCGGTCCTCATCACGTCCCGCAGTCTACCCGCGCCGGGTCGCGCCGGACCGGAAATGATCGTTGTGCCGTCCGGACGGCCACTGCTACGGTTCGCGCGACAATTTCAGATCACACCGGGTGGGCACGTGAGAATTTCTCGCCGATTGTTCGCGCTGGGCACTCTTTCCACCATGGGATTGGCCATTCCCGGTAATTCCGCGGCCGCTGCCGCCACCACCTATTTCGTCGACGGGATAGCCGTCCACCGGTACCGTCCCGCCACCCCCAACGGCAAACCGCCGATCGTCCTGGTCCACGGCGGCGCGCACGCCGCGTGGGTGTGGGAGCGCTACGGCCCGTTCCTGGCGGGCAAGGGCTGGGACTGCCACGCCTTCGACTGGTACAACCACGGCCAGTCAACGAGTCTGCCGAAGTCGGACTTCATCCGGCGGAGCATCACCGACCTGCACCGCGAGATCCTCTCGGTGACGCGGACACTCCCCGCCTTCCACCTCGTGGGGCACAGCATGGGCGGGTTGGCGTCACTCGTGTCGGGGACGCTGCTGAACCCGAAATCACTCACCCTCATCAATCCGGTGGTGCCGTCCCAGGTGGGCGCGACCCCCATTCCGGTACCCGTGGACCTCGCCGCCGCGTTCGACGTTCCCCCCTTCGAGGTGGCGAAGGGAATGTTCTTCTCGACAATGCCCGACGCCGAGGCGCAGACGTATTACGCGAGGCTGCAACCGGAATCCTCACGAGCGGTGTGGGAGGCCACCCGCTGGACCGTGCCGGTGAACCTGGCCGCCGTCCACGCGCCGGTACACGTCATCGCCGCGGGCGCGGACACCCTGACCCCACCGAACTGGGTCCGCGCCCTGGCCACCCTGGTGGGCGCCAGGTACGACGAGTTCGCGGGCATCGGCCACAGCGACGTACTGCTCAAGTCCACCGGCTGGCAACAGGTGGCCACGAACGTCGAGGCCTGGCTGGCTGCTCCGACCGGGTGACCGCTGTTCACGGTGACCGCCGTACGGGCCTCTCAGCTGCGACGGTGGTGCCGACTTTCTCGTGAGGCCGCGATGACAGAGCTGTGGGTGACGGTGGTGTGGGTGCTGGGTCCGCCGCTGGTGGGGGTGGCGGGCCTGGCCGTGCGGTTGCGGTGGCAGACGAGGCGGGACCGGCAACGCCAGCGCACGATCCGCGCCCTGGCCGGTTCCCTGCGCGGCAGCAGCGCGGTGGAGATCGAGGGCGACGGCCTGAAAATCCGGATCACGCCGTGAACAGCCCCGCCGGCCGCGACCTGCCGACACACACCACCACCGGCGACACGGCCGGTGACGCAGTGGCGGAGTTCGCCCTGTTCTACCGGCAGACGACGAAGCCGCTGGTGGCGTTCCTGATCGCCCAGGGCGCCACCCTCGCCGAGTCGACCGACGTCGCGCAGGACGCCATGGCCGATGCCTTCCGCCGGTGGCGCACCATCGACCACCCGAGGGCGTGGGTGTTCCGGGTGGCGAGCCGCGCGTTCATCCGGCTGCGGGTGGAGACCCGGGAGACCCCGACGGACCCGCTGCCGCACTCGCCCCTGCTGCGCGGCGGGGACATCGAACGCTGGGAACTGGACCACGACCTCGTCCAGGCCCTCGACGGCCTCCCGCCGAGGCAACGACAGGTCATCGCCTGGACGCTGGCCGATTACACCCCGGCGGAGATCGCGGAGGAGCTGTGCCTCTCCGGCGACACGGTCCGCCAGCACCTCCACCGCGCCAGGAAGACGTTGAGCACACGGCTGGCCGGAAAGGAGCCCCGGTGAACCACGACGACGTCGACCGGTGGCTGCACCACGCCCACCGGGACCTGGTCGACGCACTCGACGGCGTCACCGACCTGGACGTCGGTCTGGCCGACGCCACCCTCCCGGCCCGCGGCAAGGCCCTGGTCACCGACCTCGACGAGGTCCTCGACCTCGACGCCGGGCTCGACGCCATCCTGCCCGACCCCCACGAAGAGACTGACGATCCCGGTTCCCTCGCGCGCTACGCACACCGTTTCGCCGGGCGACCCGCGCGGGAACGCCTCGTCGCGCGCGCGTGGCTGCCCCTCCCCCGACTCGCCGCTCTGCGGGTCCTCCTCAAGGCAGCGGATACCTACGGCGCCATCAGCTCCATCCATGACACCGGTCTCGGCCTCGCCGATGCACGCGCCCTCTGCCAGTCCCTCGCGGGTGAACTCCCCATCGCACAGGCCGCGACCCGCGACCTCGATCTCATCACCGACCTCGACCGAGCCCTCGACGTCTCTCTCGGCCTCGCACTCCACGTCGGGAGCAACCGCGAACTCGCTCAGGACGAGGTCCGCTACCTCAGGGGAGTTCTCGAACGCATCCTCAACCGCCGCCATGCCCTCGGCACCGGCCGCCACCGGGCCCCTGTCGACGACGACGCCGAGCCGGTCCTCGACCGGATCGTCGACGTCGAACTGTTCCCGATCCGGGTCAACGTGGACGAACTCGTGCCCCACGTGAAACGCGACGAGACAGGTCTTGCGCGACCGATCGCTGTCGATCTGGTCATGAGGCTCGCGCAGGTTCTGGTCATCGTCCTCACACACGATGTCCAGTTCGCACGGCACACGGTGGTCGCCGGATCCCGCGACAGCGCGTTCACGGCAACCGTCGCGACCGTCGGCCACGAAGCACTGGGGGAAGCGATCCCGCTGCTGGAACGCGCGACGACCGACGTGACGGGTGAGGATCTCTCCGATGCTGACCTCTCGGGTGTGCCGTTGAAAGGGGTGCTGTGGTCCTCCGGCACCCGGTGGCCCGCCCACCTGGTCGACGACATCCGGGATCGGTCCGTGCGGCTCGGGGCTGACCTGTGGCGGGTCGTGGACCGGGGGATCCGCGCGAACCACACCAACCCGGTTATCTGACCGCCACAGGTGGCGGTACCGCGCACGCTGCCAGTACGTCTCGCATGGCGGTGGTGAACCGGGCCGGGGAGAAGTGGGTGCGGCAGATGTCCAGCAGTTCCTGCTGGACGTCCGTCCACAGGGGGTGGTCTGTCAGCAGGGTGTGGCACAGCTCCACCAGTTCGGCCGGGGAGCTGCCGATCAGGTGGCGGGCCGTCCAGCCGAGGTGCAGGCCCTCGCCGCCTACCGGGGTTGTCACGAAGGGGAGGCCGGCGGCCATCGAGTCCACGAACTTGATCTTCACGCCCGCGCCGTAGCGCATCGGGACCACGTGCAGTAGCGCTGACTCCAGCAGTGGGCGGGGGTCGGGGACCTTGCCGACGACGGTGATCGCCTCGCCGTCGAGGTCCAGCACCGCCGGGGACGGGTCGGCGCCGATCACCTTCAGGCGCAGGCCGGGGTGGCGGTCGCGCAGTGGCGGCAGTACCTCGTCGGCCAGTTCCAGTACCGCGAACTCGTTCGGCGTTTTCGGGGTCGAGTCGAAGCCGCCGAAGAAGACGATGTCCTCGCGGGCTTCGCGGCCGGGCACGGTCTCGGGCACGGTTGCCGGGTAGCAGGCGACGTGCACCGACGCGGCCGGGGCCACGCGGCGGGCCCAGTGCGCCTCCTCCTCGCTCACGCACACGGCGACGTCCGCCCAGGTGAACGCGTCGACCTCCTGCTGGCGCAGCACGTCCGCCTGCACCGCGAACGCCCGGCGTTCCTCCGCCGTGGTGGCCGTGCCGAAGTGCTGTTCGGCGCGGCGGTGGAACAGCGCCTCCGCGTCGTACACCTTCACGGCCTGCGGCTGGGCCCGCGCGATCGGCTCGCCGTGGCCGACGAAGTTGTGCGGCCGGAACACCACGACCACGTCGTACAGGCCCGTCCGTTCGACCGACCAGTGCGCCGCGTCCTCGACGCCCCACACGACCTCGATGCCGCGGGCGCGCAGCGCGGGTGCGTGTTCCTCGGCGCGGTCGGCGGAGACCGCGAAGAAGGTGACACGGGCGCGGGGGTCCGCCTCCCGCCACGCGTTGACGACCGCCATCGTGCGGCCGTCGCCCCGGCCGCGGTCCGGTTGCGGCACGCGGTCGTCGATCAGCAGCACGCGGTACGGCGCGAGCTGGTCGCGCAGCCACCACAGGTGGTGCGGGCGCGTGTCGATGCCGACCACCGGCGCGCGGCGGGCCAGCTCGGCGGGCCAGCGGCGGGTGAACGTCCTGTGGTTGAGGCGCATCAGCTCGGTGGCACGGCTGGACGAGCTGCTGCCGTGGCGTGCGTGGGTGACCCGCGACGCCGGCACCACCCACGTCTGCCTGCCGCGCTCGCGCAGCGACAGCATCAGGTCGACGTCCTCGAAGTACGCGATCTCGTACGCCGGGGAGAAGCCGCCCGCCTCCAGGAACGCGGCGCGGCGCACCACGAGGCAGGCCGCCGACGCGTAGTCGACCTCGCGGGCGAACGGCTCGTCCTCGGCGACGGCACGGCACCAGCCGTCGCCGCCGATGACGCTGCCCGCCTCCTGCACGGTGCCGTCCTGGTTGAGCAGCACCGGTGACACGGCCGCGACCTCGGGCCGGTCGTCGAGGAACGCGAGCAGCGGGTCCAGCCAGCCGTCGGTGACCTCGATGTCGGCGTTCAGGAAACACAGCAGCTCGGTGTCGGCGTGCCGGACGGCGAGGTTGCCGCCCGCGCCGAAGCCCAGGTTCTCCGACATCCGCAGCACGGTCGCGCCGGTGAGGTTGTCCGCCAGCCACTCGCCCGTGCCGTCGGGGGACGCGCTGTCCGCGACGATCACCCGGTAGGGCACGGCCGTGTGCTCGGCCAGCAGCTCCAGGCACCGGACGACCAGGTCGCGGCCGCCGTAGGAGACGAGGACGAACGTGATGCGGGGCTTCACCCCCGGGCCTTTCCGTAGACGTCGCGCAGGGGCCGGGTCCAGCGCACCAGCTTGGTGTTCTGCCAGTTCGCCAGCTCCTGCTCGACGTGCGCGAGCCGCGCGGCCAGCTCCTCGTTCCGGCGGGCCAGGTCCAGGTTGCGCGCCCGCAGCTCCTCGGCCGCCGCCGTGGCCGCGTCCCGCTCCTGCCACGCCACGGCGAGCGGTTCGGCGAGGCGCCTGCGCTCGACGAGCACCCGCTGCCGCTGCTGCCAGTGCGCCTGCCGCAGCGCGTGGTTCTCGGCGGCGAGTGCCGCGGTCCGGCGCTCGAGGTCGCCGCCCCGTTCGGCGAGGGTCTGCTCGGCCAGCTCGGCGACCCGGTCCAGCTGGGCGCGCAGCGCGGTGACGTCACCGGTGTGAGCGGGGCCGTCGCAGGGCACGCCGAGCGCGGCGCACGCGGCCGCCACGTGCTCGTCGGCGGTGGTGACCCGGCGCGCGCCGGACAGGACCGCGAGCCGGTCCTCGAAGACGACACCGTCGGGGCCGTCGGGCAGGAAGTCGTCGGTGACGTCGTAGGCGCCGTCGGGCAGGACGCCGAGCTGCCGCAGCTGCGCGACCCGCTCCGGGAGCGAGCCCAGGTCGACCACGCGGTCCAGCAGCAGCGCGGGGTGGGCCACGACCTCGATCTCCCCGTCCGCGCCCGCGGCCACGAGCCGGTCCCGCGAGGCCGCGTCCCGCACCGTGACCAGCGGCGCACGGCCTGCCAGCGCCACCAGCGCGGGCGGCACCGGGTCGGCCACCCGCAGCGCGAACGGCAGCACCGGGTGCTCGCTCTCGAGGTCCGCGCCGAGACCGGCCGCGAACAGGTCCGCCGGGTAGTCGTCCGGCAGCGGTGCGCCGACGGCGAACGCCGGGCAGGCCACGGTCAGCGTCGCGGCATCGGCCAGCCGTTCCGGCGCGTCGAGGGGCTCGGCGACGAGGCCGCCGTCGGCCACGATCGGGCGGCGCCACCCGTGGGGCGCGTACAGGCTCATCCGCCAGCCGGGCAGTCGCGCGAGCAGCTCCTGCTGCATCACCCGGGCGAGTAGCTGGTCCCCCAGGCCCGGCCGGTCGGCGCTGGTCCAGATGGCGACCGCGCCGACGCCGGGCGTAGTGCTTGGTGCTGGCACGGCGCGACTGTACCGAGATGGCCCGAAGCGGTGAACCGGGTCGGCGTGTCATACGTGATTTACCACGCCCGGGTCGGGAACCGGGTGACCATCAGCCCCGTCGCACTCGCGTTCCCCGACCCAGAGAGGCGGCACACCGTGTTGGTGCAGATCGTGCTCGTCGCCATCGTGGCCGTGGTGTTCCTCGTACGGCTCACGCTCGCGCTGTACGACCGGCCGTCACGGCCGCGCAACCGCTGAGCGAGCGCACCGGCGAGGCGAAACCCCAGCTCAGACGGATGTGCCGGTCGGTCACGGTGACAGTTCGATGTGGACGCCGGTCAGGTCCTCGGAGATGTCCCACAGCCGCCTGCCCAGCTCGCGGTCGCGGGCGTCGTCGAACGGTTCGACGATCGTCGGGTAGCCCTTGCTCTCGTTGCGGCCGTTCGGGCCCCAGAACTGCCCGCCCTCCACGTCCGCGCCGGTCGCCGCGTAGATCTGCGGGAGCGCGCCGATGGCGACGTCCTGCGCGAGGACCCGGTTGGTGACCTTCATGACCAGCTTGCCGACGCCGGTGGGGCCGGTGGACTGCAGGTTCGTCGCCGCGTAGCCCGGGTGGGCGAGGACGCTGCGCATGCCGATGCCGTTGCTGCGCAGGCGGCGGTGCAGCTCCAGCCCGAACACGACGTTCGCGAGCTTGGACTGCGCGTAGTACTTGCCGCGGTTGTAGTTCTGCTCGCCCTGCAGGTCCTCGAAGTGGATGCGGCCCCGCTTGTGCAGGGCGGAGCTGACGGTCACCACGCGCGGGTCGTCGCTCTGCAGCAGCGTGTTGAACAGCAGGATCGTGAGCGCGAAGTGCGCCAGGTGGTTGACGCCGAACTGCAGCTCGTAGCCCTGCGCGGTGCGCTCGTGCGGTGGCATCATCACGCCCGCGTTGTTGACCAGCACGTCGGCGTGCTCGACGCCCGCGGCGAACTCCCGGACCGACTCCAGGTCGGCGAGGTCGAGGTGCCGCAGGTCGAACCGGGCCTCCGGCTGGTCCGCGCGCAGCGACTCGACCGCCTCCCGCCCCTTGGCCATGTCCCGCGCCGTCATGATCACGGTGGCGCCCAGCGCGCCGAGGGCCCGCGCGGTCTCCAGGCCGAGGCCGCTGTTCGCCCCCGTGACCACGAAGATCCGCCCGACCTGGCTCGAGACGTGGTCGGCGATCCAGGCGGCCGCCGACGGTCTGTCAGCCTCAGATGCCTTGCTCATGACGCACAGCGTGCCTCACCGGCGCCCGGAATTGGCAACGGACAGCGGAATACGCGATGTGTCGAACGTCAACACCAACCCGATTGGCATCTGGATCGGAACGCTCACCGTCAGTAGATTGTCGCCGTGGAACTCCGTCACCTGGGAGAATCGGGCCTCGTGGTCAGTGCGGTCGGTCTCGGCTGCAACAACCTGGGCCGTCCCGGGACCGCCGCGGAGTCACTGGCCGGCTCGCGCGCGCTGATCGCGGCCGCGGTCGAGGCCGGGATCAACCTCTTCGACGTCGCCGACGTCTACGGCGCACCGCGCGGCCGCAGCGAGGAGCTGCTGGGGCAGGCGCTCTCGGGCCGCCGCGACAACGCCGTCATCGCCACCAAGTTCGGCGTCGACATGCAGGGCGCGAACGGTCCCGACTTCGGCGCGCGCGGCTCCCGGCGGTACGTCAAGCGCGCGGTCGAGGCGTCGCTGCGGCGGCTGGGGACCGACTGGATCGACCTGTACCAGCTGCACCGCGCCGACCCGACCACACCGGCCGAGGAGACGCTGAGCGCGCTGGACGACCTCGTGCGCGAGGGCCTGATCCGGTACGCGGGCGTGTGCAACCTCGCGGGCTGGCAGCTGGCGGACGCCGTGTGGCTGTCCCGCACCAACAGCTGGTCGGGGGTCATCGCCGCCGAGAACCACTACTCGCTGCTGGAGCGGGAGGCGGAGCGCGACGTCATCCCGGCGTGCGTGCGGTTCGGCCTCGGGCTGCTGCCGTACTTCCCGCTGGCCAACGGCCTGCTGACCGGCAAGTACCACCGCGACACCGAGCCCCCGGCGAACGCGCGCCTGGCGGGCCGGACCCGCCTGCTCGCCGACGCTCCGTGGGACCGCATCGAGAAGCTGCGCGCCTTCGCCGACGAACGCGGCCTGCCGATGGCGACCGTCGCCATCGGCTGGCTGCTGGCGCAGAAACCCGTCGGCTCGGTGATCGCCGGGGCCACCACCCCGGACCAGGTGATGGCCAACGCGGCCGCCCCGCAGTGGCACCCCAGCGCCGACGACCTCCTGGCACTCGACGAGATCTGCCCGCCGGGCCGTCGCTAGCGCGGGGCCATCCGCAGTGCGCCGTCGAGGCGGATGACCTCGCCGTTCAGGTAGTCCTGCGCGATGATCGACAGGGCCAGGCCCGCGTACTCCTCGGGGCGGCCGAGCCGCTTGGGGAACGGGATGCCTGCCGCCAGCGCGGCGCGGAACTCGTCGTTGACCGTGGCGAGCATCGGGGTGTCGATGATGCCGGGGGCGATGGTGACGACGCGGATGCCGGAGGAGGACAGGTCGCGCGCGGCGGGCAGGGTCAGGCCGACCACCCCGCCCTTCGACGCGGCGTAGGCCACCTGCCCGATCTGGCCGTCGAAGGCCGCGATCGAGGCGGTGTTGATGACGACGCCGCGCTGGCCGTTCTCGTCGGCGTCGGTCTTCGCGATCTCCTGGGTGGCCAGGGTGACGACGTTGAACGTGCCGATCAGGTTGATCTCGACGACCTTGCGGAAGAGGGCCAGGTCGTGCGGGCCCTTCTTCGACAGGATGCGTGCCGAGGGGCCGATGCCCGCGCAGTTGACGACCGTGCGCAGCGGGCCGTGCGCGGCGGCCGCCGCGACGGCGGCCTGGACCTCGTCGGGCTCGGTCACGTCGGCGGCCACGTAGGTGATCCCGTCGACCTCGGGAGCCTTCTCGATGGCGGCGGGCAGGTCGAGGGCGAACACGCGGGCGCCGTTCCCGGCCAGGGCCTTCGCGGTGGCGCCGCCCAGCCCGGAGGCACCGCCGGTCACGACGGCGGAGGTGTCACTGATCAGCATGTGGGACAGGTTAACGCTCGATCACTTGAGCTCGGACGCGAGCAGGTCCATGAGCAGACCGTCGTGCCAGCCGCTGCCGTCGGTGTTCCGCTCGTACTGCCGCAGCACGCCCACGGGCCGGAAGCCGACCGCCTCGTAGCAGCGGATCGCGGGCGTGTTGTCGGCCGCCGGGTCGATGACGATGCGGTGGTGCCCGCGGTCGTCGACGAGGTGGCGGGCGAGGGTGCGCACGGCGTCCTTGCCGATGCCCCGGCCGTGCACCGCGGGGTCCACGTAGATGTCGATGGAGGCGTGCCGGTAGTCGGCGTCGTCCTCCTCGCCGTACTGGACCATGCCGCGCACCCGGCCGTCGACGAGGATCGCGAAGCAGGTCGTGCCGTCGTCGGTGCCGTCGTCCTCCGGCTCGCCCCAGCGGGCCCGCACCTCGGGGGTGGCCCGGATCCGGCGCAGGTCGGGGCGGTGGTCGGCGGTCAGCGGGACGAGCTCGACGAGGTCACCTTCCAGCATCCCGCCACGTTAACCCTTGCCGTCCTGGTGGCGCTGCGTCACGTGGAGGAGGACCACCAGGGGGATGGCGGCCAGCAGGGCCAGGAGTGCGAAGACGGCCGCGACGGCGAGGAGTTCCATGCATCCACCCTGGTGGGGAAGCCGGAGTGCGCGCGTCGCCCAAGAGAGGTGTTCAGCCGTCCTTCCGGGGGATGACGGCGGGTCACGCTCAGCTACAGGTCGCCGACGTACGGGACCTCGTACACGGCCGGGGACGACATCCAGTCACGCAGAGCATGGGTGGCCCGCACGTCGTCCTCGTTGTACTCGAGCAGGCGGACGCGCTGGGCGTCGTCGGGCGGGCCGCCGTCCATGCCCACGGCGTCGCGGTACCAGCGCATGCTGTTCTCGCCGCTGGCCTCCGCGTCCCGCCACGTGAAGCCCGCCG